>JQIA01000313.1_pt1 | contig 23728 bp, 11 predicted proteins | sample 811431 | NCBI WGS metagenome assembly JQIA01 (sample SAMN02998118, study PRJNA258478) | marine sediment metagenome | biome: marine; feature: seafloor; material: sediment; isolation source: oil-polluted sediment collected from 3 locations (0.5 km, 0.7 km and 0.9 km)... | place: USA: Gulf of Mexico ...
GGGATGTAACAAGCCCTGCTTATATTATGGAAAACCCTAATGGTGCAACACTCTGTATCCCTACGGCATTTATTTCATGGACAGGTGAAGCTCTTGATAAAAAAACACCGATCCTTAGATCCATGCAGGCTCTCAATGTTCAGGCCCAGAGGATCCTCAGACTTTTTGGTGATAACTCTGAAAAGGTAGTTTCATCCACGTGCGGTGCCGAGCAGGAATATTTCCTCATTGATAAACATTTTTATAGCCTGAGACCTGATATTCAAATGGCTGGCAGAACTCTTTTTGGTGCATCGTCTCCAAAAGGTCAGGAATTTGATGATCATTATTTTGGCGCAATACCGGATAGGGTTCTTGCTTATATGTCTGAAGTTGAAAGAGAGCTTTATAAATTAGGAATCCCTGTAAAGACACGACATAATGAAGTTGCACCGGGACAGTTCGAAGTTGCACCGGTTTTTGAAACATCCAACCTTGCAACGGACCACCAACAATTGACAATGGTTACTCTAAAGAAAATTGCAAAAAAACACGGCATGGAGTGTCTCCTCCATGAAAAACCTTTTGCTGGTGTTAACGGTTCAGGAAAACATGTTAACTATTCATTCGGAAATGCAACCCAGGGAAACCTTCTTGAGCCAGGCGACACGCCGCATGAAAATGCTCAGTTTCTTGTATTCTGCGCAGCTGTTATACGTGGGGTTCATAAATATTCAAAACTCCTTAGAGCTGTTGTTGCCACCGCCGGTAATGATCACAGATTAGGCGCAAATGAAGCGCCTCCGGCAATTCTGTCAATTTTCCTTGGTGACCAGCTTACGGATGTTTTTGAGCAGATCAAAGCAGGTGGTGCAACATCTTCCAAGCTCGCAGGTGTTATGAATATCGGTGTTGATGCTCTTCCTAACCTTCCGATGGATGCTGGTGACCGTAACAGAACAAGCCCGTTTGCTTTTACCGGAAACCGATTTGAATTCCGTGCTGTTGGATCGGATCAATCTGTTTCAGGTCCCCTTGTCGCCATGAACACAATTTTTGCAGATTCGATTGACTATATTGCAACTGAGCTTGAGAATGCGACAAACGGTGACACAGCTAAACTGAATTCTGCTGTTCAGGATGTCCTTAAAAAGATTATTGATAAGCATGGTTCAATTATTTTTAATGGCGACGGTTATACAGATAACTGGCAGGAAGAAGCGGCAAAAAGAGGCCTTCCGAACATGAAGACAACACCTGAAGCTCTTCCGGTTCTTACGGATGAAGACATTCTGGCGCTTTTTGCAAAATACAACGTTCTTTCAGCCGGTGAACTTAACAGCCGTCTTGAAATATATGTTGAACAGTACAATTTAAAGATTGCAGTTGAAGCAAAAACAACGCTTGAGATGGCATCAAAAACCATCTATCCTTCAGCAATTCGCTACCAGACTGAACTGGCTGAAAGCTGCCTGAAGATGAAAGAACTTGGCCTTGACGCGGAAGACTCTGTTCTGATTAAGACATCCGGCCTCATCAAAGATCTGAAAATCGGTATCGATGAACTTGAAGTCCTGCTTGCACATGAAGAAGCCGATGCTATAAAAGAAGCAGCGACTAATTGTGAAAAAGTACTACCTGCCATGACAAAAATCCGTACGGCTGCAGATAAACTGGAAAACATCGTCGCAGATGATCTGTGGGCAATACCGACATATCAGGAGATGCTGTTTATTAAATAAGCCTCTTTTTAAGATTTTAATGAAATTAATTCAGCCCGGTATAAAGTTAATTTAAAGCTTTGACCGGGCTTTTTTTATTTGAAATACCGGTCAAATAAATTATAGTTTCATACCTGTATACAGAGACACTTGACATTCTCTGTTTTTATACGATATTTTGGGTTCGGTTTAAACATACCGGTTCTGTAAATGTACCGTTTTTCTCTGTCTCTATGCCATACATGTTGCTACAATAATTGTTCATTTAAACCACTTGGTGGATAAAATGCGTTCAGGAGAACATTAACATTGCTTTATGGAAGACTGATTGTCACTTTTATTATAGCCTGCCTCGCCATACTGCCTGCCCGATCAGGTGCATCCTCATGGGACCCGGAAAACGACATCCGATTTGAAAATCCTTTCAGCACCGGACTCCACACACAGTCTATGGCACAGGACCGGGATGGATTTCTATGGTTTGGAACAGCAGGCGGGCTCTTCAGATATGATGGACACAAACTAAAAAAATTTGTAGCAGGAACCAATGGTCTCTCCACAAACTATGCCCCCTGTGTCTTTGTTGACAGTGATGGACTTATCTGGGTTGGCACTGTTGGGGGCGGATTGAATCTGTATGACAAAGCGACAAACAATTTCACAGTTTATAGAAATGAACCGGGAAATACTGAGAGTATCAGCTCAAACAGTTTTAACCGGAAATCCGGCCTCATAACGGAGGATAAGGACGGTTTTCTATGGTTAGGCACACAATACGGACTAAATCGCTTTGATAAAAGCAGACAAACATTCACCTCTTTTTTACATGATCCGAATAATCCCGGATCGATCAGCGATAATTCTATATGGGCAGTATATGCCGACAGAGATGACCTGATCTGGGTTGGTACTAATAACAACGGATTAGACTGCTACGACAAAAAAACAGGACAGTTCAAACACTACCGGTTTAACCCTGAAGTACAAAACAGCCTGAGTAATAACGAAGTTCTGTGCATCACTGAAGACAGTGATGGCTATCTCTGGATAGGGACAAAAGAGGGTGGATTGAACCGATATGACAAACAACATAACCGGTTTGACAATTACTGGCATGACCCGGCCAACCCATTCAGCCTGAGCCATGACGAAGTCTCACATATTGAAGAAGACGCTCAGGGCAACCTGTGGTTATCGCGGACATACTCAACAGCTGTTGGCGTCGAAAGGCTAAATAAAAAAACAGGGGAATTTACCCGGTACAAAAATGATCCGAAAAACCCTGACAGCATTTCCGGCAATGTTATTATCCAGTCCTTTGAGGATAACGCCGGAATTCTGTGGTTTGTAAACAACAATGGAAAAATTGACAAATACGACAAAAACACAAAACGGTTCGGTGTATTTCAACATAATCCCGACAATCCTTTCAGCCTGGGATCAAATACAGTGACAACTATTTTTCAGGACAGCCATGAAAATATCTGGCTCGGTACTTTTTTAGGTGGACTCAACAGGTATGATAAAGCTAAAAATATATTCCGCACATACAAGAACAACCCCAGTGATATTAACACGCTTCTTCATAATTATGCATTTTCAGTTTTTGAAGACAGTACCGGATTACTATGGGCAGGAACAGATGACGGCATTTTGAATATTATTGAAAAGCAAACCGGCAGGGTTAAAAAACGATTTCAAAATCCTTTTTCAAATCAGGTAGCACGCTCAATACTCGAAGACAGACAAGCAAATCATTTCCTGTGGTTTGGAACAGAATCAGACGGACTGTTCCGATTCAATAAAGAAACCGGCTTTTTTAAACAGTATAAAAATGACCCGGCAAACCCTGACACTATTAGTTTCAACGGCATGAACCTTTTATTCTTCTCAGATAACGGCACCCTCTGGATTGCAACCTTTGGCGGTGGCCTGAATAAATACCTGCGGGATACAGATACTTTTATTTCTTTCCGGCATAACCCTGATATTGATGGAAGCATAAGCAGTAATGTCGTAAATGACTGTCAACTTAACAGCCACGGTAATTTCTGGGTGGCAACTGATGACGGTGGGCTGAATGAATTTGACCCCGCAACGGGTTTTTTTAAAAATTACGGTTATGAAAACGGGTTTCCAACGGAATCTATAAAAAGCATTGTTGAAGATGACAACGGGATGTTGTGGTTAGGATCAGATGCAGGTATTCTTAAATTTAACCCGGTCTCAAAACGAGTCGAAAAAAACTATACAAAAAGTGATGGGCTGCCCAGTAACAAGATGAGCATGTATGCTACCGGCTCATACAAATCAAAAGACGGACGGCTCTGGTTTGCAACGGTTACCGATGGCCTTATCTCTTTTTTTCCGGAGCAGATAAAAGACAATACGTTCATACCGCCGGTTGTCCTGACATCTTTCAGGCAGGGCCATAATGAAATTGACCTTTTCAGCTCGGCCACACAATCAAAGGGCATAGAACTCAGCTGGCTGTATAATTTTTTTGAGTTTGAGTTTTCAGCACTGAACTATACACTTCCTGAAAAAAATCAGTTTAAGTATATGTTAAAAGGATTTGACAAGGACTGGTATTACTCAGGAACCAGAAAATTCGGGCGATACTCAGGATTACCTGATGGAAAATATACCTTACGAATAACGGGATCAAACAACGATGGCATATGGAATAATGAAGGCGTTTCTATTGACATCTATGTAAAACCGCCATTATGGAGAATCTGGTGGGCATATCTTCTTTATGCCGCAACGATCATCGGATTAATTTTTGCCATTGTTTACCGACAAAGAAAAAGACTTGAACAGGAGCGGATCATCAATGTACGCCTTAGAAATATTGACAGGCTTAAAGATGAGTTTGTTGCGAGTACATCCCATGAATTAAAAACGCCGTTAAACGGTATCATTGGTCTTACCGAATCTCTTATTGATGGGGCAGCCGGCCCTCTTGACAATACGATAAAAAACAACCTCATGATGATCTCACAAAGTGGCAGACGCCTTGCCAATCTTGTGAATGACATACTCGATTATTCACGGTTAAGACAACAGGATATTCACCTGCAGCAACAGGTTATTGATATTAAAATTCTTGCGGATGTTGTCATTGCAATTTCACGTCCGCTTCTCCTGAAAAAAAATATTTTTTTTAAGAACATAATCCCTGAAAACACCCTGTTCGCATTGGCTGATGAAAACCGTATTCAGCAGATTCTATACAACCTGATCGGCAATGCGATAAAATTTACAAATGAGGGCCGGATAACCATTGATGGATCAGTAAATGACAACACCATTGTGATCAGTGTGACAGATACCGGTATTGGTATTTGCAAAGAAGAACAGCAGCGTATATTTGACTCATTTGAACAAATAGACAGCTCTGTTTCCAGAAAGTATGGTGGCACAGGTCTTGGGCTTGCAATCAGTAAAAAACTTGTTGAGCTTCATGGTGGGAAAATGCACGTTGTCTCAGAAAAAGGAAAAGGAGCGGCATTTTTCTTCACGCTTACGAAAGCCAGTGACCCTTTTGTTTCCAAAAATAAGATGACGCCTGATAAAGACATAATCCTGTCTCCGATATCAAGGGGATTTGAAGCACCGGTATTCAATCTTAACAATGATACAACAAGCCCTCTCATAAAAAACATTCTTATTGTAGATGATGAGCCGGTTAACTTACAGGTTCTGGAAAATTATCTAACAATGGAAAACTATAATGTTATCAAAATGACAAACGGACGGGCCGCACTTAAAGCAATAGACAAAGCGGCAGCATCAAATAATCCTTTCGATCTTGTTGTTCTTGACGTTATGATTCCCGAAATATCCGGCCTTGAGGCCTGTCGGGAAATCAGAAAGAAATATACCGGTGATATACTTCCGGTTATCATGTTGACTGCAAAAAACAGGGTCAGCGATCTTGTGGCAGGATTAAATGCAGGGGCCAATGACTATCTTGCAAAACCGTTTCACAAGGAAGAGCTTCTTGCAAGAATCAGAGCTTTAATGCCGTTAAGGGATCTCTTTATCGAAAGAGAGAAATCAAAAAATGAAATCGAATCACTCAATATCAGTCTTGAAAACCGTGTAAAAGAAAGAACAGCCCAACTTGAATCTACAAACAGCGAACTTGAGGCGACTATCAAACTCCTTAAGTCTACCCATAAACATCTTGTACAGACAGAAAAAATGGCAGCTCTGGGTGCCCTTGTTGCAGGCATTGCACATGAGATAAGTACGCCTGTTGGCGTATGTGTAACGGCATCATCATTTTTAGAAATGAAAACCCAGAAAATGATGTCACAACTCAGCTCCGGTGGCGTCAACGAAGACATAATGAAAAAATATTTCGCATCAGCCGTAGAAGCATCATCTATAATGATGGGAAATCTTGGCCGCGCTGCTGAACTGATTCAGGGGTTTAAGCAGATTGCTGTTGACCAGACAAGTGGCGAGTTCCGTGAATTTAACATGCTGGACTATATTAATGAAATTCTTACCAGCCTCGGGCCGCGTTATAAAAGAGCGCAACCCGATATCGATCTGATCTGCCCGGGTGATATCGTCATAAAAAGCTACCCCGGCGCATTTGCACAGATCCTTACAAATCTAATCGTGAATTCCCTCATGCACGGGTTCGAAGATAAAGCCGCCGGGGCTGGAAAGATGACTATTGAGGTCGTAAGGATCAAAGATATGTTAATGCTCTATTACAGTGACAATGGAACAGGTATGGAGCAGGATGTAATTAAAAAAATATTTGACCCTTTCTTTACAACAAAACGTGGTGTTGGTGGTGGCAGTGGCCTGGGAATGCATATTGTCTTTAATATTGTTACACGCAAGCTTAACGGAACAATCGGTTGTAAAAGCTCCCCCGGCCAGGGGGTTACCTTCACACTATCCATTCCTGTATGATATCTGATACCTGAATTATTCCCGCCTGTCTTTCCGGCCATTTCTTTTATTACTCTCTGTTACTTTTTTTTTGGTTCTTCTCAGGTTTTTAGTAACCCTTTTTTCAAATGCAAGATTAAGCACATCAGCTATTGTATCGACAAAATAGATTGTTAAATCACTGATAACATTCTCCGGAATATCAACGATATCTCTTTCATTACCCTTAGGCAGGATTAAAAATTTAATACCGGCACGGTGAGCAGCAAGAATTTTCTCCTTAACGCCCCCAACATCCAACACCTGACCACGTAAGGTTATCTCTCCACTCATTGCAAGTCTTTTACGAATAACCCGACCTGTTAATACTGACGTCAACGCTGTCAGGATCGTAACACCGGCCGATGGTCCGTCTTTTGGTATTGCACCGGACGGTACATGTATATGAATATCAATATTTCTGAACAAATCGTTATTGATACCAAATTTTGTAGCATTACTTCTGATAAAACTCAATGCCGTACTGGCAGATTCCTTCATGACACTACCAAGCTGCCCGGTAAGCTGGAGCCCTTTTGCCCCCTGCATTATCGTCGCCTCAATATAAAGAATATCCCCTCCGGAAGGTGTCCATGCCAGTCCCAGCACAATACCGGGGGTTGAGATCCGTTTACTCATCTCCCGGGTATATTTTATTTGCCCTAAAAAATCTTTTATATTATTTTTATTTACACTTATGCTTTCGGCCTGTTCCTGAGCAATTATTGATGCTACCCCTCGACAGACTGATGCAATTTCTCTTTCAAGATTTCTTAAACCGGCTTCACGGGTGTAGCTCGAGATCAAAAGCCTTACTGCCCCTCTTGTTATAGTCAGGTGGTTTGCTTTCAGCCCATGAGCTTTTCGCTGTTTGGGAATTAAGTATTTATAAGCGATTTTAATTTTTTCTTCTTCCGTATAGCCGGACAATTCTAAAATCTCAAGCCTGTCCATCAAGGCAGGCGGAATGGTATGCAGAACATTTGCCGTAGTTATAAACATTGCACGGCTTAAATCAAACGGAACATCAAGATAGTGGTCTGAAAATGAAAAATTCTGCTCCGGGTCAAGGACTTCAAGAAGCGCTGATGACGGATCCCCCTGAAAACTGTTTCCCGCCTTGTCGATTTCATCAAGAACGATAACCGGATTATTTGATCCCACACGCCTTATTCCCTGAATTACACGGCCAGGTAAAGCACCGACATAGGTTCTTCTATGACCTCTTATCTCAGCCTCATCTTTCATGCCACCTAAGGCAATCCTGATAAATTTACGATTCAGGGCTCTTGCGATAGACATTCCCAGTGACGTTTTACCTGTTCCCGGAGGGCCTGCAAAACAAAGGATTGGACCTTTTGAATCGGGTTTAAGCTTTCTGACTGCCAGATACTCTATAATTCTTTTTTTGGCTTTTTCCAGACCAAAATGATCGGTATCAAGAATTTTCTTTGCCATAACAATATCAAGATTGTCCTCTGTTTTTTCATCCCATGGAATGGACGTCAGCCAGTCCAGATAGGTCGATGTAACAGAATAATCGGACGATGACGGATGCATTCGACTGAGGCGTTTCAACTCTCTTTCGGCTTCTTTTGCTGCTTCTTTCGGCAGGTTTTTTTCTGCAATTTTCGTTCTGTATTCATCCACTTCTGATGAACTTTCTTCATTTTCGCCAAGTTCGTCCTGAATCGCTTTCATCTGCTGACGAAGATAATATTCTTTCTGCTTACTGCTCATATCTTCTTTAACCTGAGACTGAATTTTCGAACCTATTTCAAGAATTTCCAGTTGGTAATTAACAGTCTTAGTCACTTTCTTTAAACGTTGCTTTACATTTTGAAGCTCAAGAATAGATTGCTTATCTTCAAGGGATGAATTTACCGTTGAGGTTATCATATCAGCCAGTGTTCCCGGATCCGGTATCGATGTTGCCATTTCACCTATTTCCGGAGGTAGGCCCGGTGAAAGCTGAACAACTTTCTGGTACTGGTTAATAACATTTGTCATCAATGCTCTTGTCTGTTTATCCTCTGCGGAAATATCTTTCAGTATTGAAATGTTTGCCTGAAGGTAGGGATCATCGTTCACAAATTCATTCACTCTGTATCTGCCAAGCCCCTGTACCATAAGCTGCACTTTATTCCCTTCTCCTTTAGCCATCTTCAGGATCATGGCAAGGGTGCCAACGGTGTATAGATCATCGGTTGAATACTCAGTCTCAGCATTCGCTTTTTTTGACAGCAGCACTCCTATGATTCTGTTTCCGGACATCGCATCGTCAATAAGCTTCATGGCTGATTTATGCTGTATAACCAAAGGCAATACCATTTTGGGAAATAAGGTTACATCGAAGACCGGCAAAACTGAAATGGTTTCAGGCACATTGTCTGTAAAATTATCCATTGGCTGAAAAAAATCATTCATATGCGACCCTTTTATAGCTGGTTAGTTTTTTAAAAAAATATAAACAGTACAATACTTAAACGAAGATAAATTATACGAGATTAATTAAGAAAAGGTGTTGATTGCTTTTCGCAATGACAACAGAACTGTTACGTCCGGGAAATACTATTCAGGCAGCTTTGCAAGGCTTACCCGAAGAAAACCGTTTTCATAGGATGCTGAAACCTTGTCAGTATCAATAGTACAAGGTAGAAAAAGAATTCTTTCAAACGTGCCATACTGGATTTCGGCAAGATGATAAGTCGCCTTGCTCTCCTGCGGATGTCCCGTCCGCCTACCGGTTATTTTGAGAGCTTTGTTGCTGATTTCTATTTGCATATTTTCTTTGGCGACACCGGCCATTGTCGCCTGAATCACAATATCTGATATCGTTTCATAGATATCAACCTGTGGCTTCCAGGATGCACCTTCCATACGAAACATAGGATTTATTGCCTGAAACATTTCATCAAGGGTTTTATCTGTTTTGTATTCCTGATGCTCAAATTCATTACCGAAACGTATTTTAATGTAGCTGCTCATCAATGGCTCCTGAAGGAAAGATCTTTACGGGTGATTTGATCGTCGCGAAATCGTTTACGAACTGAGTGTAAAATCAGAATATCATTATCTGAATTATTTGTAAAGAAAAGATCAGCCTTACATTATTCCCTGTAAGGCTGTTAAGTCTTACCAGGGGTCACTGCATTCGCAGGCATCGGGATTTCCTGCATCATAATTTATCTCACCCGGATCATCACAATCACAATATTGAAATATCCGATCTTTCGAATTGTAATCCGCTTCTGAAATTGTGCCGTTCAGGCCTGTCGAAATATAATTATAAAGTGTCTGCCAGCACTTCAGCTCTTCATGAATACTGCCAACATAATCAGGATCCGTGCTGGGGCTTATATCGAACCTAAAGGGCGTTTTCATAGCTGTCTCGTAAAATGCATATACCCCACTTGCCGACTCCGGTTTTATTTCTATATCGATATTTCCAAGCGAATTTCTTATGTCTGTATCCGTCAGAATCAGCAGCGTAAAGAGATCTGTGGCAAAGGGGTACTCTTTATCCAGATCAATATCTTCCAGGGTCGTATTATCGATGCATGCGAAATCCGTATTCACATAGAGTTTCACATTTTTATGGGTGGCATCCTGTTCTACTTTATAAAGACTCTCTTTCTCTCTGTGCGTATAGGTAACGCCCGAGAGGTTTATATAGTTTTCAGGCGTTAAGCCCCTTAAAAATGTCGTCATTGATGAAAAAAGTGTTGCCCCCTCTTTATAGACATTGCCAGCGGCTTCCCAGTTAAAGTCTACACAGGTGCAAGGCGGCGTTTCATCATACCCGGGATCATCCTCATCATCACAATCACAATAGGCCTCATATCCGACAGCCGGAGGGTTACTGTTTTGATTCGGCGATGGAACGCCCGCGACCAAAGCATCGTAGGCATCAGACGCATATTTTACAGTATAATAATCATCAGGATACGTATCGTCCCCTGTATCACCTGTTGTTTTTTTTGCCTCCAGTTCATCCATCCAGCGTTTGTAGTCTGTGCTGGCTTGAAGATCGATCCCATCCCTCAGAAAAACACCGGTTTTTGCTGAAAGTATTCCCATAAACCCATCGTCACCTGATTCCTGAGCCCCTCGGGTGTAGGCGGAAAACTGACATAGATTAACAATTTCCTGACCTGAAAGATAGGCCTTAATCAAGGGATACCCCGGTCTTTTTACCTGTGTGGGATCCAGACTGTTACCTAAAGGGAGGACAGTAAACATATCAGCAAAACTGATGTCTGCCTCACTCATCATGCCATTCTGAATCAAACCATTGCCCACAAGGCCTATCGTTGGAGGAAAAGGGGTAACAGCGTCCTCTATAATCGTTTTAAATGCATATCGAAATGAATCTGCAACCAGATTCCCCAGAACATTTTCTCCGGCGATTGATTTTTTGGTAAGGTCAAGTGAGACGTCTGCGGCCCCTAAAACTGAATTTATTTCCGGCATATTTTTATCAGCCAGCAGTTTATCGAGTTCGTCGTCCATCAGCCCCACCAGAGAATCAACCGGTGGATCCGGCGTCACTGTCTGGTCAATATCATGTGCCGTAAGGGTCGCTTTTTTTATACCCGTTCCGATTTTAATTGTAAGATCCAGCTGGGACAGATACTCACCATGCTTCCCCGGACTGAAAAGAACCGGATTAAGAACAAGATCTGCTTCTTTATGGAGATTGGTGTCATACACTTCAATAAGCTCATCACCCTGGAACCCTGAACCGTCAATCTGGTCGAGAATACTTTTAACATCTCCAGGAAACAGTATCGCTGTCCTTTCCCTGCCGGATCCAGAAAGGAAGATGTCTACACCATATACATTTTCAGAAATATCCCGCCCGTCACCATAATAATTTTCACATTTTTCTGCTTCCGGATCAGGGTCAGGCTCCGGACACTCTTTATAATTAAGTGATGCATGCATCAACGCAACAACAATATCGGGATTATAATTCCGTATACTGTTTATTTTAGCCTGAATTGTCGAATAATCCGTAACAAATGAAGCCGGAGCAACTGCACCGGTAATGGCTGTTGATGCATCAGACCCCATAATGCTGATAACCCCTACGAGAAGACCGTTGTCTAAAGTCAGGAGTGCAGATTCGCTTATCGTCTTATCTTCTCTAAGTGCTTCAAGGGCATCATCAGCACTGTTATCAAGATTATCCGTCTGTAGATTGCTTAAGAGTATCGGTATGGAAAACCCATTACCGTTTTCGCCTTTTGCATTTGTAATATATTTAGGCAGTGTCTCAACGCCATAGAGAAAATCACCGCCTCCCAATGTAATGGCATCGTATTCCATGGCTGTAAAGAAAGCAAAAGCCGGAGCTGTTTTGTTGTCTTCAACGATCATATCATAGGCCGTTCCTGAAAGTGCGTCACCGGTATCAAAAAGAATCACGGGTGTATCACTGACCGTCTTCTCCTCACGGATGCCTTTAATCTTTGTAGCAAGGCGTGCAAATCCGCCCCGGGTAAGATCATTTGATGTTTTATAGGTGGTTGAGGGTGCAGTACCGGAAACTCTGTTTTGAAGATCCGACGTCTGAATCAGTGTCAGGGTTACAATTTCACCCTTTTGAAGTCTCGCTGATGAAGACCCGGATTCGTTGCCGCATGATGATAAAAGCAGCATGAATAGTAAAAAAAAGAGAACAGTGGCAAAAGAATTTGCCCTTTTAACTGGCGCTTTAGAAGAAAAATAAATTTTCATACAACACTCCGCTATGGTTTTTCAACGGCTTACCATGCCGATCAGCCGGATAGAAAAGCCATACATTTTCTCCCCTGTTTTAATAAAAACACAATACCTCAGGTATGGTCAGCTTGACAATACCTGATTTATTTTTTTTAACATACGCCCTAAAACGGCTCAGCTCACCGGGGTTTCCGATGAGCTGAGATTTTTTCCAATATTATTAAAAGCGTTATTATTCTGAATTCACTCTGCTTGAGTCTCCGTTACTGATAACAGCTGTACCATAAGAAACTGCAGTGATTGTCTGCTGATCTACACCGTCAATCTTAAATCCAGGAAATTTTGTTAAATATGTATGCAGTGCCATCCACTCTTTTACTTCCTGAATACCCTCAGCATCTGGGTCCTGATCCATTCGACTGTTTAAAAAATAATCATCAGAAGTCGGATCCGTAAAATCCAGATCATTCCCTGATGCATTTTCTGGAGAAATATCAAGCGATAACGCCGTAAGGGCATCCTGCATCAAATCACTGTTCATAACAAGAAGTGCATAAAGGTCAATAATCACAGGGTATTTTGTATCTGCTACAACCGCTGAAATACCAGCACCCGTACAGGTTAAATCGTCTGTATGGTAGACTTTTACACTCTGAACAGCATAGTTCTTTGCAATGCCGCCATGGTTAATCTGTATACCGGAAATATTCATAAAATATTCTGAATCGAGTTCATTTAACGTGGCATACAGAGCCGGAACTTTATATATTTCTGAAGCAGCGGCACATGCTTGAGAAGTTGTGGCGCCTGGGAGGGTCATAACATAATTAAAGACTGTAACTGCTGTATAAGCAGGATCACCATTTTCATAATTCGGAAACACATCAGCATTGTATGTAGCCATATCTACCGGATCACCGAGATTTAATTTGTAAGCAATGAGCCCTGAAGCTTCTGGCGTAATGTTAAATGTGGATATTTTATTTAAAAGACCTGCTTTAAATGTTTCATCTCCTGCAGCAATGACATACGAAATAATCGTTGCAAGATTTGTTAGCTCAGTACCCGTCAGGTAAACCTTCATAAGCGGATAACCGGGAATATTCTGCTGTGATTCATCCAGTGTCATCCCAAGGGGAAGAATACTGTACATATCAGCGAAACTGATCTGTTGATTATCCTTAAACCCACCCCTGATAACACCATTAGCAACAATACCAATCGTTGTTGTAGCAGTATCTTCCAAAACACCATAATTCATAAAGCGAAGTGAATCAGCAACAAGGTTACCCATACCACTTTCATCTGCTCCAGACGGTTTTGCAAGATAGTTGTTATCGGTAACATCATCTTCCATAACGACTGCAAGAATATCATTAAAACCGGTAAGGCCGAATGCGGAAAGCGCATCATTGATACCACCGGTAATCATATCAAAAATATAAGCAAAATGGCTGCTTATCGGTACGGAACTGTTAATTGCATGGTTTATCTGAGTCGCTGCTGTGACACCGGTTCCAATTTCAACTGTCACGTCGAGCTGAGCAATATTTTTACCGTAGCTTCCCGCGCAGACAATATAGGTACCACCAGGGGTCTGATAGGCTGCGTTTGTCATTTCATGTTCATGACCGGCTGCAATTATATCGATCCCTGTCACCGCTGCCGCCATAGCAATATCATCACCACCAGGGGTTACCCCATTTGGATCTGTTATGCCTGAATGCGACAGTGCAATAACAATATCAGCACCCTGATTTTCTTTCAGATCATCAACAAGAGCCTGAAGTGCTATCGCATCTGCGGTCGTATTGCCAGTGAAGACATTCTGAAATGTCAGTGGTGCAGCAAGCGGTGCGTCGTTTTGAGCATCTTTCCCAAGAACACCGACAATACCGACCTTTAGTCCGTTTGGCAGGGTTTTTACAATTGATTTCACCATAGTACCACTTTTAAAATGGTCTTCGATACCATCATCGTCTGCTGAGAGATCTGACGTTACCATATTGGAAGCAACAACCGGAACTGAAAACAAATCTTTGTATTTCCCTTTGGCATTTTCAAGGAATTTTGCACATGGCCCCGGCCCATAATCGAGTTCATGGTTACCTATGGTAATGGCATCATAACCGATTTCATTCATAAATGTTGTTGCAGCAGGAGATCCACCAAGCGTTAAATCAAATACTGTCCCCATAAGAAAGTCACCGGAATCGACCAGAAGGTTCGAACCGTTTTTTCCACGAATCTGGCCAATTTTGGTGGCAAGCCGCATATAACCGCCCTCTGTCTGGTCATCTGGAGTACCGTAAGTTGCAGACGGCCCTTCCCCAAGAACACGATGATGGACATCGGTTGTCTGAATCAGAGTAAAATTGACAATGTCGCCGGCTTCCAGAACCGGGATAGAGTTATCTGTTGAGCTACCACAGCCAACGGCAATGATGGCAAGCAAAAACACGACCCCAGATAATCGATAAAACTTTTTCATACTTTGATTTCCCCCCGCTAAAATATTTATTATACACGATCATTGTTCATTGTTGTAACCATATCAATCACTACAAAGACATGTCAACGCCAAACGCAATTATTGTCGAATCATTTTCAGATGATACGTCAAATGAACTGTTTCGACTTTCCATTGAAAAAGCCCTCTTTTTATAAAATGTATGCGAAATACCGAAATTAAATTTGATATTCCTGACAAAGGCAAATGAAAAGCCAGTGCCAACAAAGAGATTGTCTGTAAAAAGATTTTCTGACAAGCCCGGCCCGGCATCGGTATAAGTGGATAAAGCATCTCTGTCATAGTGGGTATAAGAGGTTCCGCCACTGACAAGAAGCATCTTCGTCAACCGATAAGAAAGTGTTGTGCCTGAACGCCAGACATCACCGGCAAGTTCCGCCCGGTTATAGGCACCATAACGTTCCCAGTCCACACTTCCCTGCGGCCAGTAATTTACATTAAATTCACCATAAATTTTTTTTGAAAAGTCATAGCCAAAACCGAGGGCTGCCATACCAGGAAGGTCTTTTCTCTGCTTTTCATCAACAGAAAAAATGTGAAGCTCATCCTTATGAATCTCAACCCGCTCGACAATCTTTACCGGTGTCTGAATCTGTGCGGCGATATTCAGACTGTCACCTGCATTAATGTTGATACCGATAATACCACCGGTACCCCAGGCGATCATATCTCTGGAAGACTCAAAAGAGACAGACTCCGGAAAGAATCCCGGGGAAAAACTATTCATCACCAGAGCATCATCAGAAAGGCCTGAAACTGAAACACCCGCTTTTGTTGAAAGGTCCGCATTTGCATGCCTGATGCCAAGCGCCAGAGAGAAAGCATCACCGAATCGATAGGCAACACCGAGTGTTGAAATGTGAAACTGACCTTTTTCTTCATAATAACTATTTGCCAGGTCTTTATAGACATACTTGTCGCCACTGCCATCATCACCAATCCTGATGAAACTGTGAGGGGGCTGACTTAAACCAGAGGTCAGCGCATCTGTCAGAATATTGTAATCAGCATTATGTATCGGACTTGCGAGTATTGTCCGTCCTGCAAGGTGGGTGACGAGTGAACCCCCTTTATATCTACGGACAGTTTCACCATTTGGAATATCAATACCGCCAAAAACGGACCATTTGTTTATATTGAAGACACCTGAACAACCCGGGAACAGATTATTGACATCATCCTCCCCGTAGCGGACGCTCTTTGCACCTTCCTTCGTAGTAAAATCTCTGTTCTGGCTCTGATACAGGCTGTAAACATTGAGGTGAAACCCCTGTGGGAGTTCTGAAACGCCGGCCGGATTATAGGCAACTATATCGGCAGCATCGGTTGCTGCATTTCTGTTTCCGGTTCGTGCCCATTCGGCACTCATGGAAGTCATATTGTCTATGTATGCAAAAGAAAGTGTTGTATAAAGCAGAATTCCCATAGTGACGGCGGGAAAAATAATCAGCCGTTTTTTCATTAACAAAACCTCCGGGTAGTAGCGTAATCCTTAAAATTACAACTATACCTGATATTACTTAGTCCCTGCAGAAAAGTGGGCAATCCGGCTCAACGCCATTATCGCTTAAAAAGGGGTATTTTTCTACAGAATCTACTTAAGTTATCTCCCTTACAAAGTGCGATACCACATTAATTCTTCTTTGTAAAACAAGTATTTGCTGATTTTTTACGAATATAAAATTTTCTTAATTCGGTAATGATATGGGTTTAAACTTTTTCGAAACCAAAAAATCAGAGATGCTTTGATCTGAACTTAATCGATATGTCCGACAATCGGAAAGCGAGACAAGCCGCCCTGTTTTCAGGAGTATCTGCTGTTCAAGAGCTGCATCAGCCATTATCGAAGGAGGCAACTCGACTGAAACAAGCACAGCGGCATCGTCAAATTCAGTTGATGTGGATTTTTTGGAGGGCTTAAAAATTGCACCCGTTGTGAAATCAACCGCAAATGCAATTACTCCGGGTAGAATGACGACAAGCAAAAGAATGCCATCCAGAATAGCAACGCTGGGATCTATCTCACCGGTTGCCTGCCCGCGCCTTTCCGGATAAAGAATTGTACCGCATGAAAGTGTCTGCAAACACAGGCACAACAGGATGATAAGCACTACAGCCTTTATGGATTTTTTTTTCATGTTATTCTCCAGCAAAAAAAGTTTATATAATTTTAGAAGGATAACAAAGTTAAGTTAATTTTGTCAAACTATCCTGATGCCCTGTTTTTTAACAGCCCAAATATGAAATATATTTACAAAGCATGCCGTTGTGTTAGAATAGCAGGGTCGCTTATCTATAATACCCTGAGGGCATAATGACGGTCTTAAAAAAGACGATTACACTTACGGTTACACTCTTCCTGATGTTGATTATTCCAATGTCTGCATTTTCTATCACAATCAAAAAAGAACAAGAGATAGCCAAGAGATTTATTGAACAGGTTAAAGCTCACTATGTTATAATAAATGATCCTGAAATCAGCGACTATATAACAAGTCTCGGTGAGAAAATTCTCACCAGTTATCCTGAGCAGCCTTTTCCGTACCACTTTTATGTCATTAAGCATGATACCTTTAACGCTTTTGCAGGACCGGGAGGCCATATATTTATCCACAGCGGTCTTTTTGAAGCAATGGAAAATGAGGAAGAACTGGCAGGCATTATTGGCCATGAAATATCCCATGTCTCATGCCGACATATCTCAGAAAGACTGGATTTACAAAACAAGTTAAAGCTGAGTACAATTGCCGGTATTGCTGCCGGTATTTTCCTGGGAATCTATGGTGACCCCGCTGCCGGAACAGCTCTCACTGTAGGAGCAATGGCCGGAGGCCCTGCTATCACCCTCGCATACAGCAGGGAGGACGAAATGCAGGCTGACAAAGTCGGCTTGAAATACTTAAACCAGTCCGGTTACAGTGGAAAAGGGCTTATCCGCTCCCTTAGCAAAATAAGAGGGCGTCAGTGGTTCGGAAAAGATCAGATACCCGTATACATGAATACCCACCCTGCTCTTGAAGACAGAATGAGCTATATCAGCAACTGGGTCGACACAAATGAAGAAAAAAAATTATCGCAATCGAAAAGCTCTTTTGAGTTTAATCTTGCCCATGTAAAACTGACTGCCGGCTATGGTCTTATCGCAAGCGCAGAGCAGATTTACAAAAACCGCTTGCGAAAAAATCCCGATGATTTTTATGCAAATTACGGCTACGGGATAGTCCTTTCAAGATCAGGACAATATAAGGAAGCCATAAAATACGTTAATAAAACACTTGAAAAAAAAGCTTTTCACACAGGCATACTTCAGACCCTGGGTCAAATTTACTTCCAGAATGGTGATTTTGTTAAAGCACGAAATGTTTTTGCGGGTATCCTGAGTATAGAGCCGGACAACTTTACGGCAAGCCTGTATTATAGCAAAAGCCTTGCTGAATGTGGCGCATTGGATGAAGCTCTTGATGCAATCAAAAATTATGCAGTAGAAGATATTGGAAAAATAAAGGCTTTTTATTGTATTGCCGATATATACTCTAGAAAGAAACGTCTTGCTGACTCATACTATTATCTGGGTCTTTATTATAGTGGGAAGAAAGATATTCCTAATGCTCTGGTTCAGTTTAAAATGGCGCTTTCTAAAGAAAAAAACCCTGAAAAAAAGTCAAAAATAAAAGCGCGGCTTGATAAGCTTAAAAAACGAAAAATTAAAAAAGAACCACCCGAAAATAAGAAGTCTGGTAAAAATAATCCAGCATGATTAGAAAACTTTAAGTGTAATAGTATATAGTCTCTCAACGAAATAGAACATTTTCGTTCGGTTATTACTTATCTTCTCCAATTGAGTGATGACCGGCAGGAGCCCCACTATGAATGAAATTATAAAAAAGCAAAAAGTTTTCATTGTTGATGACAATGTGATAAATATCAAAGTGTTAGGGGAGACCCTTCGGGGAAGATATGATATAAGCTTTGCTAAAAGTGGCCGAGAAGCGTTATCAATAATACCTCAGATAACACCGGATCTGATTCTTCTCGATATAATGATGCCGGGAATTGACGGCTATGAAATCTGCAGACAATTAAAATCTGAACGCAGCACCCGTGACATTCCTGTTATTTTCATAACGGCAAGGGATACAGAGGAAGATGAAGCCAAAGGGTTTGATTACGGAGCTGTGGACTATATCAAAAAGCCATTCAAACCTGAAATAGTCCTTGCCAGAGTCAAAACCCACCTGGAATTAAAAATGCACCGAGACAGATTGAGCGACATCGTTACTGAAAGAACAAGCCAGCTCATCCACTCTGAGAGACTTGCAACAATAGGCACGCTTTCATCTGCTGTTGCACATGAAATTAAAAATCCCCTGTTCTATATTTCCGGCAACACGGAACTTATTGAAGAATATATCATCGAAGGCCAGTTTGAAATGGTGCCTGCCAGACTTCAGAAAATTTCTGACGGTGTTAAACGTATTACCAAGCTAATTGAAGGGTTAAACAGCTACTCCAGACGAGAGGCAGAAACGCACCTTATATGCTCCGTCAAAGAAATCATCAAAGATTCAATCGTGATTCTAAGCCATCGTTTCAGACACAGTAATACAACTATCTGCTATGATGACATCTCTGAAACTTTGAAAGTTCTTTGTGATTTTCAAAAAATGTCTCAGGTCTTTGTTAATCTCATAAACAATGCTGTAGACGCCATCGGCGAAGAAGATGGAACAGTGACAATCACGGCTGAAAAAAATGAGGGGCAAATAGTTGTAACATTTACAGATAACGGCCCCGGCGTTCCGGCCGACAATATAAACAAAATTTTTGCCCCATATACTACATCAAAAGATAAAGACCACGGAACAGGTCTGGGCCTTTTTATTGTGAAGCGCATTGTCGAAGATCATGGCGGAACAATAACCCTGGCAAGTCAGGAAGGTTCCGGGGCTAAATTTACTATTTCTCTTCCTGAATCAGGAAATGAACCCAGTGAAACATGAAAACAGCATAAAAAATACAATTCTGATTTTTATGCAGGTAATACTTCTGTCGGTTATTCTGGTGATCGGTTTTTTCTGGACCCATCAGGTCAATGACAATTACCGTCATGATACTGAAGAAGCACGTCACTACTTTGAGCAACTGATCCAAAAAGAGATGAAAGCTGATGTCCTAAAAGCAAAAGAGTATATCAAGTATGAAATATCCCGGATCGAGCCTTCCGTAAAAAAAAAGTTAAAGGACGATGTCTACAACGTCTGTGAAGCAGCAGAACAAATCTATAAAGCTAATAAAGGCAAAAAAACTGATGCGGAAATTAAACAGCTTATCGCTCAGGTTCTTGGCGCCATAAACAGCCAAAAAGGGCAAAGCTATTATTTTATCTGCAACCTTGACGGATATGATATTCTGAATACGTATCGGATAGAATTTAATTCAATAAAAAAGAACCTGAAAACTGACCTGATCTCGCTAATCAAAAACAAAAGTGAAGGCTTTTACAAATCTTCGGTCAAAACAAAACCTGGTTTGAAAAGAGCCCAAAAAATTGTATTTGTCAAACATTTTAAGCCATTTAACTGGTTAATAGGCACAGGCACCAGCCTCGATATTGCCACAAAAAATATGCAGATGAGGGTTCTTGACTTCATTTCAACAATGAAAATACAAAACGATGCCTATTTTTTTGCTGGTGACTGGAATGGTTTAAGCCTCACCGGCCCGGAAAAAGGCAAAAACAAGCTTAACATTACAGATATAAACGGAAAGAAAATTGTTCAGTCACTTATACGAATTTCAAAAGAGGGTTCCGGTTTTGATGAATATGTTCTCCCTCCGTTTAAAACTGCTGAACCAGAAAAAAAAATAAGCTATGTCACAGGAATAAAAGAATGGAAATGGTATATAGGAACCGGACGCTTTATTGATGACATTGAAAAAGAGATTCTTGAATATCATAAAGTTTTAAAAACAAGAATACGAATCGGCATTCTAAAAATACTCACTATTCTTCTCACGGCATGTGTTGTTTCATCCCTGTCCATGAAATACCTGTTTAACAAAATCCACAAAAATTTTGATGCTTTTAATATTTTTTTTGAAAAAGCAGCATCAAAGAATGAAAAAATAAACAGTAATCAGATGGATTTTCTTGAGTTCAAATTACTCTCCGACTCAGCAAATAAAATGATTGATGAACGACTTGAAATTGAAGAAAAAAGAAGAGTGGCTGAAACAACGCTCCAAAAAAGTGAAAAACGATTTTATAATATGGCCTCAGTCTCACCCTCCGGAATCTTTCAGATGAACAAGCACGGCTACCTCTCCTATTGCAACAAACGTTTTAAAGAGATTATGGACTCGACACAGAATATTTCCAAAAGCATGTGGATTAGCGTCGTTCACCCTGATGACAGAGGCAAAATTGTTGACGCATGGGAGAAATCCATCAGGGAACGCAAAACATTCAACAATGAATATCGCATCCAACATGATGATAAAACGATCAAATGGGTATTGTGCAATGCGGTTCCCGAGTTTGAAGGTGGGGAATACAAAGGTTTCATTGGAGTCTTCACTGAGATAACCAATCAAAAAAATGTTGAAAACGAGCTTAGAAAATATAAGGATAATCTGGAAAAATTAGTTAAAACAAGAACAGTAGAGCTTGAAGACACTAACCTGGAATTAATAACGGCAAAAGATACCGCAGAGCAGGCCGTCAAAACAAAAAATGAATTTTTAGCCAATATGAGACATGAACTCAAAACCCCACTCAATGCCATTTTGGGTATGTCTGACCTTATTTTAAAAATGCCGTTGCCACAACCACAGCAGGAATCACTCGAAATAGTAAGACGCTCATCAGAAAAACTCCTCAACCTGATTAACGACATTCTTGATTTTTCTCAAATGGATACGGGAAATCTCATATTCAAAACATCAGAATTTTCTATTAAAAGCCTTATTACAGAAATTACTGATCGATATCGTGCAAAAATACCTGAAAACAAAGTCACAATACATGTCAATCTGTCACCGAATCTTCCGGATATAATCCGATCCGATCCAAACAGGATAGCCCAGGTATTTGAAAATTTACTTGCAAATGCTGTTAAATTTACAGAACAGGGCGAAATACAAATTGATGCCTCTTTTAAACACAGGAGTAAGTCCCAGGGGACATTATTCATCAGTGTAAAAGATACTGGGATTGGTATCGAGTTTTCAAAACTGCCGGAAGGAAACCCGGCAAGGATATTTGATGCATTTATTCAATGTGACGGATCAGCATCCAGACAATTTGAGGGAACAGGGCTGGGACTTGCAATAACAAAAAAAATTGTAGAATCTGCTAATGGGAAAATTAATGTAACCAGCGAATCCGGAAACGGGAGTGAATTTACTGTCTACCTTAATGTAGAATCCACATCAAAAATAATTATGCCTTCAGATAGTAAAATAAGCCCGTCTGCATCAGCCATTAAAACCAGACATTTGCCGGTGCTTGACATAAACAGCGGGAACAGCTCTGAAATATTGGAAGTTCTATTAAAGCTGTCAGATCAGCTACGAACCAATGATTTTGATGCCGATGGTACATTTGCTGAGCTCATATTGCTGACAGGAGATGATTTCCGGGAAATAGCAACGATTAAAAAACATATTGTCAACTTTGAATATAACAGAGGCAGGATCATTGTCGAAACATTAATCGACAAAATTAATTCACTTTCAGGAAGATAAGAATGTGAATTTATTTTTGAGTGTCGACTTAGTTGTCTGGCTTCAGGAAAATTTTATAATACTCTTGTCCCCGGAATCACCTGACGCTTCATCACTTTTATTCAGAATCAGAACAGTATGCCGATCCGGAGCCAGCTCCATAAGCGCCTGAATATTAACATCAAAACTTATACCAATGCCTTCTTCAGTCGCCCTTACTATTTCACCGGTTATTTTTATATGGTTTTCATTTCCGGGGGGTTCAAATGAAAGTGTCAGTTTTTCACCCTGCTTAAATCTGCTTTCCGTTTCAATAAAAATACCATTGGAATTTATGTTTGAAATATATCCCGAATAAAACTTCTCATTCACAGAAAAGGTAACCTCTGCACTATATGGTATACGGGTTTCTCTCTTATTAAGGTGTTGTTTTTCTTCAACTTCATTAAGGAGTGCAATAATTTTAGCTGCGGGCAATTTTAAAATTGTACGAATCAGCTTCGATGTAGCCTCAGAAGCTGTAATTTTTCTATTTTTCGTTTCATCGGTCATATTTTTTCCCTATATTAAAGTTAATACAGACCTTTTTTCAAAATTCACAATGAAAACATTGACTAATTTGTAGTACAAATTTCCAGCCAATGCAAGGCTGCATCCGTTAATAATACCGAAGAAACCAGGTAGGGCTTTTATTTCACAAAAATAGCCACCAAATATCAAACCGAATCGGCAAAGTAGTTATATATCACAAACGCCCCTGCGATATTTCGCCACAATCACTCAAAAAGCCCCCCGGCAACGAAATATCAACACATATTGATTTTGGCGTTTTATTACCCGTATACAAGGATATTTGTTCTTTTTGAAGATCTGTACATTCTTTGTAATCATAAAACAACCAATACGCCCCCAGATATAAAAAACTTTATCTATCTGTATTCTTGGCATAATACTAATAGCCCAGCCCGTCATTCCAAATCAGCAATCATAATTGGTACGCTTGTTGCACTATATAATAAATAGAAACTGCAATTTCGTGAAAAGCCGCTTTTTACGCTTTCAGGCATTCTCCCCCCCCCCAGATCGGAAG
>JQIA01000314.1_pt1 | contig 23718 bp, 27 predicted proteins | sample 811431 | NCBI WGS metagenome assembly JQIA01 (sample SAMN02998118, study PRJNA258478) | marine sediment metagenome | biome: marine; feature: seafloor; material: sediment; isolation source: oil-polluted sediment collected from 3 locations (0.5 km, 0.7 km and 0.9 km)... | place: USA: Gulf of Mexico ...
CCGGCTTGCCCGCTATCAGCCAGTTGCTGCGCCAACATAATGAGCGCATCTCCCGTACCGCCTCCGGCAACTAACGCCCGAAACGGTTTTGAGAAATCCCGTTTGCCCGCGAAAATATAGTGATTTAATTCATCCAGATGACTGGGACTGCCTGTAATCAGGCGGTCCCGCTCATCTTCTGGGTTTCGAGGAGGGTATGGAAAATCTTCATACTGCGCCGATACGGCTTTATCCCGTTCTACTTTCCCCCTCGTCACAAGTTAATCCTTTACCGTGATAATAACTTTACCAGTGGTTTTTCTAGACAGTAGAGCTTTCATAGCATCTGCGCCTTGCTCCAACGGAAAGTGCGTTGAAACATGAGGATTAATGTCGCCTTTTTTAACCATATCCAACATAGCGTTAAAGTTTGCGCGGTTCTTTTCAGGTGTCCGCCGGGCAAACTCGCCCCAGAACACACCAATAACCGAGCAGCCTTTTAACAGTGCCAGGTTTGTTGGCATTTGCGCGATACGGCCGGATGCAAATCCGATAACGAGCAGGCGGCCTTCCCAGTTGATGCAGCGCATAGACTGATCAAACGCATCACCACCAACAGGGTCATAAATCACGTCAGCACCCTTGCCGCCGGTTAATTCCTTCACCCGATCTTTAATGCTTTCGGTAGAATAATTGATCACATGATCAGCGCCATACTTGCGAACGATATCCATTTTTTCATCTGAGCCAACAGTACCAATAACAGTCGCGCCCAAGGCTTTACCAAGTTCAACCGCGTTAAGGCCAACACCGCCAGCAGCTCCGTGAACCAACAACACTTCGCCCTTTTTCAGGTCGCCGCGGTCAACAAGTGCATGATATGTCGTGCCATAAGTTACCGGAAAACCAGCAGCCTGATCGTAGGGCATGTTGTCTGGGATTTTGTATGTCCCTTCAGCAGGTGCAACAACATATTCAGCGAACCCGCCGACACCATGATTTGCCATGACCCGGTCGCCAACAGCAAGACCTTCAACACCCTCGCCAACTTCAGTAATTATGCCTGAGCTTTCCATTCCTGGGGAAAACGGGAAAGGAGGCTTCATTTGGTATTTACCCGCAATCATCAAGGTATCCGGGAAGTTCAATCCGACGGAATGAACTTCAATTTTTACCGTTCCAGCGGTAACGGTTGGCTCTGCCACATCTTCCATAACTAGGATGTCAGGCTCACCAAACTCTTTACAAACTAATGCTTTCATTCTTTTCCCATTCTTTTTATTTTGCCTTGAGATCAGGCTTATTTGTTGCGCTGCACATACGCTAGCGCGGAAGCAGCGTTCGCGTCAAATTGGATATTCAAGAAACAGTTAGGAAATTTCTTCTGACAAGGACAAACGACCAACTTCGATCTCGTTCCGGTTTACCAAAGTTGGTAAAATAAACTCATCCATTTCCCGGTGCATTTCGTCACCCATAATTCCAAGACTTTCCAATATACCACCAAGCGCCACTTCAACGCCGCGTGTGGTCCCATCTGCGGTTTTAAGAGCAATGCCAAGCCCCAAAGTCGGAAGGGCGGCAAGGTATACGCCTTCTGCACCAACTTTCGCGATAACCTCCCTCTTGGCTGATCTGTTCATGGCCGTGCAAAGGCGATCGGAGCCTGCAATCATGTCAGGCTCAGCCGCAATGGCTTCTTGTATTCTTCGGCAAGCAGCTGCCCGGTCTAAGGCAAGTTTTTCTGGATCAGCGAATTTAGCAATTGCCATTGCTGAATTTAAAAGCGGCACTCCTATTGTGGGGATGGAACACCCATCGATCCCCATGGGTGCTCTACTCAAGTCCAATTCGGTAAAATCTTCTAAGATTTTAATCATCCGCTGTTGAACTGGATGATCAATGTTAATATATCCCCGGTGATCCTCGCCCAAATGAACGGACGTCGCCAAGAACCCTGAATGCTTTCCTGAACAATTATTATGGGCCGTCGTTGGCTCAAGGCCTTTTGCCGCCAAGGCCCTTTCTGCCGGAGCGTAGCTTGGCCAATGGCTTCCGCATTCCAGATCATCAATTGAGAGACCGATGCGCTTTAGCCACCCCTTGACCGCGTCAACATGCAGATCTTCTCCCGTGTGAGAGGCACACGCTAAAGACAGCTCTTTTTCAGTCACATTGAAGGCATCCGCCGCACCACTTTCAACAAGGGGCAACGCCTGAATGGGTTTAATGGCAGAACGTAAATAGACAGGACTTTCAATATCCCCCCATTGTTTCACAATTTTGCCAGAAGCATCCGTAATAACTCCATGGATCATATGGCGACTTTCGACCATTGTTCCGCGTGTCACATTTACCTGCAAAGGAGGCCGGCTGGAATTATTTGCAAATTGCTTTATCATAGGGATAGTCCTGAACATAAAAATTAGGTACTGATTGGCGCTACCATATCCGAAAATTTCGTTTGGAGTTAATAAATTTATGTCGAGTAGAGGCTATTTCGGGATTGGCATTGAAGGGGTTAGTAAACCCATGAATGCTGGAAATCTATTCAGAACAGCGCACGCGTTTGGTGCCAGTTTTGTTTTCACTGTGGGCGCCGAACCTTCTGTCCGAAGAGCAAGATCCGATACGAGTGTCGCGCCGAAAAGCATCCCTTGGTATGATTTTGATAGCATCGAGGATATGAAGCTTCCTCGCTTGTGTAAAATAGTCGGCGTCGAATTGCTGGATGAGGCAGAAGATCTGCCCAGCTTCTTCCACCCTTTAAGCGCGGCATATATTCTGGGACGGGAACGGGGCTCGTTGTCACCTGCCATGCAGGAAAAATGTGATTACTTCATCAAAATTCCGACAAATTTCTGTTTAAATGTTGCAACCGCCGGCGCAATCGTCATGTATGACAGGATTGTAACCCATGGCAGGTTTGCAGAACGCCCAACAGGTGAGCTTGGGAAGGCTGTTCCGCAACCCGCCCATGTGCAAGGAAAACCGAGAAACCGGACGTCCCGGGATTTTGGTTAAATTTGCGCCCTAAACATGCATTTGAGTTGCCTTGGCAACATCACTAGAAAATGAATCGAAAGAGCGGTACTCTAAGCCCATGAAAAAGCAAACCGTGTTTAAATTTATAGCTGCGTCCCTTATGGCGGCGTTCTGTTTTTCAGCAAACATCGCATCTGCTGCAAAAGGAGATCCTCGTTCTCTTGGAACCTACAAAGACTGGGGTGCTTACGCATGGGTCGAAAGCGGGCAAAAAGTTTGCTATATGCTGTCACGTCCCACAAGATCTTTGCCTAAAAACGTCAAACGCGGCGATATTTATTTGATGGTCACTTACAGGCCTAAATCTCGCTCGACCGAAGAGGTTAGCCACGTGACCGGCTACACTTACAAAAATAATTCTACCGTCGAAATAGCTATTGGGAAAAGAAAGTTTAAACTGGCAACAGATAATGACGTGGCTTGGATCCCAGAGGGCGAAAGCGATGCCAAACTAATCAAAGCAATGCGCGGTGGATCGAAACTCCTCATCAAAGGCACCTCGTCTCGCGGCACGCTCACAACTGACAGCTATTCATTGCAAGGCTTTACAGCGGCGCATAAGCAGATTAGAAAAAGCTGCAATTAAGATTTTAGCCAAAGCTCGCTAAAGACAACTGCTGGCGACATGCGCCCGCACCAATTTGATAGAAGTATATTTGACCCATGGAATATTTAATTCCGGATGTTGAGGCTGTTGACCGGCAGCCCGACCTTTTAGCCATTCGTAAAAACCTCGTTGGCCTATCGCGCTCGGAAATTGCCGATGCGCTCATTGCCGAGGGAGAAGCCGAAAAGTCAGCAAAAATGCGGGCTAAACAGCTGTTCCATTGGCTTTACCATCGCGGCGCCAGCGACTTTGGCGACATGACGTCTATCTCAAAAGAAATGCGCTCCCGCCTGCCGGAAAAATTCACTGTTGCCCGCCCAGAAATTACCAGTTTACAAGAGTCGACTGATGGCACTCGCAAGTGGCTGGTGAAGTTTGAAGATGGACAAGAAGTCGAATCAGTTCATATTCCAGAAGAAGATCGCGGCGCTCTTTGTGTCTCAAGCCAAGTTGGCTGCACATTAACTTGTAGTTTTTGCCATACCGGAACAATGAAGCTCGTTCGCAATTTGACGCCGGGTGAAATTATTTCTCAAATGCTTGTGGCGCGCGATACCATCAATGAATGGCCGAGCCCAAAAGGCAACCGGATGATCTCCAACATTGTTATGATGGGAATGGGTGAGCCGCTTCTCAATTATGACAATGTGGCCAAAGCTCTCAAAATCATTATGGACGGCGAAGGAATTTCACTCTCTAAACGCCGCATCACTTTGTCGACATCTGGCGTCGTTCCGAAAATTCATCAGTGCGGTGAAGAACTGGGCGTAAATCTCGCCATTTCCCTGCATGCCGTCACGGATGATGTGCGCGATATTCTCGTTCCAATTAATAAACGCTACCCAATCAAAGAACTCTTGCAAGCCTGTAAAGACTATCCGGCCAGCAACAATGCCCGCCGGATCACATTTGAATATGTCATGTTGGACGGCATCAATGACACCCCAGCCGATGCCCATGAGCTTGTCCGTTTGCTAAAAGATATTCCGGCAAAAGTGAACCTTATTCCGTTCAACCCATGGCCCGGTAGCAATTATATTTGTTCCAGCAACAACACCATTCATCGGTTTGCAAAAATTGTGAATGACGCTGGATACTCATCCCCAGTCCGCGTTCCCCGCGGCCGTGATATAATGGCAGCTTGCGGCCAGCTAAAATCCGCCAGCACAAAAGAACGGGCTTCTGCACGTCATCAAGCAACCGGCTTAAGCTAACCTCCTAAAACAGGCGAAGAGAGCGAACTCATATTGCATCTTCGCCTTTGATTTAAAGACCAATTGACGCAGTTCTAATGCAGTTCACTGCTTTCACTTGCAGGTCCGTTTCTTTTCGCCTATTTTGCGCACCTCGAATTCATTTAGATTTGTTTTCCACTAAAGGTTCTTTGCCATGTCTCAAGACATCAAAAAAGTTGTCCTGGCCTATTCCGGTGGCCTTGATACATCTGTTATCCTGAAATGGTTGCAGACAACATATAACTGTGAAGTTGTCACTTTTACCGCTGACCTTGGTCAGGGTGAAGAGTTAGAGCCCGCCCGCCAAAAAGCGGAAATGATGGGCATCAAAGACATCTATATTGATGATCTTCGCGAAGAATTTGTCGGCGACTTTGTCTTCCCAATGTTCCGCGCCAATGCGGTTTATGAAGGCCAGTATCTGCTCGGCACATCAATTGCCCGGCCGCTCATCTCCAAGCGCCAAATCGAAATCGCCCGTGAAGTTGGCGCCGATGCTGTAGCCCATGGCGCTACTGGCAAAGGGAACGACCAAGTTCGGTTCGAACTGGGTTACTACGCGTTGAACCCAGACATCAAGGTTATTGCACCTTGGCGTGAATGGGATTTGAACTCACGGACGAAATTGATCGATTATGCTGAAAAGCATCAAATTCCAATCCCAAAAGACAAACGCGGCGAAGCGCCTTTCTCTGTTGATGCGAACATGTTGCATGTCTCTGCTGAAGGGAAAGCTCTTGAGGACCCTTGGGAAGAAGCTGGCGAGTATGTCTACTCCCGCACGGTCTCTCCAGAAGATGCGCCAAATGAGCCAACTTACATTGAGATCGAATATGAAAAAGGCGATCCCATTGGCCTTGATGGCAAACGCTTAAGCCCGGCTAACATGCTGACGGCCCTGAACAAGTTGGCTGGTGATAACGGTATTGGCCGTCTTGATCTGGTTGAAGGCCGCTTTGTTGGTATGAAGTCCCGCGGAATCTACGAGACACCCGGCGGAACGATCATGCTTGAAGCCCATCGCGGCATCGAACAAATCACTCTCGATCGCGGCGCGATGCATCTTAAAGACGATATCATGCCGCGCTACGCAGAATTAATTTACAATGGTCTGTGGTTCTCCCCAGAACGGGAAATGCTGCAAGCGTTGATTGACAAAAGCCAAGAGAAGGTTTGCGGTGTCGTTCGCCTGAAACTTTATAAAGGTGTTGCAAGTGTTGTTGGACGGAAGAGTAAATTCTCGCTCTATTCCATGGAACATGTAACGTTTGAAGAAGATACGGTTTACGACCAACGGGACGCCGAAGGCTTTATTAAGCTAAACGCTTTGCGCCTGCGGTTACTTCACCGCCAAAAAGGCTAACAGCCGAATTAAAAAAGGGGCGCTACAGTGATTGTAGCGCCCCTTTTTATTGTTTTCTAACGATCGAAGCGGTTATTTTCGCCATTTTCTTCAAAATCCTGCACGTCTTCCACATAAGGAATATGCCGATCTTTGATAAATAGAAACGTTGCGAACAAAGCTCCAATTAAGCAGCCCAGCCCCATGATCTGAATGATGCCTGGAAACCAGCTTAAATCCCATGGAAGATCCAACACACCAACCACAAAGATCAACGCCGCCCCTGGCAGGGCGACAAAGACAACGGCAAAAACAAGTCCGGTAAATGCACCCAGAATAGCTGACTTCACAAATTGATTGGGGTTAACGGGTTTCAGTGGCCTCATTTCAATCCTGATTACTTAATTTCGGGTTCAGGGACACCAGCAATGCGGCACGCCGCCGTTACTGTATTCGCGAGCAGGCAAGCAATGGTCATAGGGCCAACGCCGCCGGGCACCGGTGTAATGGCACCAGCAACTTCGACCGCTTCCGAAAAACAAACATCACCAACCAAACGGGTTTTACCTGTATCAAGCGCAATTCGATTAACCCCAACATCAATGACAGTGGCACCGGGCTTGACCCAATCACCTTTAATCATTTCAGGGCGACCCACAGCTGCCACCAGTATGTCTGCACTGCGGCAAATCGCGGGCAAATCTTTGGTTCTGGAATGAGCGATGGTGACAGTACAGTTTTCACCGAGGAGCAAACTCGCCATGGGTTTCCCGACGATATTGGAGCGCCCCACAACAACCGCATTCAAGCCCGACAAGTCACCCAGTCTGTCTTTTAACATCATTATGCAGCCCGTCGGCGTGCAAGGGACCATGGCATCAAGGCCAACGGCCTGACGGCCTGTATTTATAACGTGGAATCCATCAACATCTTTTGCAGGATCAATAGCATCAATGATTGCAGCTTCATCCACTTGCGATGGCAAGGGTAATTGCACCAATATACCGTGGATGGAGGGGTCGGCGTTCAACCGTTCGACGATTTCTAGAACTTCAGCTTGAGAGACGTCATCGGTCAATCTGATTTCCTCAGATTTCATGCCAGCTTCACGAGTTGCAACGTTTTTATTGCGAACATAAACCTGACTTGCTGGGTCGTCCCCTGCAAGAACAACCGCAAGTCCCGGCATCAAACCGTGATCGGCTTTTAGTTCTGTGACTTGTTTTGCAACGCGCGCGCGCAGTTTCAGCGCAAATTCTCTACCATCAATAATATTCGCAGACATTGGCAATCGGGCCTTCTTAGCTAAATTCGGCGAACCTCAACTTCAACTCACTGACGACCTGGTCCGCATTTCCGGTAATCAGGATTGTTTTATTGCGATCAGTTTGACCTGCGATTAATTCCAAATCACGAGCCGGTATTTTCAAGTATTTCGAAAGGACTTTTTGCAAAGCCTTATTTGCTTTTCCCTTTTCAGGAACCGTTGTCACCTTGACCTTTAACCTGCATGTGCCATCAGCTTGATCATACAATCCGTCTGCCCGGTTTGCAGATGCACCCGGTGACAGGCGCACAAAAAGTTTAACACCTGCAACAGCGACACTATAAGGGGTCAAATCCTCAAGCGAGGAATTCATACATCAAATTCTGAGCGAAGATAAGAAGAAGGATCAAAGCTATGGGTGACACATCTATTCCACCAAATTGTGGGATCACCCGACGGATGGGCCGCAAAACTGGTTCTGTAATTTTATAGAGGAATTGCCCAACAGTCGATACAAACTGATTTTGTGTATTGACCACGTTAAAGGCAACTAGCCAGCTCAAAATCGCGTTAGCAACGAGCAGATAGATGAAGATCTGAATTACCATACTAATGAGGGAGACCACAGAATACATGCTTTTACCTTACTTGTTGGCTGTTTCTCTACATTTAGTCATCTCTAGTGGTGAGAGCAAGACAAGTCTGCATAAAAGCATAAATTTTTCTATGGCCTTCCCTGATCGTTGTTTTGCATTTTTTGCCTATTTATAGAATTGGCACCCGGTACGCGGTTGCGTTTAACGCATTCTGACCAACAGCAAAGATAATCCGTTCGGCCAAACGTTCTTTCGTCAAAGGCGTATCATCTCCAAGCTTAGTAAGAGTTGTCGCAGGAAAATCGATTTCTTTTTCCAGTGTACTTCCAATCAAAGCAGGGCCAATTTTCATTACCCCTTTTCCAAAGCTAAGTTTATCCACAATAATTTGCGACTCCTCATCAGGCTGCATTCCTGCCACAAGTTTCCCCCGGACGGTTTCAACAAGGGTTTTCACGCGCGCACCAGACCCAATTATATTTCCGATAACGCCTGCGGGGGCCACGGTGATCTCTTCAACGTGAAGGGGCCCAAATAAGACACTGGTTACGGCGAAGGAGAATTCTACATCTTGAATTTCAAACAGATTTTTATCTGTATCAACAGTATCATTGAGGGAGACCATTTCTATACTGCCGTTGCCGGTAAATATATTGAGGCTGTATCCGGTGAGCGTGACAGTGTTTTCACTCGCAGCTTCTGCAGCGTCCTTCAAGCTTTCTGCGAAATTATTTTTAACGCTGTTGTTTACCAAATAACCACCGCCGACCAAAATGACAACAGCGAGAAGACCAGCAAGGCCAATCTTCAGTTTTTTATCTATTTTTATACTCATTGTTCCAGCTTCCTACAAAATTATATGTGGGGGAAACTGGGATATAATTAATGATTGATAAATTACAATTAAATTCTATCTTTAGTTGAGCTACGGCTAATATAATATTTGCCCAAAAATGCAGCAACAATTAAGCCACTTGTATTGGCGATCATATCCGCCCACTCAAAATGACGGCCCGTAAGGGGCTGTAAAAATTCAATAGATATACCCTGAACAAAAGACAGTAAGAACAAGATAGCCACACCTCGTCTATCTTTCGCTCCAAGCCAGCCCAAAACGCCTAAACAAAAATATGCGCCAGCATGCTGGATTTTGTCACTCACCAAGGAAACTGCTTTGGGCACGGCATCAATCGGCAATAAAGAGCCAATTGCGATCCCAACAGCCAAAAGCAGCCAACCAAACATATATAATCTACGGGTTTTTCGCATTATTCGTCCTGATCACATGAATAATTAGGGGTTACTTTGGGGGAAGAATCGCCCAATTTAGGTTCACTTCTTTCGTGCCAAACCACGTATCCCACTCAAAGGTTAAAGGGCTCATTTCCATCAATTCAGGGTACAGCTTTTTATAAGATATAAATTTTGCTTTTTGAGAGCCAGGCTGTTTTGTGTTTTTCCAGACAACAAGCCCACCTTTTTGGCTAAACTCATCCGTAGTTACCCAAGGCGCAACCGCAATATCCCCATCGATAAAAGCTGAAATTGTCCGCTTATTGCGATCGGTTTCCACAGAGGTTTCATTTTTTTTCAGGTAATAGGTAATATTACCTGAACGCCAGACATCACCCATTACGTAATGCAACGGTTTTTCAGGGTATCTTTTCTTCCATTCATCTGACAGCTGAAGAGCTATTTCAGATCCGGGGAACTGGGTCCGCTTACCGCCGTCCTTCACCAATGGCCGCACCGCATATACAGCCACATAAGCAATGGGTCCGATCAACGCAAAGAATATAAATACTGCTTTAAACCGGGGCATGCGCGCTGCCGAGACATTCGGCATTAGAAAGTACATAAGGAGCACACCGCTCATCAAAAATAAAGGGGCCCCCCACATTGACCGCAGCTTCCAACCCAACGCGGCAGACAGAGCCATAATCAACAGAGGTGGGCCAAATGCCATGAAAGACAATATGGCAGTATTTCCAGATCTCGCATCTGACCGATCCTGTTTCAGACCAAATGCGGCCAGCATTAACAAAAGCGGCACAAGCAAAACAATTTGGGAAATTAAAAATTTAAGTGGATAAACAATATGATTTTTCAACTCGACGCTTGCAGACCCTGAAGCCCGATTTACGCCATAACTCAAAGTCGTAAAGTTAGTTTCAACCATCCACAACAAATGCGGCGTTAGCATGAGGAGCAGCATCAAAAGCGCCGCATACGGGCCGGCAGTTTTAAATTGTGATCGACCTTTTTTTGTAGCGACAAGGTAGGCAAACATGGAGATCAACAGGAAACCTGTAAAATACTTACCAAGCACCGCTAACGCTGCAGCGCCACCAAGTATAACCCACCACATGAGTTTTCGTGTTTCGACCGCCTTATAAAAGGCCAGAATACTCAATGACCAAAAAGGAAGAAGCACGATATTTGCGTTAAATTCAGGGCTGGCATAGCCGTGATAATAAACACCCTCGAGCAACAAAACAGAGATCAGGGCTTTTAGGGGAGATAGAAATTCTTTGCCCAAAACCCACATGCCAATAAAGGCAGCGCAAACCGACAATTGTGACAACAAATATTGCGCCCAATCAGAAGAATTGGAAAAAGTCGCAAAAACATCCATAAGCCAAGGGGACAAGGGCGGATGCTTATGATATCCCCACAATCCTTCATTTCCCCACGCAAGACCTTCAATAACGTCAATGGGAAGATTATGATTGGTGAGTGCAGGAACGAGTGTCCAAATCACGAGGTGCAAGGCTAGGAAAATCCAAAAAATTCGATTTTCAGACCCGCCATTATTATTCACCATTTAACGACACCGCTTCTATTTCATCGTCTTTTAGCGGACATGTCTTTTCAAAATCTTGAATTAAATACAGGGGGCGATTTTTAGATTCGTTAAAAATTCGACCAACATATTCTCCCAGAATTCCCATGAACATTAATTGCGTTCCCCCAAGGAAAAGAACAACAACCATTACAGATGGATACCCTGGAACATCTACTCCGTTCACCAATGTCTCAAAAATAATTTTCAAACCGAACACACCGGAAAAAACGGCGATTGCGAATCCCAAATAGGTCGCAAGCTTCAATGGTGCCGTCGTAAATCCGGTGATCCCATCAAGGGAAAAATTCCATAATTTAAAATAATTCCACTTAGTTTCTCCGGCAAACCGCTCGTCTCTGTCATACAAAACTTCTCTTTGTGGAAATCCAACCCAGGCAAACAGCCCTTTCATGAACCGATGTTGCTCCCGAAGGGTTTTCAATGCTTCAATTGACCTCCGAGACATCAACCTGAAATCACCTGTATCTCTTGGAAGAGCTACGGGACCGATTTTGCCCATAAATCGATAGAAAAACGCCGCGGTTGTCTTCTTAACCCAACTTTCGCCAGCCCGGCTTTTCCGCCGCGCATAGACAACGTCAATGCTTTCTTCTTTCCACGGAGCCACTAATTCAGGGATCAACTCAGGAGGGTCCTGTAGATCAGCATCGATAATAATGACCGCAGATCCCATGGCATGATCTATCCCTGCGGTAACGGCCGCCTCTTTGCCAAAATTGCGACTCAGATTGATGTAGCAAACTTGTGGATCAGCTGTTTTTAACTCCCGAAGCAGTTCAAGTGTTGTATCCACACTTCCATCATTCACATACAGCAACTCATAAGACAGTCCAAGTGTTGCCATAACAGATGTTATACGTTTTTGGAATTCAGGCAGAACGGCCTCTTCATTATAGACCGGTATAATTATACTTAAATCAGGAATTGACATGAAAACCCTTGAAAAATTGCCCCAACTAGGGTGCAATTTAACTCAATCTGCTAGCGGTTGTAAATGCCGGTTAAGTTTCCTATAACCGTCATTTACAAACTCTCTTTCCAATTGTTGATCAAAGACGACAGAACGAGTGAACTACGCCATGGATGTCCGATTACTTTCACGCCAAATAATCAAATTTGGGGCCACGGGGCTTTTGAATACAGGTGTGGATTTTCTAGTATTCTTTTCTCTTATTTACGTGGCCCACATCCATTACATCTTCGCAAACTTTCTTGCGTTTCTGGTGGCTGTAACTGTTAGCTATGCGATTAATAAAAACTGGACCTTTGCAGGCCAGTCCTCCAATCACAATCTGATAAACGAGTGGATCCGCTTTACGGTCATTTCTGTGGGAGGATTTTTAGTGGCCACAGGCGTATTGCTCCTTAGCGAACCGATCTTATCTCTTGTTTTTGCGAAAATTTTGGCGACTGGCGCCTCGTTCGTATGGAACTTCACACTGGTTCGTTTTCACCTATGGAAAAAATAATCCGGAACCATCGTTTAGCATCTTAACAAAAGGGAGCCTTAATTTGGCTCCCCTTCATTAATCTTTTCACCTATTCAAATTCTGGTTCTTGCCACCACGGGAAATAAACGGGCATGTCTTTCGAAGGCTTCATGGAGAATTTTGCGGGCCGTTTCTCAAGGAAAGACTGCACGCCTTCAACCACGTCAGGGCTTTGGCCCATGTAAAAAATTCCGCGGCTATCAATTTTATGCGCTTCCATCGGATGATCAGCCCCTAACATACGCCACATCATTTGGCGGCTGAGCGCCACAGATACAGCTGACGTTTCATCTATAAAGCTTCGGGCTATCACCCGTGCGGCTTCCAGCAAATCTTCAGGTTCATGTAAAGACCTGACTAGTCCGCCATCTTTAGCTTCCTTCGCAGAAAAAACTCTACCAGAGTAGACCCATTCAAGAGCTTGTGAGATCCCAACGATCCTTGGTAAAAACCAACTGCTGCAGGCTTCAGGAACGATACCCCGGCGAGAAAAGACAAACCCAATTTTTGCTGATGTGGCGGCGATACGAATATCAAAGGGCAAAGTCATTGTGGCTCCAATACCAACGGCAGGTCCGTTGATAGCGCCAATGATCGGTTTTTTAGACTGGAACATACGCAGTGTCACGCGTCCTCCGCCATCGCGGTGAATTTCACTGCCCTTCGATACACCTAACGCGTCATAGTTAAAGGTATTCTTTCCTTCTCCAAGATCCGCACCGGCGCAAAATGCACGTCCCGCCCCTGTAATAATCACAGCCCTAACGTCGTCATCTTCATCCGCCATATCAAAGGCTTCTATCAACTCACCTTGCATGATACGCGTGAATGCATTGAGTTTGTCTGGACGATTTAAAGTGATTGTCAGAATATTATCAGCGATTTCATAGGTGATTTGCTCAAACGCCATAGTGTTTTCCTATATTATTATTATTTTGGACGGTCAGTTTGTCTGATTGAACGTAAACTCACAAGGGATGAGTATATGTTCCGCCAAGTCGCGTACTGCAATAGGGAGAAACGCCTGTTGCTTTTAACTAAATCAGGCCCAACCACTTGATTGAGTCTCTTGATAGTATATGTAAGAAAAGGAGACTGTATTTGTATTTACATAGTATTAGGAAAGATTCGGACCGTGACAAAACCGATTTCCATGATTACGAGCTATCATGCGCATGTATATTATAGTGAAGCTACCAAACAGGCCGCTTCAAACCTTCGAGACCAAATTGGCCAAAAATTTGCGGTCAAATTAGGCCGTTGGCATGACGAGAATGTTGGCCCTCATAAGATGGCCATGTATCAGGTGCAGTTTATGCCATCAGAGTTTAATAAGCTTCTCCCTTGGTTGATGCTGAATCGCTGCGATTTGGACATACTAGTGCACCCCGAAACAGGTAATAATTTAGAAGATCATACGGATAATGCTGTTTGGCTTGGCAACAAACTGGACCTAGAACTGAATGGGCTGTAGCCTTTTGGGACTTGATCTCGATTTGAAATATTAGGCTATACATGATCCATCGATTACTAACGTTGATAACCCGTGCAGCCACCCTAGCCACGGGAACATTGATCTTTTTTGCACCTCTAGCCTGGTCGCAGAGCACACAAGACGCTATCGATCAGAATCCCACTTATTTATTCTCCATGCCTCGTCTGAACGAACAGCTGCAGACCGTTTCGGCGGCTCTGTCCATGCGGCGCCTCCCCTCTGCTGCGCAAGGGTTACTACGCCTAACCAAACAATATCCTTGGCACATGGAAAGCCACTATCTTCTAGCAACCTTACATGCTGTTCAAAACAAAACAGATCTAGCCTTTAACTCATTGGAGAAAGCCATCCAATTGGGTTTTTCAAATCAAGCTCTCTTGTATAAAGACAAGAACCTTGCAAAATTGCGGGAAGATCCACGATTTCAGCAACTGGCTGAAAAATTAATCACGGCTCCAGCGGCAGCAAAGCCCAAAACCACACCACGTAAAAATGCGTATCCAGTTCGCGATCAACGGGCCCTCATTACGATTGAAAATACGATTTGGGACAGTCGGATCAGATTGCTAAAATCCTATTTCAAATTTCAAGAACGTGATGCCGTAACAGCCCCTGTCCAATCTTTAAAAGACGCTGCGGCAACAGAGCTAAACAACTTATTCAAGCATGGCCTAGCAGCGGGAAACGTCGGCGATATTTATGACAATAGAGACAGAGCCCAGTCAACGCTTTGGTCCAAGTTATATCCGCAACTTTCCTTTACAAACTACAGCGAAATGGCAGCAAGCTTAAACATTGATTATGGCTTAAACACAAAAATTGCATTTAGCGGCGTTACATTTGGCAACTCATCCGCGGTCATTTCTTCTGAACCTTTTTGGCGTAGCCAAGCTCGGCTGGCTTATACAGTTCCAGGCGGACCTCGAAAACTGTTTCTCCAATATATGAACAATCAGCTCTATATTTTTCCAGCAAACAACGATTTTGGGGCTGAAGGCGATTTGTTGACGACGAACACACCGTATTTGATTTTATCAGACGGCAAGTCAGGATCAGAGAAACCATTTTTGCGGGCTGTTGCAACTATATTGGCAGCCTTCAAGCCTGCAGAGAAAGATTTTCTTGCGAAATCTGGCAAGCTGATGGCTGCCGTGCAAATGGTGTTCCGGCGTGGTCAAAAACCGATTGAAACCGCTGATGATTATCTCAGCGCTGCTGCTCATCCTGCCGTTTTCCAAAAAGAAAACATTGATCTAACCAAAATGATCCAACTTGCCAATAATCTTAAGGCTGACGATTTTCCCTCTATTGTTCAGTTAAGCGTTCAAAAAGAAAGCCAACCTGAGCCTGGAATAGATGATTTTTCTCGAAATTTACCTGAACAGCTTTTCAATACACCTGCAAGCATTGCTCGCATTATCCGAAGCAGTTCCTACACAAAAACTCTGGACATCCAAGCGCATTCAGCCGTTAAAAAACCTGGAAAGAATGTAACCTATAAATGGGTGATTTTGCAGGGCGAGAAAGCCAAGATAAGCATATCCCCGAAGAACAAATCGGGAAGTAAGGTGACCATTACGTCTGCCTGGCATGATAAATTTCCCATCAACGGACGCAACGATATAAATTCAAATCGAGTTGAAATCGCTGTTTTCGCAGATAATGGAGCGAATTTGTCTGCGCCATCCTTCATCACCCTTCTCTATCCAGAAAATCAGCAGCGTTCCTATGATGACCATGGAAAGCTTCTCCTCATTGATCATGCAGCACACGCAGAGAAATATACAGATCCGCAAGTGTTTGCAGATCGCGATTGGAAAGACAGCTTTTCTTATGACAGCGAAGGGCAATTACTTGGCTGGGTGCGTTCACGCAAATCAGGAGATACCGATTTTACCCGTCACGGCGCATTGATCCTTGAAAAAGACAGTCAAGGCCGAGCCATAAAAGCTGAGAAAATTGGGTATCAATATCGCCGCGAGACTTCGGGCCACATGAAAGTCATGGAAAAACCGTTGGGCGAATTTTTAGAATATCAATATTCAACCGATGAAGACAAATTGGGTACTCGTATTAAAAACTGACCCAACAAACGCTTCTAGTTATTATCGCGGGATTGATACGCCATATTACAATGCTTCAAGCAATAAGGTTTGCTAGGAACAGACTCGTCATTGCAGAACTGAAAATCAGCATCCCCTGGATGCCCAGTCGGCCACTGGCAGGCTCTATGTGCTGGAATGACCTTTTTCTTTGCTTTAGGAACAGCAGTAGTGGCAGATTTTGCAGACAGGCCGAGCCGATTGGCTTTACCAATGACAGCATTTCGCGTGACGCCACCGAGGACTTCAGCAATTTCGGCAGCCGTTTTACCTGAACCCCAAAGATTTTTCAGTTTTTCGATACGTTCGTCTGTCCAGCTCATAATCAGTCTCTCTTGGGTGTGCTACCTAGCGGTTAAACAAATTCGATCTCAACCGATGGCCATAACATGTTGCCACATCATATAACTTTCTATCCCATAAGAGTCTACTGATAACAACACTTTTACCTACAGACTAGCGGAATCGTCCTAAGACACCCGCCTTTAACGACGCAACCGCACAGCAACCGAGCTTAGGTAAATCAAAAATGCCATAGCAACATACAGCTCCTGGGTCTCGCTGACACGAATATTGAACGGGTATGGAATATTCGCAGACCCAAGCAGCCGGTCTGGATATTTTATAAAACTGACCATCAACGAGACAGGCAAGCAAACCCAAGTTGGCCAAAAAAGGGACTGCCAACTGCCTTTTGCAAAATTGATACCCTTAATACTTCGAGCGAGAGGCAAAAAAACCCCTCCAATTAACGCTGAAATTTCAACAACTATACGAGGCTTCTGGTCAAGCCAAGAAGACATATTATGTAAATTTGTCTCACCTTGATCATTGATCCTACTTACACTATCAGGGGTTTCCCACTGAAACCAATGTTGCCCCCAGCTTGCCTCTTCTCCCGCGAAATAGACACATGCCAAACCTAACACCGCGTACCATGGGATCAACCATGAAGAAGGAAGTTCCGATCTAGACATCAAAATATAAACCGCAATCATTATAGTAGGGACCAAAATTACTACGGTAAAATTTTCTATAATTCCCAGCTCTCCACTTAAATAATTCGTAGCGAACTCGGGCGATATTGCACGAATAAGAAGCTGTAGAACTAAGATTAACGGGACAGACCACAGCCACAGCCACTTTGGCAATTCGTATGATGCAGGTGCCGATTTTTGCAAGAAGGTAGCCATGTAACAATCCTAGAAACGTTTTCTTTAAACATTCTTTTATACGTCTGTTGACATGCTTCCAACAATGACAACACTGAAGAGGAATAAAAAATATGAGGCGCAACAAAAAAACCACGCTTAAGCGCCCAAACCAACAGAGGAGTCCCCCATGGGTCGAGTAAACGGAAAAATAGCACTGGTAACAGGGGCCGGTAGCGGTCTTGGGCGGGCAATTTCGATTATGCTAGCCAAAGAAGGCGCAAAAGTTGCCGTTACGGATATCAATGAAGAAGCGGCCATAGAAACAGCCAAACTAATTGGCGAGAATGCCATTCCTCTGCAACATGACGTAACGAGTGAAACCCGCTGGCAAGAAGTTCTTGCAGAGACAAAAACCGCCTTTGGTGGCTTGAACATTCTCGTGAATAACGCAGGCATTGGCGATGGCTCAGACGTAGAAAGTACCGACTTTGACACATGGAAAAGAGTGCATTCTGTAGACTTGGATTCTGTCTTTCTCGGCTGCAAATACGCCATATCTTATATGGAAGATACCGATGGCCTTGGCTCAATAGTCAATATTTCGTCCATCGCTGGAATTATTGCGGGTCATAATATGGCAGCCTATAATTCTGCTAAATCTGGTGTCCGTCACCTAAGCAAATCAGTTGCACTGCATTGCGCGAGAAAGAAAAATGGAATTCGCAGCAATTCCGTTCATCCAACATTTGTAAACACGCCAATTTTGCAATCAATGTTCGCCAGAACCGGTACTGACGAAGGAATAGCAAAACTGTCACGACAAGTTCCCATTGGTCATATTGGTGAGCCAGATGATATTGCCTATGGTGTGTTATATCTTGCATCAGACGAATCCCGTTTCATGACTGGCGCAGAGCTGGTGCTTGATGGTGGCATTAGCGCCATGTAAGTTCCTTTCAAAGGACATCATGCCCTCCAACTAATTGCAGGTATCAATTTCGAAATGTCGCGTAAGAAAATTCTTTTAATTTTACATCAAGCCAAATCTGATCCCGGCCGCGTAGGCGAAGTTTTACGTAGCCTCGGGTATGAGCTCGACATTCGAATTCCTGCAATAGGGCATGATTTGCCAACAGATCCGACAGAACATCATGGCGCCGTTATTTTTGGCGGCCCCATGAGCGCCAACGATGACCATGAAGACTATATCAGGCAAGAAACCGCCTATGTTGAGCGGGCCATATCTGCAGAAACTCCTTATTTAGGAATTTGTTTAGGCGCCCAAATTATGGCGAAATGCCTAGGCGGAGGAGTGACGCGGCATCCAGAGGGGTTGATGGAAATCGGTTACTATAAAATTGAGCCAACAGCAGCAGGAACACCCTATTTTGATAAGCATTTGCATGCCTACCAATGGCATAAGGAGGGATTTGATCTCCCCAAAGACTGCACCTTACTTGCCAGCGGCGACTCTTTTCCAAATCAGGCGTATCGGCATGGAAAATATGCCTATGGTATTCAATTCCATCCTGAGGTGACCGAAGCCATGAACCGAAAATGGCTCCATAAAGCGTCACACATGTTAAGTGAACCCGGTGCCCAAGGTGCAATTTCACAACTTCAAAGCCGACTACTTCATGACAGGGAAATGAACGACTGGACTTGGCGGTTCTTACGGCATTGGACCGAACTCAAGGAAACGGAGAGAAGCTAATCTCCCCGTTTATAAGATGTTAGACAACCCGTTTGGATTTGAGGTCTTCGATTTCAGCTGCGGAATAGCCCAGTTCACTCATTAGCTCATCTGTATGCTCGCCCAATGTTGGCGCACGATGCCGAATAGAGGTATTCGATTTTGACATCTTGATCGGAAATTCGGTTACCGGCGCAGGCTTTGAGAGTCCTGGATAGTCCACGTCCTTCATAAGACCCATTGCCTTAAGCTGAGGATCGTTCAGCACTTGCTCTGGTGTCAAAACAGGTCCACATGGCAAGCGAACTTCGCCCATTTCAGCTAAAGCCTCTTCAGTTGTTCTCTGTCCGCACCATTTGGACATACGCTCTGATAAAATATGGCCGTTATCACCGCGATCCTGATCAGTTTTAAAACGAGGATCCTCAAGCCAGCTGCTCTCTCCAATTAGCTTACACCATCGTTCAAACAGTGGCTGGCCAATACTTTGAACGAGAACCCAACCATCTTTCGTCTGAAAAGTATCCGCGGGCCCGCCGTTATAACCACGATTACCAATACCTTCGCGGTTTTCAGATAACATGGCTTGCTCAAGAAGAGTTACCGCTGAAGCCAATATGGAAGATCCAAATAGCGATCCCATAACCAGCTGGCCTTCACCAGTTGCCCGGTGGTGCATAATCGCAGCCAGCGTTCCAATGCAGCCTGTAAGTGCGGTCATATAATCCACATAAGGACTATTGAGCTTACGCGGCACACCGTTCTCTCCGGACATATACATGGCACCGGACATTGCTTGCCCTATACCATCGAAACCAACCCTATCTTTATACGGCCCGCTATCTCCAAATGCAGATTGGTGGGTCAGAATGATGTCTTCTTTTATGGTTTTTAAATTCTCGTAATCAAGTCCCATAGCGACCAATGTATCAACGGGTAAATTGGCAACCACAACATCACAAGATTTCACTAACCGCTCCATAATTTCGCGGCCTTCAGGTTTCATGGGGTTCAGGGTCATGCCCTTTTTACTATTTCCCATTTGCATGAGAATACCGCCGTCGCCGGTCTCACTTACCGGTGTCATAAAACGATCTTCACTACCGTCTAGTTTTTCAATCCGTATGACTTCAGCACCGAGCTGCGCCATAATTGTGGTGCAATACGGTCCAGCAATATAGCGACCAAAATCGAGCACACGAACGCCTGCGAGAATGTCTGCCATTTTTCATCTCCTGATATTTTTTATTGGTTCTTTTTTCAGGTGTTTTTTCAAACCCATATGAAGGGTGCCTGCAAGACGGTGCTATGGCAAGTCTTAAACATTAGGGCAGATATGTTTTTGGCGTAAATCCTCAGCTTGTTTATTCACAAGTGGGAATTCACGCCAAAGACTTAAAACAGGTTTCTTTAGAGAAGTTCAACGCCCTCAGCTAAAGGACCTTTTTCGCCGCTTGTCACGTTCAGACGAACCCTTTGCGCTGCCTCAAGAATACCAAGACCCGACTTTTCAAGAGCTTTCATATGCACAAATATATCGCGGCTCTCATCATCGGGGGTTACAAAACCAAATCCCTTTTCGGTATTAAAAAACTTTACAGTCCCTTCGATGAGTTCCGTATCGCCTTCTCTTTGGTCCAGCACCGGTGCAGGACCCAAATCGTGAATTCGTTGCACCTGCTGACCTCGTGCCCCACCGCTCAGATCACAGACAATAGGCGCCCCCTCAGGCAATCCCTGCAACCCTTTGCTTTGTAGGATGGAAATATGCACGAAAGCATCCCCTGTTCCATCAAGCGGCTCAACAAATCCAAAACCTTTGGCTGTATTAAACCACTTTACTCTGCATTCTATACCGTCGCGTATTTCTACATCCGACTGCACAGCACTGATTTCTTGCATTATGCCCAGTCCTCAAAACTTCTAATCACACACATCCACTTAAACACAATTTTTTCACTTGCTTACCTATTAAGCCAGAATTAATTCAAATTACTTTCAAATTAACTCTGTGTTCACAGAAACGTGATCAAACACTGATAGTCCCCTGAAGGGCTCATTTTGCCCCCCAAGAACAAATCAAACTGAAAAAAAAGTAATTCCCTCAATAGGGTTCAAAATAAAACTTCCTTTTCAACCCATTATCGACAACAAATCAGAGTTATTATGACTTGCATAAACATTCACAGACATTAAAATTGGTTCAATTCTCTAATTACGCGTTATACATTTTTCCTACAGAGCTCGTATCACACCGAAGAATTGTTTTCTTCACCATACATTACCAAAAACGCACTTTCGTAACAATACGTAACAAATATATCACATTTAGTGCAACTAGAAAGTACCTCTTATCGGATAATTTTTTTCTTTCGCAAAACCGACACCTCTAAGAATCGCACTGAGGTCTGGGCGGGAAAAGGGTGCATTCGAGATATCGATGATCTGAACAGTCCCATCAGGACGTATGACAAAGAGACCCGGCTCTGGGAAAGGTTGATCCGTTTCCGCTGGCGACCTTGGGTGAGAAATATAAAGACCTAGTTCTTTCATCTGCGCAATCGTAAGCCCATACCCAATATCAATTTTCAATGTTCCCTTAGTAACTTGCTCCGTGGCCTTTTCAATTCCATCGCCTGAAATCGCGATGACATTTGCTCCCGCTTGATCATATTCGTCCGCAAGCGCTTCAAGCTGTGTCAAATATTTTGCGCAAAGTGGGCAATGGAGTCCTCGATAAACAACAACGAGTTGCCACCTATTATCATCGTTCGAGCCCCCTATTTTTTGCTCACCGCCAGCAACCAATGATATGGAAAACTCTGGGAACTTTGCACCGGCTTCCATTTTTTCGATCTTCATAATTCTACTCTCCAAGTTATCAAACTGATTCATTCTATTTTGAACGATCATTCCACATTAGCACTTTTGCTTCAACACCTCACAAGAACTAATACAAAAGAAGGCACTAACAAGAAGGTATGCCAACTGTATATGTTGCGTTTCTGGAGCTGCTCACTAAAATGCATTTCTTATTCGTTCAGTTGCCGTCAGGACAGTCCAATGCCATTCACCGACCTCGATCAATTCCGTGAGAAACTTGCCAAGCTCCCCTCCAAAAACGTGTCTTCAGAAAACATAGCTAAAGACAGAAATGCGCAGCTAACAAAACCAGCGGGCTCACTCGGCACACTTGAAGATATCGCCATTTGGACGGCCGCATGGCAAGGAAAACACCTTCCATGCTTCAAACAACTACAGATTGCTATTTTCGCTGGAAATCATGGTGTTTGCGCTCAAGGCATTTCAGCTTTTCCCCCTGAAGTTACAACCCAAATGGTCGGAAATTTCGAAAATGGTGGGGCCGCAATCAACCAACTAGCCAAGGCATTTGGTGCCCATTTTTCAGTTCATCCACTGCAATTGGAGGTACCAACAGCAGACTTCACAACCGCTGCCGCCATGACTGAAGTTGAATGTGTAAATGCCCTGAATAATGGCTGGAATGCTGTGAAGCCGAGCTCAGATTTTCTGGTGGTGGGCGAAATGGGTATTGGCAATACAACAGTTGCCTCGGCCCTTTGCACTGCGCTATTCGGCGGCGGCGGACAACACTGGGCAGGACCTGGAACTGGCGTAGATGCAGCTGGGGTTTCCCATAAAGCGCGCGTCATTGACAAAGGCATCGAGCGGCACCGAGAGATATTGAGTGATCCCGTTGAAATTCTCCGATGTTTGGGTGGCCGTGAGCTTGCCGCAATGGCGGGAGCCATCCTCGCGGCTCGTTACAATTCAATTCCCGTTATTTTGGATGGTTTTGTCACATGCGCTGCTGCGGCAGTTCTTGCCAAAGCTAACCCTAAAGCCCTAGATCACTGCATCGCCGGTCATGTTTCAGCAGAACCCGGCCACATTCATCTACTCGAAAAACTGAACAAATCACCCCTCTTAAATCTAGGAATGCGCTTGGGTGAAGGCTCTGGCGCGGCGTTGGCTCTGGGCATTGTTAAGGGAGCCATTGCGACCCACGTAGGCATGGCAACATTCGCCGATGCTGGCGTCAGCGGTGAAGACTAACCGTTACTAATTCGGTTGATCCATGAAACCTGCCAATGCTCCCCGCCATCGGCTTCATAAAGGGTCAATTTGGTGAGCGACAAGGGTGCTATTTCCAAGCGAAGCGCCGCATTGGCATCCAAATCCAAAGCGTTCGCAACTAAGGCTCGGATGGTTCCAGCATGGGCCACTATTACAGTGTTAGTGCACTGTTTTTTTTGCTGGTAGGCCATAGGAACTGGACAAACCCGAGCCACGAGATCTTCAAAACTTTCGCCGCCGGGCGGCCTGTTTTTTGCGGGATCTTTCCAGAAGGACATATAGGTTTCTGGATCACCTTGCTCAATCTCCGCGTAGGTATACCCTTGCCAATCGCCAAAATTCTGTTCCCGGAGGGCTTTGCATGTTTGTAAATTCACATATTCATTATTTGCCGCTTCCAATATTGTACCTGCTGTGTCCACACATCGCGACAGATCGCTTGCAATCCAACGCGCCTCGATTGGCAGCGCATTTGCAAGCCAACTAAAGGCTGTATGATCCGTATATTCAGCCTCAACGTCTTGCTGTCCATATAGAGTCTTCAAGGGAACCGGGGCATGGCGCACCAACCACCAGTTAGATATTTTGCGTTGCATTGTGTTGCTTTGTGTTTGGATGAATAAAAATATGGGTTCCGTCTGCTTATTCGTATAAAAGTCATTCTACGACAGTTCAATAGATCAATAACGACTATTTCGAGGGTTCTGCATGAAACGCAGCTTATTTGTAACATCTAACCGCCTTGGCGA
>JQIA01000315.1_pt1 | contig 23692 bp, 26 predicted proteins | sample 811431 | NCBI WGS metagenome assembly JQIA01 (sample SAMN02998118, study PRJNA258478) | marine sediment metagenome | biome: marine; feature: seafloor; material: sediment; isolation source: oil-polluted sediment collected from 3 locations (0.5 km, 0.7 km and 0.9 km)... | place: USA: Gulf of Mexico ...
AGTAAAAAAGAAACTATGGGAAAAACCTGTTTTTGATAAAAAGAAATGTACTTCATGTGTGATTTGTATTGATACTTGTCCAATAGGCGTTATTGCTCACGGAAAACCTGAAAAAAAGAGTACCGAACCATTTCCTGAGCTTATTAACGAGAAGGTCTGCCTTGGCTGCGGCTTTTGTAAAGGTGAATGTCCGGTTGATGCTATTTCAATGGTTGTACCCGAAGAAGCCAGTTGATATAACCACGAATTAATTTAAGTCAGGTAGTTGAATACTGCCTGGCTTAATTAAATTTCTTTCCAGATATCATTTACCCACTTTTTTGAAAAATTTTTTTCCATTACATAACCAAGCCATAATTGTTCAAGAGATCCGAATATAGAATCGGCCGATTTGGAATCTTGGCTATATTTCTGTTTCGTCCACTCAAAGAAATCAAAGGTGGTATCACGGTATGATTTTTCTTTAATCTGAGCTGTCTCTAGTAATTGATCAAGGCTTGGTAACCAGAAGAATTTTTCAATTTTTATCAACTCATTTTCATTTTCAATTTTAAATCCGTTTTTGATTGTAAAAGAATTTGAGGACTGATTTGTCCAAAAAGATATCTTATTGTTGATATTTACAAAAAGATCCCCTGGAGTCTGCATCCATTTACTTTGAATTTCTTTTGACGTTTTGCACATTTGGATATATTGTCTGCTTTTGTCCATGGGATTGAACATACCACACTGACCGCTTTGTGGTATAGATAAAATAAACAGGGTGTAAAGAAGATGGCATTTTTAATTAATTATAAGTCGCTGGGTATGACATTTGGTTCGCAAACTCTTTTTTCTGATCTATCTATCGGTTTTTCAGAAGGGGAACGAATTGGGTTGATAGGCACAAATGGTTCCGGAAAATCAACGCTGTTAAAAATATTTGCAGGTAAAATAAACCCTGATACCGGTGAAAGAACACAAAAAAAATTCCTTGGTTTTGAATACCTTTCCCAACAGGATCAGCTTGATCATACTAAAACAATAGACGAAACCTTCTCTGAATTAATTGAAAAAGAGTTTTCGGATGATGTGGAAAAATATGGAATAGCCCAGAAGGTTATTGGTCAGGCTGTAATAGCTGACGGCACAGTTTTAATAGGAAATCTTTCGGGAGGATGGCGTAAAAGAATTGCCATTACGTGTGCTTTGATTAAGCAGCCTGATTTGCTTTTTCTTGACGAACCGACCAACCATCTCGATTTTGAAGGTATATTATGGCTTGAGAGAATATTAAATAATGCTTCTTTTTCTTTTGTGCTTGTAAGTCATGACAGATTTCTGCTTGAGAATGCCACCAATAGAATTATCGAGTTGGGCCCAATATACCCAGGTGGATATTATAAGGTAGAAGGCAGTTATACTGAGTTTATGGACCGGCGAAGTGATTTCCTTGAAAACCAGTTGAAACAGGAAGCTGTTCTGTCTAACAAGATGAGACGGGAAACAGAGTGGTTGAGCCGAGGTCCAAAAGCAAGAGCTACTAAAGCCCAGTACAGGATAGACAGTGCAAAAAAACTGAGCGGTGATCTGGATGAAATAAAAAAAAGAAACAGGCACAATATGGAGGTTGATATCAGTTTTGATTCAACCGGTCGAAAAACAAAAAGACTTCTTGAAACGTTCAATATCAGTAAAAGTCTCGGTGATAAAAAACTATTTGAAGATATTAATATTAAACTGTCTCCAGGTACATTCATTGGTCTTCTAGGTGAAAATGGCTCTGGTAAAAGTACATTTTTGAAAATTTTAAGTGGTCTCATTGAACCTGATACAGGAGAAGTGAAGCAGGTTGATGATTTAAGGGTAGTTATGTTTGATCAGGAAAGAGAACAGCTTGATCAGAATATCACTCTGAAAAAGGCTCTTTGCCCTGATGGTGACAGTATATTGTATATGGGCAGAACGCTGCATGTGGTTACCTGGGCAAAAAAATTCCTTTTTAAATCAGAACAACTCGATATGCCAGTGCGCAATCTGTCTGGAGGAGAACAGGCCAGAGTTCTGATTGCAAATCTGATGCAAAAACCATCCGATGTTCTTTTACTTGACGAACCCACAAATGATTTGGATATTCAATCTCTCGAGATACTTGAAGAAAGTTTGAAAGAATATCCGGGTGCTGTTATTGCAGCATCGCATGACAGATACCTGCTAAACAGACTTGCTACACATATTTTAGGGTTTGACGGAGAGGGTACTGCACACGTCTGCGCCGATTTTTCCCAGTGGGTCAAGATGCTTGATGAGAAAAGACTCCAGGTACAAAAGAAAAATAAAAAGGTCAAAGAGGTTAAGGTAAAGCAAAAAAAACAGAAAAAATTTTCGTATAAACACAGTTTTGAGTTGGAGCATATAGAAGAAAAAATTCAGGTTGCAGAAAGTGATGTGCAGACATATGAAGAATTGTTGGCAGATCCGGTAACATCAAATGACACTGAAAAATTAAGAAAAATATGTCAGAAAATGGATGATGCTCAAAAAACGGTTGAAGCACTATATTTAAGATGGGAGTTTCTTGAAGAGTTAAAAGAAAGTGAATAAAATTCTGCAAAAATTTATACGATATTTCGTACGAAATGATAGGTCTGCTTTATGTCTCCCAGTTAAAAAAAAACGATTACGAAAATCGCGATTGAGAAAATATTAAAAAAAATGTTGATTTGATTTAACCCCGATGATAGGTTCTCGTCTTTAAAAATAAAAAGCGTAAGTTGAAAGCGTACAGTTTTGTGGTTTATTGTTGAGTATGCTGGTCGGCTAACACGCTGAATTTAAGGGGAATATGGATTTATTTAGGGGTGGGGGACATCCTTCAGGCAGTACGTTGGGTAAGGTTTTTGTTTTAGTGTTGATACTACTTGTTTTACCGGTGAATGTTACGCTTTTCTCGTACCCGGCGAACGAAGATTGCGAAAATACGAAATATTTTTGTGATTATGAAGATATAGACAAAGTTGAACTGAATGTTACAGCGATTGAGAAAATTGAAATCAAAACTGTTGCTACAAATAAGACTCGAAAACCAAATAAACCAAAAACACCGGAGCAATTATACTATCCGATCGTTGTAAAAATTTCTTTGAAATATGAAGTCGATCCTCTTCTTGTAAAAGCAGTTATTGTTGCAGAATCTGGTTTTAATGCAAACGCAGTATCACGTGTTGGTGCTCAGGGCCTTATGCAACTGATGCCGAGGACGGCCAAAGAGCTTGGTGTTATTGACTCTTTCAACCCGGAACACAATATTGATGGTGGTGTAAAATATCTGAAGAAGCTACTTGATAAGTATCAGGGTAATGTTGAAATTGCTCTTGCGGCTTATAATGCCGGTTGTAGAAATGTTAGAAAGTACAGAGGGGTACCTCCTTACAAAGAAACAAGAAAATATGTAAAAAAAGTTTCTGCTTTGCATGAAAAGTATAAAAAAACAAATAATGAAAATAAAAAAGAGATACTGATCTCACAATCATAACTTTTCTTATTTGACACTGTTTTCTTCTATTTGTTACAAATAATTTTTTAAAAACATGGGGGTACCTCTTCGTATCCCCATGTTTTTTTTATTGATAATAATTTTCCCCTTTGTTATATTACTCATATCTTAAGTTTTAAGAATTCCTGAAAATCAGAAGCCATTTATAATGGTATTAAGATTCTTTATAAATAATATCGTTAATTTTTTTAAATTTATTGTTGGCGAGGCATTTATCCTTGTTAACAGAATAGTTCTAAATGGGCAGTGCTTTTTTACCGCCTACAGGTTCGATTTATTAATAATTTAAGGAGGTAGTATGAGACAGCAGCTACATTTGGGGGAAGGGGAGAGAAGATCTGAAGATAGAAAAATGTGTTTTTTTGCAGAGGTTGATTATTCTGTAAAGAATAACGTGTATACAGCTCCAATAAAAAACATAAGTAATGGGGGAGTTTTTATTGAAACAGATGAAGCGTTTAATGTCGGTACCGATGTTGCGATGCTTTTTTCTGATTACTCCAATATCGATTTAATTAAAGTTGTTGGAGATGTCGTCAGGAGAGTTCCTGCCGGTATCGCTGTTAAATTCGATATGGGAAAGATTAAGAAAACAAGTGAAATGCAAAATTATGTCGCTAAAGTTTAAAATACAGTGGTACTTCCTTTTCAAATAAATCGACCCAGAGTTTTAAAAAATTAAAATTTGTACCTGACGATTAAAACCATATTATGCATGAAAATTTCATGCGGTATGGTTTTTTTTATTTTATAGTGATATATAGTCCCAAAAAATTAATCCTGATGGCGTCGTAAAAAGTCCCATCTACTTCGCTTTAGAGTTCAATCAGACTTTTGATGTACAATATGTACTACTTCAAGTCTGATTTAACTCTAAATCTTGTATATGGAACCTTTTCCATAGCCATCTTTATTACGAGATCATCAATTATAAGCAGTCAAGAGGGTGATGTGGGCTCAAAAAAAAATCAGACCGGTAAAGTTGATAATAAAGACAGAATACTAAATTCGGCCATGGCACTTATTGGTGAAAAGGGTGTTGAGGGGACAAGTCTTGCTGATATCGCAAAAGATGTTGGTATCAGTAAGGGAACACTTTATTATTATTATTCAACAAAAAATGATCTTGTTTTTGATATAGCCAGTTTTCATGTTTCCAGAATTACTGAAAATATGTTCGATCTGATTGAAAAAAACATGGGTGATGTGACCTATGAGGAGATGCTCAGTATTTTGTTTACCTCGCTATTGAAGCTGGAGACCAGAACCAGATTACACCATTACCTGATTGGTGAAATTCTACGAGGCAATGATAATCTAAAAAAAAGATTTATTGTAACTTATCGTCAATGGTTCAGTATGATGGAAGAAGGCTTCTCAATGATTACAAACAATAAACAGGAATTGGCAATCGAGGCACGTAGCCTCGTTGCCGTGATTGATGGTTTTATTATTCAGTCGATACTTGGTATCGGAGATATTCAGGTAGATAATATTGTTAAAGTTGTTTCGAGAATGATTGAAATGAAAACAGGTTCAGGTCAGAGTTTGTAATTGCATCATATAACTTTGAGTCAGTTGTTTATTTCCCACAGAGTCTATGTATTGTTTGGGCATGCCACTTACCGTTATTGGAAAAGGTTGCTATTTGTTTCTCATTAAGAAAGTTGGCAATTTCTTTGTATGTACCACCTTTTTTTCTAAGTTTTTTCATCAGTTTTATGACTTCACGCTTTTTACTCGCAGCTGATTGCATTCCTTCTTTTTCAATATCTTCAAGAGTGTAACCTGTTGCCTTGGCCTCAACTTTAACTTTTTTCTTAGGTGGCGTTGTCGACTTTTTTTGGATTTCAGTATTGCAAAATACTTTGGCTATTTCGTGAAATGCTGTCGCCATTGTAGACATATTTTCTTCCTGACGTCTTTTTAGATCAAAAAGTTCTTCCTGATTCTCAACCATTGTTTCAAGAATGGTTTTAAGTACTGGCATCAGTTCTTCAACCTTTTGGTAAAGACCATTCGGAGATACTTCGTTTGGCTTGCTGCTATGGTTAGAGCTGCGAGTATTTCTACGTTCATTACCACTTCTATGTTCGTTAGGATTCTTGTTAGTGTAGTAATGCCCATCATATGGGTTTTTCTTCCCTGCATATCGGCTGCTTTGAGCGTTTCTGAAATTTTTTAGAAATTCATTCATAAACAGTGCCTCCCTGAACTACTTTAATTAATAATTAAACCGAATATGAAACGCTGGCAATAATTACTGCTATTAATAATGATGAATGAAAACCAGTTTAATAGTAGATTATATTGTTTGATCCATGCGAATCTGATTCTTTTTTTGCGATACTGCCCAATAAAGGTTAACGACGAAATTCATTTGATACCAGATAGGGTAAAAAAACCTTTGTAAGTTATCAAACTATCAATAATTAATATCGGTAAATAAATAAAAAACTTTAAAAAAATATTGAATATTTATTCTGGGGTAAAATCCCAGTGATGATGTGATATCTGCCTTGTTTTTACTTTATATTTAAAATGAAAATCTGAGCCCCCTTTACTCATGACGATAGAGCACCTTAATTGTAAATCAGGATTTATTATATTATCGATTTTCAATCAAAATAAATTGAACAGTTAACTTTAATTACATGTTTTATAAGTTGTTGAAAAAATAAGATAAAATAAAATAAAGAGGTTGCTGATGACTTTATGCGAAATGGTTAAGGAGCTTGAAAATAAAGACGATTAACTATCAAGTCTATTTTTCCATTATGAAAATGATATTGAAATCAATTTTTTGTAAAAAAAATAATGATCTGGGAAATCACCCTATTAATTCTGGGGAATCACAGAATAAATGAATCCTTCTACTTATGGACAAACAAAATCAAATATAGAATATTATAACTTGAAACGGTAGTTTGTTTCAAGATTTCTGCAGACTGGCTATGGACTAAAGGTATAACTCAAAACGGAGGGGGAGTGACTATGAGACAGAGTAATGAAGCAAATTTAAGTGTGGCAAAAGAGAATACAGCAAATATTTGTGCTACTTTATTCTGGAGACTTTCAAGTCATGGCCTGCAGTCAACGGAAGTAAACAAACTTGTAAAGGACGTATTTAACCTGCTCCGAGAGGGTGGTAGCTTTACAGTAGCTTTTGTGAATTATGAACTTGAGAGTATGGGTTGGTCAAAAGCAATCATGGATGATTACAGTTTTGAACTGATAATTTATCTTCTTGAAAATGAATTTGACTATACTGTTAATACCCACATAATTCATTAATATTTTTGTGTTTTAAAATTCTTCAATACCATGTGAAAATACCGGAACCATAGTATCTCAAAAGGTGGCTCTGGTTTTTTTATGCCTTTTTGCATTAAGCACGCCTGATTTAAAATAATCATTAGATAAAAAACAACGTCGTATTAAGTGTTTGATATGACACTCTATGTGAGCATGTATCTATATGATACCTTTTTTTGTTCTCAATGACTGGCAGTTGATTCAGGTTTTAATCATTGACATATTTTATGGGAGTATTTATTAATATTGAAGATTTCTTCGGGAGGCTTATTAGTTGGTTCGGTTTTGTTCATATGTTATTGTTTACCATTTTAAATTTATTTCAGATTTGTATTTATTTTTTTTATAGTCATTTTACTTGATAAGTTGTTCAAAAGGAGCTTTTAGTGACTCAGGAAAAAAAATCTTCAATTAAGGATATTCTGATTATTGATGATCACCCTCTATTTCGTGAGGGGTTGAAGACGATTGTTGAAAGAGACAAAAGATACAAAGTTGTTGGGGGAGCAGGAACCGGCCGCCAGGGAATAAAAATGGCAAAACAGTTGAAACCGGACCTCGCAATTGTAGACATTTCTCTTCCGGATATTAACGGAGTACAGATTGCGACTGAAGTGAGAGAATCCTTGCCTGATACAAAGGTGATGATTGTAAGCATGCACTCAAAAATTGATTATATTGCTGAGGCTTTTCAAGCTGGTGCAACTGGCTATGTAGCAAAAGATTCTGCTTCAGACAGACTCGTTCAGGGAATAGAGACTGTTTTGGGAGGAGAATATTATCTCGATAGTTCTATCTCGCATCAGGTTGTAGAAAAATTGATGAAATTTCCTGTGAAAGATGCCAAGATAACAGATGCAGATTATGGGTCTCTTACTCCAAGGGAACAGGAAGTGATGCGACTACTGGCAGAAGGCTCTTCGCCTAAAGAAATTGCTGAAAGACTCTGTATCAGTCCAAAGACCGTCGAAAATCACCGTGCCAATATTATGAAGAAACTTGATATTCATAGTACTATGGAGCTGGTAAGATATGCTGCAAGACTTGGCCTCATAGACGTCGATCTCTGGAAAGAATAAAGCAGAACTTCCAGAGAAGTCCAATGGCTGCGTTACTCGACCCTTGACGTAGCTCCGCTACTACTTCGGGACGAGGTGCCTTGCCCTTGGCCTTCTCTGGAAGTTCTGCGGGTACATATCCCCCTGAAAACATCAAAACCAATTTAACCAATCATTTTAATATTGAATATATTTTGTGGGGTCGGGGATTCCGGCTTCTTTGAAGCCTTTTATTCTCAATATACAGCTGTCGCATTTTCTGCATGATAGACCTTCGGGTGAAGGGTCATAGCAGCTGTGGGTTAAGCTGTAGTCAACCCCTAGTTTGTGGCCGGTCTTTATGATTTCGGCTTTTGTCATTTTTATCAGCGGTGTGTGAATTTTTAGCCGTGTAGTGTTTTCGACACCAGCTTTTGTTGCAAGGTTTGCCATTTTTTCGTAGGACTCTATGTATTCTGGTCTGCAGTCTGGGTAGCCGCTGTAGTCAAGAGCATTAACACCAATAAAAATATCCGAAGAGGAAAGTGTTTCGGCCCAGGCAAGTGCAAACGATAGAAATATTGTATTTCGAGCCGGGACATAAGTAACGGGTATTTCGTTAGATGATATTTCAGACTTGTCACTTTTGGGTACATCAATATTGTCTGTCAGCGCAGAGCCACCAATCCCATTCATGTTGCAGTCTATGACAAGATGTTTTTTTACATTTGCAACCTCAGCAATTTTTTGTGCGGCTTCAAGTTCAAATGAGTGGCGTTGGCCGTACGAAAAACTGAGACTGTAAACTTCGTAACCTTCGGATTGTGCTATTGCTATAACAGTAGTCGAATCAAGACCACCGCTTGAAAGAACCACAGCTTTTTTATTATTATTCATTGATGCTCCCGGAAAAAGTCTTGAGATGGCTAAGTAGATGGGGCTTTTTACGACGCCATCTTTTATTAAACACCTCGGTCAATGTTGGGCCATATAATTTTGTGCATCTGCATTTGGAGTCTTACGTTGAGACCGTCTTTTATAATCCATTCAGCAAGTTCTGATGTATCAAGTTCTCCTGCAACAGAAGATAACAATATGTTTGATTCTGGAATTTCAGGTTTATATTTTAAGAGAAAAGATTTTGTAAATTCATAGTCTTTTTTATCTTTAATTACAAATTTCAGCTGATCTAAATGGCTTAGTTTGTTAATATTATTGAAATTTATTTTTTGGCTTTCGCCGCTTGACGGGCATTTGATGTCGATAATTTTAATGCAGTTCTTATTAAGATTACCGATATCAATACTACCATTTGTTTCGATCAAAACCTTATAACCGGAGATGAGAAGCTTCTCGATAAGTAAAGGTGTGTTTACCTGTAAAAGGGGTTCTCCACCAGTTAATTCAACAAGCCTGCAGTTGTATTGCTCAACTTCTTTTAATATTGATTCAATACTTTTGGTTTCGCCTTCTGAATATGCATATTCGGTATCACAATATGTGCACCTCAGGTTACAACCAGTTAGTCGAATAAATATGCAGGGAATACCAGTGTATAGGGACTCGCCTTGAATACTGTGAAATATTTCATTAACAATGAGTGACATAATTAATTCTTTTTTTAAATAGTGACTATCTCGTAAAAAGTAATGAGATGGATAAGGAAAAGGTTCCATGTACAAGATTTAGTGTTCAATCAGGCTTGAAGTAGTACATCTTGTACATCAAAAGTCTGATTAAACACTAAAGCGCAGTAGATGGGACTTTTTACGACGCCATCAAATAGTGAACATTCCATCTTTATATATTATCTTATCTTCACCTGAGGTTAATCGGGCAGTAACCACTTTATCCTCAGTATTTATAATATCCCAATGAAGAGCCGAATCATTAAAACCAAGTTTATCTTTAAGCTCTTTTGTCAGTTCAGACGGGTCTCCGTCATAAGTGTCAGAATATGAGGCACCTAATGCAATATGGCTGTTACCGTATTGTCCACCATAGTTTTCGTCAAAAAGTGTATCAGCCATAAATGTATCAATTTTTGAGAATCTTTTATCGGTCAGAGAAAATTCTCCTAGTCTGCTTGAACCTTTATCCATGTTGAATTGTTTTCTTGTAAAATCTTCGCCTTTTTCAGCTTCAACTTTAACGGCTACACCCTTTTCAAAAACAACCCGAATGTTCTTCACGTAGTTGCCACTTTGAAATGACGGTTGATCTGCAAAATAGACTCCGGTTGTTTTTCGGTAATCAGGAGATAAAAAAAGTTCAAAACTTGGTATATTGTGTCCTGATATTCCGATCCATTTTCTTTTCTCACCCGGATAAATTTTGAGATCAGTTTTTTCAGATTTCATGTGATAATAGTCTGCGTCAAGAGCATTCAACCAGTTTTTTATTCTACTGGCTTCGGTGTATATTGATTTCCATTTATCCACCGCACTCTTTTCATTGAGAAAACAAGCTTTTACGATTTGGTTTGAATATTCTTCAATATCCAGTTTAGCATGCTCAGCCGGTGCTGGGGTAGGAAAGGTACATAGTGTCCAGCTGAAATCTCCACTCTCCTCTCTTTTGTTTAATATATCCCGAATATATTTACGGGCAATTGATGCTTTTCCAATTTTTTTCGGATCAACACTACTTAAATGGGTAATTGATTCCGGGCCACGAAGACTGATCAGACCGTTTATATTATTGTATAGTTCTTCATCTCCCGGTGCCTTAAATATTAGCTGATCATCATTCGAAATATCATAATGCTGAAATTCCATATCGGGGGAACCATTCATTCGTTGAATAGGATGCATTCCCATTTTGAGAATTTTTTTAAACAAAATCTCGGCGAATCTTCTAGCGGGAAGATCATACCTGATCAGTATGATATCATTTTTTTTATATTCATTACTTCTGGCGGTTTGCAATCCCCACATCAGTACATCAGCATACTGCTCAAGCTGATTCTCAGTCAGTAATTCTTTCAATGCTGTATTTTCTCCCTGGTAGTTTACAATTTAGTGAGTTCCGTCTTTTAAAAAATGTCTATGATATTGCGTCTCAGTCAGGTGGTTTCTAAGGAGCTTGTTAATACCTGAATAGATTTCTTCAAGTTCCGGATCGGAAAGCTTTTCAATAAGCAAATCCATAAAGGAGTCTTCTGCAAACTTCTGGAGATAAAATTTAACAGTTTCTTCATCCGATTTTCTATCCCAGCCGAATGCGCCAATACCTTTGTAATTTTCAATAAATTTATATGTGTGCTTTTCCATGAGTGCCCTCGTCTCTGCTTTTTGTATAGCCGGTAATTTTTCCATACATTAGTTAAACTATTTATCATAGAGGTTAAGAAAAAAACAGGGGTATTCAGATATGAAGTGAGAAATAACTATTGTTCTTTTACGATTCTTAGTCCCAGGTAACTTCTTTTAGCGGTTGGCAGAAAAGACCCTCGATTTGCGGATCTTGCATATTTTGTACTTGTGTTCCAGCTGCCGCCCCTGAAAATCCTGTTAGGCCCTTTTTTAGAAAGGGGATTGGTGATTTTATTTTTATCATAGGTATCAGTGACGACACCTGTCCTTAGGAGACTTCTTGTTTTACAGGCATCCAGACACCACTCATTAACGTTGCCATGCATGTCATAAAGGCCCCATGCATTAGGTTGTTTGTAGCCGACAGGCTTTGGTGAGAGATCGTAGATTATTGGTTTTGTATATCCCGTGTTGCCACAATACCAGCCAACTTTAGTAAGGTTTGGGTCAATATCGCATTGTGATACTGTAATATCTCCATTGATAAAGGCGGTTTTACTACCTGCCCGACACGCATATTCCCACTCAGCCTCAGTTGGGAGTCTGTATTTTTTTGTCCTTTCCAGTTTATTTAGTCTTCGTATAAACTCTATGCAGTCATCCCATGAAACAGATTCAACAGGGCAGTTTCCACCACATTTTTTAAATCCGGATGGGTTGTATTGCATAATCTTAAACCATTGCATCTGAGTGATTTCTGTTGCAGAAATATAAAAACTTCTTGTGATGATAACTTTATGTCTTTTTTCATCCCACTTTCTTCCCATTTCGGAAGCTGGACTTCCCATTATAAATGAGCCTGAATTAATTTTGACCATTTTAATACCAGATTTATTGACGAAGGATGTATTACCAAAGGAAAATGATGAAGAAAATAAACAAATGAAAAAAGTGCTGAAAAGTATTTTTATAAATATCTTACTTTTGGGTTTATTTATCATAGTTATCGCTTTACTATTAGTTCTGCTCGTAGCTTTTGGAAAATTGCTTCAGGCTTAATTTAAAAAATTTGTTTTTTTAAAAGAAAACGTCAAACTGTTTTGATAACTCTTGATATTTATCATGGTTTGATGTTTATTTGGAATTACAATAATTATAGCACATTATTTCTAATAAAGGAAAAATTTATGGCTGGAAACAAAAGAAATAAATTGGAACCGAAATTTTCAGCAAAAAGGGATAAATCATTCCTGATAGTTTGTGCGGCAGTTTTATGCTTTCTTTTTTTAATCATTTCTTTCCTGCCTGTTACAGGAAAAATTGAAGAGCATAAATACATCAAAGAACTTGAACAAAGAATTTCGGATCTTGAAAAAAGACTTGAGGGCACCGACATTACCCCGGATAAAATGAGAGAGCTGAGTGTTCAGGGGAGCAAAATGGAGAGTTTCATAAATAACTACAATCGCCTTGATGCTACTGTTAGTTTGAAAACAAATCTACTTGCCAGCAGGATTGATAAACTTCAAATTCAAATTGATACTATTAAACAGCCAGAGAAAAAAAAACAAGCTGTTGTAGAGACGAAAAAGGTTGCAAAAAAAAAGGTTACAAAACAAGGTCCCAAAAAGCTATATCATACAGTTAAAAAAGGAGAGACATTCTATAGTATAAGTAGAAAATACGGAGTGACTCTCAGGCAGATAAGGGCCTTAAACGGGTTTTTAGAAAAAACAGTAATATACCCGGGACAAAAGATAATTGTAAAATGAAAACAGCCGGTGAGTATGTAATTTATAACAGTGATATTATTGATTGACAAAAAATTAATGTTACGTAATAGTGAATTACTATTATAGCAAAATGATTACCGCTTACGATTTGATAATCCTATTTACGATAATGTAGTAATGATTTTGTGAGGGACAGTAAGATGGAAGAGGTAGAAGTTCTTACAAAAAAATTTAAGGACTATATTGATAAAGTTCAGGTGACTCTTGACAAAGCTAAAGAGATGATCCCGAAACTTGATAATTCTGATATTGATCCTTCAGAAAAATTTTATACGGTTGTTTCTCCGGCAGATGTAATGACGAATAATCTTAAATCTGTTCTGAATGCTCTCGATAAAGCGATTGTAAGTATTGATGAAATGTCGAGTAACCCTTCTGAGGATGCAACAAATTTTGCTGATGCTGTTGCTTCATCAGGTGAAAAAAACAGCAATGAATCAAAGGTGGCAAACAGAATTTTTTCATCGGAAGAGCTGGAGTTTCTTGAAAAGACATTTAATAAAATATTAAATGCCTCGAAAAAGGAACGCAACCGAATTTTTGAAGGTATTGATAAAATAGGCAATTCATAACTCATATAGTAGTTTACCCCAAGTGACTCGGTGGTATTCCCGATTAAATGAGAGATTATACCTATAGAAGTTTTCCCCTGATGTGATATACAATTGTTTCTGGGTTTTAGTTTTGGATTATTGTATATATTCAACTGTGTTTTTGTGATTTTTGTTGCATTTTTCAGGTTGAAGCATTTAATGAATTTATCGATTGATAATATCCTGTTGCCATTAACGATAGCATTGTTACCACTGCAACAACAAACTTTCTGAGCGCCGTTTTTTTACATTTATAGTTTAATAGATACAAACAATTTTTTCATTGGAGATGATTATGGAAAATTTTAATGAGGTGTATGGAGACTCAAAAACAATCATGAATAATATGCTGAACAATGCATCTAAACTTTGGGAATCCATGTCTTCAATGGATAAATCAGGATTTGAAATGCCTGATATGGAGTTGCCTGGAGATGCACTTTCAGGTGAAAAAGTTTATGAAGCATGGAAACCGGCTTATGATACCTGGCAGGACTTTGCAAGTAAAGTGAATAAAAAGGAAATCTTCGAATCTATCTCCAGCGGTGGGAAGGGTGGCTCTGATAATTTTCAGAAAATCTTTCAGTCGGGTCTCGATGGCTATTCATTTTTTACAAAAAAATGGATGGAAAGTGCAGAGAATATAGAGAATATTTTTAAAAATAACACAAGTGGTGGTAATGGAAAGGGTGATATTTTTAAAATTTTCAATGATATTTACCAGAAAGAATTCAGTAAGTTTTTCTCGATCCCTTCATTAGGATTGTCCCGGGAATATCAGGAAAAAATGCAACGTATGCTTGATAAAGGGAATGTTTTTAATGGTGCATTGATGGAGTTTATGTACTTTTTATATATACCTTTTGAAAAGTCATTCCAGGTTGTTCAGGATTCACTGGCAAAAATGGCTGAAGATGGTTCGTTGCCTGAAGACCAAAATGCTTATTATGAAATGTGGATTACACAGCTTGAAAGTCATTACTTATCCCTGTTTAAATCAACAGAATACCTTGATGCTTTGGGAAATGTTGTTGCTGCAATGAGTGATTTTAAAGGTGCTCAACAACTTATTGTTCAGGATTATCTGAAAGTGTTTGGAGTACCTGTTGAAAGTGATATGGATGAGCTATACAAGGATATTTATACACTTAAAAAGAGATTAAGAAAGATGGAAAAAGAGATGGCAATGAAAAGCTAATATTTTAAGATCAATGGAGGGGTTATGCTCGATTTTGGAATACCAATAAACAATGCAATGTCATCTTTTGCCGATAATGCGGAAATGATATGGGACTTTGCTGAAGATACTACTGACGTTATGTTGGGAGAAATGAACACAGATATTGCTCCTACAAAGTATGATATTGTTTATCAGCAGGATAGGGTTAAGCTTAAGTATTATGAATCAAAAGCCAAAACAAAAATGAAACACCCCCTCCTTATAGTTTATGCATTGATTAACAGAGAAACGATGCTTGACCTACAACCAGGAAGAAGTGTTGTAAACACTCTCCTGGAACAGGGAACGGACATTTATATGATTGAGTGGGGTTATCCTACAAAAAAAGATAAATATGATACGATTGCTGATCATGTGAAAGGATACATGGACGATGTCGTAGACTTTATACGTGAACGGGAAAATGTTCCGAAGATCAACCTGATGGGTATCTGTATGGGTGGATCCTTTTGCGTTATGTATTCCTCTCTTAATCCTGATAAAATTAAAAATCTTGTAACAACAGTTGCACCAACAAGTTTTGACAACGATAAAGGACTTTTACACCAGTGGATGAGAAGTGTTGATGTTGATCGTATGATGGACACGATGGGAAATATGCCGGGTGATTTGATGAACTTTGGATTTCTTCTTCTCAACCCTGCACGGCTCATGATTGACAAGTATCAGAATTTCGCAGAAAATATGAACAGTAAATCATATGTTGAAAATTTTGTCAGAATGGAGAAATGGATTTTTGACAGCCCCGATGTACCAGGAGAAACTTTCAGGCAGTTTATCAAAGATTGTTATCAGCAGAACAAGTTAATAAAAAATGAACTCGACCTAGATGGTGATATTGTAAATCTGAAAAATCTTACAATGCCGCTCTTAAACATTTACGGTGAATATGATCACTTAGTTCCACCGGTCGCCTGTGATCAATTGACTTCAGCTGTTGGTAGTAAAGATGTTGAGGACCTTTCTCTTAAAACGGGTCATATTGGTATCTATGTCAGCTCTAAATGTCAAAAAGAATTTGCACCAAAAATATCAGCGTGGCTCTGGGAAAGAGACAAAACACCCACTGCCCGTAAAAAAACAAAGAGTGTTGAAAAAAGTTGATTATTTGAGTGAAACGGGCTACCGGTTAAAAAAGCAGAGTTGAGTTGTAAAATTAAATCGAAGGAGTTAAAAATGGCCGGAAAAACAGTTAATGATATAAAGGTTGGAGATACAGAATCGTTCACAAAGACAGTTTCAGAAACAGATGTTTACAATTTTGCAGGTGTTACAGGGGATTTTAATCCTGCTCATATAGATGAAGAATACGCAAAGGGCACTTTTTTCAAGAAAAGAATTGCACATGGGATGCTATCAGCAGGTTTTATATCCAAGGTACTTGGTACGCAACTTCCGGGGCCTGGGGCTGTGTATATGAAACAGGACCTCAAGTTTCTTGCACCAGTTTATATCGGCGATACGATTACCGCTAGATGTGAAGTGGCTGAAGTAATTACTGAAAAAAATCGTATTATTCTTAAAACCACATGTGTGAACCAAAGTGGTACTGTTGTTATCGACGGTGTTGCTGTTATGAGCCCCCCCAAATAAGACAAAATATTCGACGGGGTGTTATCAAATACCCCGCTTCCTCTTTGCTCCTTTCTTACTTTCTCTTTAGAATTACCATCAGGCTTTTAAATTGACACTGACAGTGGGTTACATTATATTCCCGTCAGGCATGAGGATTTTTTAATCAGCACTGTAAAAAGAATATGGAACTCCTGAATAATGATAAGTATTGAGAAATTATCTAAAGGATATGGTAGTCAGGAACTTTTTGACAAAGTCAATCTGAAAATTAATGCACGTGAACGGGTTGGTATAGTTGGTCGAAACGGGCATGGTAAAACCACCTTGTTCAGGATGATCACTGGTCAGGAATCACTGGATGAAGGCTCCATTTTAATCCCCAATAATTATAGACTCGGATATGTCCGACAGCATATCGCTTTTACTGAAGATACAGTTTTAAAAGAAGGGATATTAGGACTTAGCGAGCATGAGAGTGATCAGCATTGGAAAGTGGAAAAGATACTTGTTGGACTGGGGTTCTCACCGGAAGATTTATCAAGACATCCTTCAGAATTTTCAGGTGGGTATCAGGTCCGTTTAAATCTTGCGAAAGTTCTTGTTGCTGAGCCAGACCTTCTGCTACTTGACGAACCAACCAACTATCTGGATATTACATCGATAAGATGGATCGAAGGGTTTTTGAGACGCTGGCAGGGGGAGTTGCTGTTAATCACTCATGATAGAAGCTTTATGGATGCAGTTGTTACTCATACCGTAGGTATTCATAGAGGCAAATTGAGAAAAATTGAAGGCGATACAGAAAAGTTTTATACCCAGATAGCTCAGGATGAGGAAATTTATGAGAAAACGCGTTTAAATGATGAAAAACGCAGAAAGGATCTGGACCTTTTTATTACGAGATTCAGGGCTAAGGCAAGGCTTGCGAATATGGTTCAGTCAAGGGTAAAAACACTTTCCAAAATGGGTAAAAAAGATAAACTTGAATCGATGAAGGTGCTTGGGTTTTCATTCAGGGATAAAGAATTTGTAGCCAAGCAAATGCTTCAGGCGGATCACTTATCCTTCGGCTATGATGATAATTTATTGATTAACGATTTGAGTATTAATATCGCTGCAAAGGATAGAATTTGTATAATCGGTAAAAACGGAAAAGGTAAAACAACCCTTTTAAAAATACTGGCAGGTGAACTCAACTCCGCAAAAGGGGACATCAAAAGTCATAATGGTGTTGAGGCTGGCTTTTACGAACAGACAAATGTAAAAAGTCTTGTAGACACACGGACAATAGAAGATGAAATCGAGTATTCACACCCCGATGTTGAAAAACAGCATGCACGGAGTATTTGTGGAGCTATGATGTTTGAAGGTGATCTGGCACTAAAAAAAATAAGCGTGTTGTCAGGGGGGGAAAAAAGCCGGGTTATGCTTGGCAAACTTCTTGTTACACCATTGAACCTTCTTTTACTTGATGAACCTACAAATCATCTCGATATGGATTCCTGTGATTCATTATTGAGTGCCATAGATAATTTTGATGGTGCTGTTGTTATTGTTACCCATAATGAAATGTTTCTTCATGCTTTGGCAAAACGGCTGATCGTTTTTAAAAATAATCGTATCAATGTATTTGAGGGAACTTATAGTGAGTTTCTTGAAAAAGAAGGCTGGGATGAGGACGATGTTGAAAAAGAGTTTCCGAAGCCTTCGGAAGAAATAAAAATTGGGAAAAAAGAATTACGGAAATTACGTTCAGAAATAATTGCAAAAAAGTCTAAAGAACTGGGTCCTTTAAAAAAAGAGATTGATAAGCTTGAATCGAGTATTGAGGCATGTGAAGAAGAACTTGAAACTTTAAATAAGAAAATGGTCGAAGCTGCTGAAAGTGGAGATGGTAATATAATATCTGAACTTTCCAAAAAAATTCATGAGCAACAAAAAGCAGTCGATGAATTTTTTGATGAACTTGAAGTGAAAACTGAAATCTTTGATGAACAGAATGCGGTTTTTGAAAATGAACTGGAACGCTTAGAATCGATGTAGGGGTGACATGAAAGAACTACCGGTGATAGAATTTCAGAACATATCTTTTGCTTATCCGAATGAAGAAAAACTATATTCAAATATTTCCTTTACCATAGAAAAAGGTCGCTTTTATCTTATTAAGGGGCCATCTGGAGTCGGGAAATCGACTCTGTTAAAATTAATGAATCGTATGGAGGAGCCAGTTGAGGGTGAAATTCTTTATAAAGGTCAGCAACTAAGGTCGATTGTACCGCCAACATTAAGAACATCCATCATATATATTCAGCAAACACCCGTTGTATTAGATGGAACGATCAGGGAGAATCTTCTTTTACCCTTTTCCTTCAAAGCAAACAAATCTCTCCAAAAACCGGAAGATTCTTTACTTGAAAATCTGCTTGAAGAATACAGTCTGGATAATATATCGCTTGATAGAAATGCTAAAAATTTATCGGTGGGACAGATGCAACGGTTATGCCTTATACGTGGGCAGCTGCTTTCACCTGAAGTTATTCTTTTTGATGAACCTGTCAGCTCTTTAGATGAGAAAAGCAGCAAGATCGTTGAAGATCACGCTGAAAAGCTCTGTAGTGAAGACGGTAAAACTATTGTAATGGTAAGTCATAAGGAATTTATACCTGAAAAAGTTTCTCCACTGATTATAAATGTTACTCCGTCTGGTATTGTTTTCAATGACTAACGGATAAACCTTTTATTAAAGGAATAAGAAACAGACATGGAAGCACAGATTGTAAATATTGGCCCTTTTCAACTTGCTATTGGCCTTATTTTTATTTTGGTTGCAGGGCTTACATCAGTCTATCATTCACTGAACCTAGAAAGAGATCTTTTTATTGGTACTATACGTACCTTTACACAGCTCTTCTTACTGGGCTATGTGTTAAAGTTTGTTTTCAAACTGAACAATATGTATCTGGTTCTCCTGGTGTTTTGTTTCATGACATTTTTCGCTGCATGGACAATTTACGGTAGGGTTAAAGAAAAGCAAATATCATTTTTTATGCCTGTTTTACTATCAATGATGATCAGTTTTTTTACAGTGGCTTTTGTTGTTACAGCCGTAGTTATTGATGTGCAACCCTGGTGGGAACCGAGATATTTTATCCCTCTGGGTGGAATGGTTATCGGAAACTCAATGAATGCGATAGCTATTGCATTGGAGAGGATGCTGGGTGAAATGCGAACCCGGCAGAATGAAATTGAAATGCATCTTTGTCTAGGTGCTGACAGTATCGAGGCCAGTAAGGAAATTGTTAAAAATGCAATGCAGGCTGGTATGATTCCCTCTATAAACTCTATGATGGCCGTTGGGATGGTTTTTATCCCCGGAATGATGACTGGTCAAATTTTAGGTGGCTCTGATCCAATCATTGCAATAAAATACCAAATTGTTGTTATGGTTATGATAACAGGAGCGACAGCCATAGGCACACTATTAACAATTCTTCTTGTAAGAAAACGCTGCTTTAATAAAGCTGGCCAATTGGTACTCAGGCACTAAATAATGAGTAACGCAGCCGTTGATTACGTTGAGGTTTCAGAGAAGGTGGCCAGCAAGGCACCTCACTGCTTGTACCCCAAGGGCACTTGCTCCGCGGCGTAGTGGCAGCGCCACGTCAAACAGTGAGTAGCGCAGGCGTTGATTTCGTTGAGGTTTCAGGGAAGCTTGATAGCAAGGCATCTCACCATGCAGTAGTGGCAGCGCCACGTCAAACAGTGAGTAACGCAGCTGTTGATTACGTTGAGGTTTCAGAGAAGCTTGATAGCAAGGCATCTCGCCATGCAGTAGTAGCGGAGCTACGTCAAATGGCGAGTAACGCAGCTATCGATCTTCTCTGGAACCTCAACCCAGGACGCTTAGGATGTCTTCGGCTGTAAAAGGTTTCGTTATATACCCTGAAATTCCAGCAAGATCTGCTTCCTCAAAATTATCAATATTTGCATTTACTGTCACAAGATAAAAAGGGATATCCTTAAATTTCTCATTTTTTCTAATTTCAGTTAATAGTTCAAAACCATTCATTCCCGGCATGTTCCAATCTGATAAAATGATCTCAATACCTTCAAACTCATTCAGTATTTGAAGTGCTTCAGTGCCGTTGGCTGCTGTGATTGATTCGTGGCCAGCCTCAATTAGAATTTTTGTGATGATTTTTCTGATTATCAGAGCATCATCTACGACTAAAATTTGCATAACAGTTCCTTTTTAGATTTCATTAAAAGAATGATATGTTTATTATTTACCGAAAAGAAGACTTTATATTTTGATATTATCTGAATTTTATTGTTCCATTATAATATAAAAAAGTTATTTATTCAAATTAATTAAATAGTTAGGGGTAAAAGATGCTATACGACAGAGGATTAACATAACTTTTACTCACACTGTTTTAACCGAAGTTGAGGCTTTAAATTGGAATATATTGATATAGTTGATGAAAATGGGAAACCAACGGGTAGAACAGCTTCGAGGGATGAGATACATAAGAAAGGATTGTGGTATAGAACTGTTCATATATGGCTGATGAACGATCAGCAGGAGATATTACTTCAGAAGAGGGCACTAAATAAAGAATCTCACCCCGGTTTATGGGACATCTCATGTGCAGGTCATATAAGTGCAGGTGAAACGACAACTGAGGCTGCGATAAAGGAGCTTAAAGAGGAGCTGGGGATTTTAGCTGAAACTTCAGATCTAAAATTTCTTTTTTCTCACGAAGTAAGTTTTAGCCAGAGGAATGGAAAGTACATTGATAATGAAATATATGATACTTATATCCTTTTAAAGAATGTACCAATTGAAACGATAAAAATTCAAATTGATGAGATAGAAACAGTCAAGTACATTTCTTTTGTAAAATTTAAAGAGATGGTAACAGGTAAAAATGAAGAACTCGTTCAGCATACTGAAGAATACATGCAAATGATTAAAGTTTTCGATGGTTGGAAGGAGAAGGGGTAAAGCTGAAATGCTCTACCCCATAATCTTTATTGTAGTTATTACTATTGTTCGATAATACGCCAGCCTGGCCCACAAATAATCTTTTGACCTTTCATTGTGAATGAAAATGCTGCCCCGCTTGCACTATATGCCTCATCAGCATTTTTTGTGTCAGGGAAGGGGTAAATCTTTGTAACTCCTTCCCATGTCATGCAGTCACGATCATTTACACAGTGGGTTATTTTTCTATTTAAACCTGCTGCATCAGCCCGCATGTTCTTTAAAGATTTTTGAATATCCTGACTCGGTATGACATAATTCCAAACAATACTGATAATAAATCCGGACAATAATACACAACCCGCTATTATTAACCATTTTTTCATATATTTCTCCAGTCTGCTTTCAATGTTGGAACAAGTATTCCAATTGATGATCTAAGCTCTTATCTTCCAGGAACAATAATACGTGACTCGTCTTTTTGCTGCTTCTCTTCAGCCATTTTCTGGTATTTATCAAGCAGTTGATCCATAGCGGTTTTCATTGCTTTTGGGAAAATTTCCATTGCGCCTTCAAGAGTCTCAGCTTCAAGTGGTGCCTGAATTGGTACGGGGCCCTGAGGTGACATAAGCTGAGTGTGGCCATAAAATACTGGTTTTCTATCCGGGTCGTTAGTTCCATCTGCTTTTATTGGAATGAGTTGTCTGATAGATGCAACTTTAAGATCAGTGATTGACTCTTCTCTGTAGAGGTTATTTGCATCAACTGTGAAATCAATTTCGGGTGTTTGATTAGTTTCCATTTATGGTCTCCGATTTGTTATAAAATGTGTTTAAATTTATCTAATTAATTAATTTGTTATTTAAAAACGCATGATCATATTCTTTATTAGAAATTTACTCAAACAGTTTTTGAAATTATTGATTTTTGAATTATGAAACATGATATGGAATCAGATTTTGTGTTTTTTTTATGAGAGCGTCGCATCCTATTGTAAACGATGACCACATTAGGATTTTACGTTTTATATAAAAAACATATTTCGCGTTAAGATGCTTGTGTATATAGGGTTTTGGATGTTTGGGAAAATATGAATGATAATTATTGAAGAATATTTAAAATAGTGTTTGACAACAATAAGGTACGTCAATATAAATCTTTCTTAAATTTAGAAACTAACTGTTCTTCACAAAGAACAGAACAGATAGTGTGGGCTTCAGACAAAACGATCACACCAACCCACCTCATAAATTATTGCAACGTTATATCATTTGTCTGGAGCCCCTCATATTTTCAACAACCATATTTCACAACTCAGTATAATTCAATTTTATTTTTGTTAAAATATCAAATTTTTGACTTATCTTTTTGTATGGGATGATAAGCTTATTATAATTATATTATCAGTTGTTTACCTCTGTTTGCATAAGGTTTTAATTAAGAATTTATTGTTATTTGTATTTCCGGCTTTTTTAACCTGTGTGTTTTTCTGATCTTTTTTTGTAACTTTTTCCGACTTTTTGTTTCTATAGGTAATAAGAACTTTTTTTAAACAAAATAAGGTAAGGGAGTCTAAGCTGGTTAATGACTGAAAAAATTTCAAGGCGTGCTTTTTTAAAAGGCAGTGTCGTTACCGCGTGTGCTGTCGCTGTTCCGTGCGTTTCGTCTGCAGCTTCCACATCAGAAGTTGAACATATTGCCACACTTCATGACTTGACTAAGTGTACCGGATGTGGCGAGTGTGTTTCGGCTTGTAGATTTGAGAACAGGTATAAACATCCGAAAGTTCAAAAACCATTTCCTAAAATGTACCCTCCAGGAGTTCCTGTTGAGGACTGGTCCGAAAGACAGCCTGTTGATGACAGGTTAACGCCTTATAACTGGCTCTACATTCAGGAAGCAGACGTAGAAATGGATGATGGAGAAACAACAGTCTATATTCCACGACGATGTATGCACTGTGTTAATCCACCTTGTGTAAAGTTATGTCCATGGGGAGCTGCAGAACAGAAGCAAAACGGGCTTTCAACGATTGACTCATCCACCTGTTTGGGTGGTGCAAAGTGTAGAGCAGTCTGTCCGTGGGGCATGCCACAGCGGCAGACGGGTGTTGGTCTTTACCTTGATATACTGCCCTCACTTGCTGGTAACGGTGTGATGTATAAGTGTGACAGATGCTATCATAGGATCGGGAAGGGAGAAAAACCGTTCTGTATTGAAGCTTGCCCCGAAGGAGCCCAGACCATAGGAAACAGGAGTGATATTATAACAGAAGCTTATCGGCTTGCTAAAGAAATAAATGGTCATGTTTATGGTGATATCGAAAATGGCGGTACAAATACAATATATGTTTCACCTGTTCC
>JQIA01000316.1_pt1 | contig 23646 bp, 26 predicted proteins | sample 811431 | NCBI WGS metagenome assembly JQIA01 (sample SAMN02998118, study PRJNA258478) | marine sediment metagenome | biome: marine; feature: seafloor; material: sediment; isolation source: oil-polluted sediment collected from 3 locations (0.5 km, 0.7 km and 0.9 km)... | place: USA: Gulf of Mexico ...
CCGCACGTCCTCCAGCAAGAGAAGCACCACCCAAAACTAATGCGGTCACCGCAATCAGCGTATACGTCGTTCCTTGCGATGGGTCTCCAGATGAAATAAGCGCCGTAAACGTAATTGCAGCTAGCGCAGCAAAGCCACCAGAGATGATATGCGCACCGATACGAACAGCAGTGATTTGCACACCAGAGGTATAGGCTGCCCGTTCATCGGACCCCATCAACCGTAGATGGGTATAGAACGCTGTTCTCGTAAAGAACACCCAAGCCAGCGTCGCCAAAAGAAGTACATACAAGACTGGCGAAAAGATGGTTGTTCCTGCACCCCAAGCCGCCATCCATTCCGGGGCGATGCCACCTGGGCGCGGAAGAATAACCAGATTAATTCCCGACAAAGCAAGGAAACCACTCAGCGATACAATTATGGGCTGGACACGCACATAGATTACGATGAGTGCGAATATCAATTGATATCCTGCCCCCAAAAGGAACGCCAAACCGAAAAAAGCAAAAGGATTGGTAAAATGCCCAGCGGTAACCACTTGAACCAAGGTCACATTAATAAAACCGATAAGCGGGCCTATGGACAAATCAACCGTTCCGCGTCCGGCAATAACAGACGCCATCAAAGCATAAGTTGCCAGAATTAACGGTGTGGCCACGATAATAGCACTACCGATCCCCGCGCTTGTAATAAGGCCGGGTGAACGTAAAACAGCAATCACAATCAGAATATAGAATAGACTAATTGGTACCAACATGAACGGATCTGAACGTCCTGCTGTCGACGGAGCAATGGTATCTTCTATTTTTTCCAAAGCACTCATTGTCTCGCCTCACGTACAAAGGGGCCGTGTTTCGGGAATTCAACAATGCGAACTTTCGAGCGGTCAAAGTTGGAAACCAAGTCTGATTTTGTTTCAATAACTTTAATGGGCGGTAATTTGTCATCCATTGGGGCGTAGACAACAAGCCCTTCACTACCAAAGGAACAGGTAGCAAGAGCATCATCATCTTTTGACTGGGTTGGGCACAGACCATAGGATTTAATTAAGCCTGAACCGTCCGTTTGACCAAACATGGCCTCCAAAACCTGCTTGGGATCCAAGAGCCGCCCATCAAATGCATCGAATGGAAATCCATCCCGGAAAACAATAATGCGCGTGGCGAACCCTACAAATTCTTCAATCTCAGACGACATGTAAACGACGGATCTACCTGATTGAGCAAAACTTCTAAGGTGTTTATACAATTCGGCTTTTGCCCCAACATCAATCCCGCGTGCAGGGTCATTAAGAATGATTGTATTGGGACGCATCGCAAAACCGCGGCCAATAAGAACCTTCTGCTGGTTTCCCCCAGAAAGAGATGTGATTTTATCGCTTTTGAGTCCAAATTTAATCAGAAGGTTTTTTGTTTCCCGCTCGAACGAAGCAGTCAAGGCTTCCCAGTCAATCAGGCCAAGTATACCACCGCGTTTTTTGAGTGCATAAAGCGGCATAATCATATTTTCAAAGATCGACATACTGGCAAATATGCCTTCACGTTTTCGATCACCTGAGACATAGGAAATACGGCCTTCGACTGCATCTGCAAGGTTGCGCACTGGCATAAATTTATCATTATTATCTGCGACAAAGGGCAATCCTTTTTGCGCGACTTCTACGCCAGCTAACACACGCACAAAGGTATCTTGCCCCTGCCCATCAAGCCCGGCAACACCAACTATTTCTCCTTTTCGGAGCTCAAAATTAAATGCCTTAGTCTCTGGCCAAAGCGATATTTCACGCGCCTCTAAAATGACTTCATCACCCGTTGGTTGGGGGGCCGATAGATTTTGTTGGGTATCGTAGTTCTCATCGCCAGTCATTTTTGCGACAAGATTGCGCTCTGTGATGTCTTCTTTTTCAAGAACGCCAACATCACGACCATCTCGTAAAACAGTTGCGCGGTCTGCAATCCGTACAAGCTCAGCAATGCGATGGGTCACAATTAAAACTGTGGTTCCACTATCACGAAGATCCCGCATCTTTTGAAATAAACGCTCGGTGCTGTCAAAATCGAGGGCCGCGGAACTTTCATCTAAGATTAAGACACGCGGCTCACTTAGCAGTCCTCGGGCAATCGTAATCCATTGCTTCAATCCTAAAGGGAGATTGCCCGCAAGGCCTAATGGGTCGACAACTTCTCCGGACAATTCCGCCATCAACTGAGCGGTGCGTGAAACTTTTTCGTCGTATGAGACGGATTTTGAAAACAAGGCGTCCGCCCCCATGAAAACATTATCAACGATAGTGCTTTCATCAGCGACCAAAACTTCCTGATAAACTGTCGAAATCCCCAAAGCACGGCTCTCAGCCGGCGAACTAGGGGATTCCCCCAGAATTGAGACCGCACCACTATCGATAGGAAGGATCCCTGAAATGACCTTCGCAAGCGTACTTTTCCCACAACCATTACCGCCAACGATCGCGTGTATTTCACCAGAGAGAGCTGAGAAAGATACACCGTTCAAGGCACGCGTCGGTCCGAAGAACTTCTTCACGTCTTTTACAGAAATCGTTTCTCTTTTTACGGATGTTTGATTTTGAGGGGTAGATGCTGACATATCAATCTCGATGTAGTTTACCAAAGCGTCTGATGACGCTTTGGATTTACAACTGTTAGATATTTACTTCTTCACAAACTGGGTTGGATCTGCTGGTCGCAAAAAGAACTGATCCAGATAGGTTGGATCTCCACCCCAACGTTTAGCCCCAACGGAGAGCCACCCTGCATCTTGAAGATTACAGTCTTCATCAACGACCTTCTTCAAATCTTCAAAGTCCATACGAATCGGGTCGACTAAGATAGATTGAATTTTTGGCCCCTGTCCTTGAAGGGTACGCATCATAATATTCCAAGTCAGTTGAATTTCGTCTTGGGGTGGCCAAACTTGGTACGATGCTGAAACATAATCTGGGTTTTTCCGCCAATAACAAAGTGCGCCTAACTCTCCACCAATAGAGATTGGAACATCGCCACGCCCTGACTGTTGAAGTGCCCGAAGAACACCCATTTCTGCTGCAGATTGAACGATCACACCATCAAGCTTTCCGGGATGTGTAGCCAACCAGCGTTGCACTTCACCCTGAGCAACCTGGTCTGTCCACATGCCCGCAATGGAACCGACGACTTCCACCTTTTCACTTGTGGCCAAGCCTGCTTTGATGCCTCGGTCCTGACTGTCAGATCCCGACGTGCCAGGAATACCTTCAACAACCAGAACTTTACCTTCACCGCCAATCTCATCCACCATCCACTTGCCAAGTTCAAAGCCGGCGACCTGGTAATTCACTGATGAATTCACTGCATATGGCGATGTTAGATAACCAGTCAGCGAGAAGACGGGCACATTCTTATCATGGGCGTAGTTCACGGTTTGATTGAGCGCAGTTGGATTTGAGCAACAGACAATAATTGCATCCACACCTTGGTCTACAAGCTGCCGCATTTGTTGAATTTGTGTTGAATCATTGAGATTTGATTGGGTAATAATCACTTCTTTGAGCAAACCAAGTTCTTTCCATTTTGGAATGATCTTATTTTGAAGTTCCCCCATCACACCTGCGCGCCACGTGTTCCCAGCGTATGAACTGGCGTATCCAATAGTCCACGGCGGAGGGTTTTTCGCTACGAATTCTCGAAATGCGCTCGAACCGATTGGTTGCGCAGGGTCAATAAGGTCGGCATTGTATAATCGTTCAACAACCTTTGGATCGATTTCATCTAACCCCTCTGCGATTGCATTCCCAGTGCCAAGTAGCGCGATTCCCGCTACTGTTGCAGCTGTAATAAGACATTTCATTTGTATTCCTCCATTGTTGATTTCAGTTAAAAGCGTATCTGCATTGTCATCATGAATAAAAAGACTTAGGGGCGTGCCGTAGACCTTCCCACTGACGTATGTCGTGCCCGGCGATTACTTTTGCTCCAGTGCTCTCGGCAATCTTTCGTAATTTTTTCACTGAAGTGACCGCATCAGTTGCTGAAGCCATAAAGCCAGGCAATGCCTTTTCATCCCAATGATCCAATGTGTAAGCTGCGTCGATTGCCAAAAGGATTGGCCCAGTCTTTGGAAGCGTTACAAGAAAACTTTGATGACCAGGCGAATGTCCTGGTGTGAAATACATTTTAAGAACATCATCACCAAACAGATCAAACCCGTCGGTCATATCCCCACCAAGGAATTTCCAGTTTAGTCCAGGGCGATCAAAGTCCGCTCTGATATATGCACCAGCCGCGAACCATTGCGGATCAAAAGCATAATCGTATTCTGCGCGTTGAACGATATGCTGTGCATTTGGGAAGCGCCCAATTGCGCCTGTATGATCAAGGTGCAAATGCGATTGGACAACATAACGTACGTCCTGCGGTTCAACACCGACTGACCGGCATTGGTCGACGCAATTTTCCTTCAACCCTAATTGTGGATTATAGATCTTTGCCGTTTCCCGCCAATAAGCGTTCTTATCAATTGCAGCCTCATGGGCAACACCGCCATCAATAACCACATGCCCCATGGGATGCTTTAACAGATACCAAGGCACAGGAATTTCCCATATTTCATCGCCCTGGTTCATTTTGATATTGCCCTTGCGCGTCTTCAGCGTTCCAGTTTGGAACATGTGAAGCTCAACTCCAGCACTTGAAGAAACTTTAGGGCGGCGCGGCGCGGAAGATGGACGGTCAGCAAGGAATGATGCTCCGGCAGATGACAGAATAGATTTTCCGTCACTTTCCACCTGTTGCCCACGTTCGTTAAATTCGATGATTTTCATCAGTTACCCCAATCAAGCTAAGTTCGTTCGTCTATAAGACGAAGAGCTTCTTTGAGGTAATTACGGAAAAGTGGATAGTTTTCTGACATTGGGAAATGCCCGATATCTTCCATCTCAATATAAATACCACCAGGTATCTGACTTGCCGTTTCTCGCGTCACTTCCGGGGGGGTCAGATAATCATAGGTGCCAGTCATCATGATCACAGGACAGCGCGCAGCATCAATATGCTCAAGTTGCCCCCTGAGATCATGTTCGACTGAATAAAAATACAGATCGCCTTTAAAGGTTTCAGCCCCTTGGGTATAATAATGCCAAGTAAGCCAACGATCCATATCCGGACTTTGTGGTGCCATTAAATCCCAAACACCGCTGGCACAGACTTGTGCCGCATTAGCATGGGGGTGACGCCACCAATCAATGAAGAAACCAGGCGCATAATGCCCAGCTTCAACCGGGATAACGGCGCGAAATCTATCTGGGTGATGAAGTGCTAATTGTAGCGCAACATTCCCACCGAATGATGACCCCATAAAAATCGGATCTCGCAATTCAAGTGCATCACATAACGCTATGATGAAGTTCATAAAATGCTTAGTAGTTAACTTGTATTCTTCCTTCCACCATTCTTTGTTGAGTGGTGGGTCGGATTTGCCATGACGCGCCAAATCATAAGCAATCACATCATAATTAGCAGTTACTTCAGCGTCTTCTAACAGATCGCGCCATTGGTGGTTATGGCAACCGGCCGTATGTTGACACACCAGAGGAATTCCGGATCCGTTCCGAAGATAAAAAACTTTATACTCATAGCCATCGACATCAATTGTCACATAACGTCCGATTACCGGGGAATGCTTCGCCATAAATCTCTCCTATTTTTGCAGGTCTGGCCGACCCGACTTATTCCCTTAAACAGGCACGCCAACCTTACGAAGCAGCTCAAACTGAATAATGAAATTGCGAAGGTTCTGCATAAGAACCAGGTGGTTGCCTTCAATTTTGAGATCGCGTCGAAAGCTGGCCGAATAAATACCGTGGTACATCGGTTTGGGTATTGGACGTGCGAATTCGCGCCATGTCGCGGCAGACGCACGCAATGCAAAATCCCAAGGATCCAAAGGTGCGGGGTCGATATTAATGCTGTAAACTTTGCCATCCACCATCTCGATGATGACGCTCGAATCCTCCATATCCCATAGGTATTTACAAGTAAAATACTTGGCCATTGCGCCGATGGTCGGATCGTTATCCGATGCATCGCCGAACTTATTAGCCCAGTCACGGATGCTTATCATTGCCACTCACCCTCCTAAGTGCGTTCTGCCTCGTAGCCTCCAATTTTGTTATTGGAATGTGGCTTGACGTGGTCGAATTTTGTTCAATATGCTGAACGTTATCTGATATACAGAACACTAATCGATATAATGGCCCTTATACAATTTCGAAAAACTTATGAATGGACTCAAAAATATGGATAATAAAAACTTAGACAGCACAACCCATCTTGTCCCTTCATTGGTGCGGTTTCATCAAATAATGAACATTATTAGCCTATCAGATCAAAGGGTTACGGTTTCAAACCTTAGCCGAAAAACGGGCATTCCTAAAAGCACAATGTATGGTTTGTGTGTTACACTTGTTGAGTTGGAGCTTCTTCAAAAACGCGAAGATCAGTCTTTGCGAATTGGCCCTCATGTCATGAGATGGGCAAATGCTTTTAGCAGAAATGCTGACGTAACAGATGAATTTCACGCGATTTGGGACGCCGAATCAGATTTCCCAGGGGCGACAATAACGTTATCCGTTCGCGATAATGTGGATGTTGTGTACATCGCTGCGCGAAATTCCGATCATTATCCAGAGTTTTTTAATTTTAATATTGGCTCCCGCCTTCCCGCTGCTTTTACAGCGACAGGTAAAGCCTTCTTGATGGCCCTTTCTGATCGGGAAATAGAACGTATGTTTAAAGATGCATTCCCAACTCCACTAACAGAGAATAGCGTACGTGATATCCCCCAACTACTTGCAGAACTCCGAAAGTATAGGAAAAAGGGTTACGCAATTGATGATGAGCAAGTGAAAGAAGGTATGCGGTGCTTCGGTAGAACTGTGTTAAATGCGCAAAACATCGCAATTGCAGGAATTGCGGTTAGTGTTCCAGCCGAGCCCATTTCAAAAAATGAAGAAAACAAAATTGTCCGTTCATTGAATTCATTTGCTGTAAAAATATCACGTCAACTTGGAGCTGACCCTCTCGCATTGGAACTCAAAAAACCCAGTTGACCCCCAAATAGCAAGGCTGTTTCAACGACTAAACTGAATCCATCTTTGCGCATTCGCACATCATTTGAAACAGGCCAGTTGCAGCAGGCGACAATATTTGACCCTTACGCTTCATAAGTGCAATTTCTTGCGAAACCATTGTCCTCTCAATGGTCAATACTTGACAATTATCTGGTAAATCTTTCGGTAATATAGCCTGGGTCAATATTGCTGCCCCGACCCCTTTTGAAGCCATGGAAAGCAACATTTCAGGATGCGGGCTTTCAAAGCGTGGAACAAGGTCATGGCCAAGGATAGCCAACTCTGCGTCTAGCATATTACGAAGTGAACTTGATTGGTCGAGTAACAATAAAGGCAACTGAGAGAGTTTTTTAAGCGTCAACATACCCGAGATATTAGCACCCATTTCTTCGGAAATAACAGCAACGATCGGACAGTCATCGATCAGTGTAAAGTCAATATCTTCAGTGCTCATCATAGGGCCTATAGCAAAATCAGCCTTTGAAGCCTGGACGACATCTCCTAATTCAGAGGACGGAAATATACATATTTTTATGGATATTTCAGGATGTTTTTGCACATAAGCTCCTATCACCCTCTTCATAAAAAACGAAGAACCAATCGAATTTGAACAGGCAACTAATATACGGTTTCTATTACTTTCCATAGAACCATGAATATTTCGAATACACTTCTCAACCAACTGCAATGCTTCTTGAGAGGCTTCTAGAAAGTGCTCTCCGTGCCTAGTAAGCGACACGGTTCTTGTTGTGCGTTGAAGCAGATCAAACCGTAATTGCTCTTCTAGTTGCTTAATCTGGGTGCTAACTGCAGATTGGGATCTAAACGTTAACTCAGCTGCACGCTTAAAACTTCGGTGTCTTGCTACGAGACAAAATGTCTGAATTAACTTCAAATTGACATCGGTCATAGGTGCAAAATTTGAAGTTAAACAGCTGTGATCTTTTGCCGTTGGCGCCAAGATCTTGGTCGCATCAAGAACAAGAGAAGTCTTACTGATAATTGAATTCACAGTCCCCCCCAGAACAAAACAATAGAAGGCTCGCATATAAGTATTGTCCAAACACCATTGGTGTGGAAACATATTTGAGCTTTCTTTAAGTGCAGCATGATAATTATCTACAGCTAAATATGGATAATACTTAAGAGAACGCGGTCGTCTCGCCCGAAAGTGAATAAAGGTAGCCTTTATCGGTCATTTGATCTGACAAAAGGGCCAGTACGCCATATCAACATATCAGATGATCAATCTCCATCTGCGGTATCATCGCGAACATTATCAATGTTTTTAAAATACAGCGTTTAATTATAAGCGGTGCGTCGGGGCTCCGGTTCAGTAATCGTTCTTTTGCTTCTTAATACGTTCGCTGAAATCAGCCCAAAAACCAAGGGCTGTTCCGCAAACGACGAACCCGAGAAACACCCAAAGTGTTGAGTGTCCAATTGGCTTCAACATAGATCTTCTCGAGGGATAGATTTTGCGGCGCCTACGATATCGGGGTGGGCATTTATATGCTTGAGATAGGCAGTATCTGTCTCGGTAATGATCTGTATATTTTCACTGTCAGTTCTTTTTAAAAGATCCACATAATCGAACCATAGTTTATGGAAGATTCATATCGTGCCTATATTGAAAAGGGTTGCGAGTTAATTTGCCTGTAAGCGTTGCATCACTTCCTCAAATTCCACGGTAGTAGCTGCCCAATATCTTTCTGCATATGTCCCTGCGCAACGGCTGTGAGCACGCCTGCCAGATAGGCATGCGGTTCGCATTTTTCAGATTACAGGTTTCAATGATTGACGCAAGCATGGCCCAGTTTTGGGCGCGTGCAACGCTCAACGGTGTTATTGTCAATCTCGATGCGGCCATCGGTGAAGAACAAGTTTAAACCGCCCCAATATTTGACAATGTATTTCAGTACTAGCCAGTTGGGGGTTTGGCCGAGATCTGTGCACGGCTGTGGGTCAGACATTGTTCAAAAATTTGCATACGTGGTAAGGTCTTTCTTGTCGTATGGCGCACCACTTACCTTCAATTGGCGGTAAGAATTTAACTCATCCTTCAGCACTGTCTATTTCATCGTTAACTTTGTCTCAAACAACGTACTCCTATTGATTGACGTCGCCACGCCGCAACTCTGTGGGCGTCATTCCGAAACGTAACTTAAATCTTTCAGTAAATCGAGATTGTGATTTATACCCAACTGCATCAGCAACACGCAGAATTGTCCATTTTGTTTCCTGAACCAGCCGCAAACTGGTCATAAGTCGCATCTCTTCCAAAAGCTCGCGAAAACCACTCTCTTCAACAAGGAGTTTTCGGCGCAAGGCAGTCTCACTCACACCAATCTTCTTACAAACCTCAGCACATCTCCAATCTTTTGATGGATCCATATACAGGATTTGGACCACCCTTTGGCGAAAGCTTGGATTCTTTCCTAAAAGTAAATTCCCCGCCACTCCTGATTGTGCGAAAAGTAACAAAAGTTCTATTAAGCGATGCCTCTGAACTTGCGTTGAACCGGGAAATCGACGGCTCCAATTCAACCATTGTAAAACCCACTCTAAAATACCGTCGCTTATTTTTGAATTCCAGTTTGGTTCCATCACCCAACTGTCCATGGACTTTCCATAAAGGTATTGAAATTGAGCAATTGTATCAAGATCGAAACGAAGACCTAACCCTTGATACTCCCCTGTCTTTTCGTCCGGGAACTTCGCCATCCAAACTTTTGCGTCCGCTGGTACGATTAACATTTGTCCAGCCTGTGCTATGGTGACGTTATTTCCAACGTGAATTTCTTTCCGTCCAGATATAACCATTAAAGCCGCAGGTTGATTGAAAACTACAGAAGATATTCTCTGCGGTTTCGTACAAAACTGAACACCCAATTCACAACTAATCAAATCGCTTTCAGGTTTTCCACGGCGGTACTGAAGCTCTGCCCAGAGCTTGGAAAGCAGGTCACCTTCAAGCGAATTCTGGTTTTGCAAACCTACCAGCTTTGGTCGCATTTTCATCTTTACCTCCTACAACTCCCGTAAATTTATCGGAATCTAACACATTTATCATTCCGAGTTTATTCAATCTAAACCATCGATCAATGCAGGCGGAAAGTTGACCGTTAAAGGCGAAACCTATCTTCTCGGCGCTAATAATTGCTAATTTTAGGGTAATAAAATGATGCAAAAGAAACTTTTCCATTAGGTGGATGGCACATGGGAACTACAATACTCTTAATCACGTATAGTACAATGAAGGAAGTTATATTCCCTTAAACCTCATCGCTTAGCCACCTGCACGTGAACTTTTCTGAAACATATTGCGATCAATTGGATCTGAATGGAAATAAATATCCCAACTATGCTACGCAAATAAATACGTTGAATTGTGTAGATTTCCACACCTTCCTGTTCACTTGTATCAAACTGAATTCATCTGTCTCCTAGAGCCATATCACAACGATATGAAAAGGCTCTTTGCGGATGAAACCAACCACCCTTTTGACAAGCCAGGCGGCTATCGTCACCAGTACGATTACCGGCACGTTATGGATGTCGACCCAATGGGCTGCCTATAAGCTTGGCTATCAGATGGATTTGGGTGACCCGTGATTTTACTTTCTGGTTCATCCCGGTTCTCAAGGGCTGTGAACAAGTAACAACGGGGTTCCGCCAAAGTTGGCATAACCAATTCTTCTAATGCTGCTTTGGCCTGATTGTGCAAATATATGTAGACGTTCCACCTAATGCCGTACTGACTAGCAAAGCGTTTCAAAATTCAGGCGTTGGCAAAAGTGCCCCGGCCTTTCGAGCTTGATCGAGCGACGCCGTAGGGCGTGTGCTGGCCCGGGTCATGTTATGAGGAAGAAAAAAGTCAAACTTGTATAAACCATAGATACTCTTCTAAACTGCCAAATTGGTGAAACCGCTTTACTCGTAGCGCACTTCACCGACCAGTAGTTAAGGCTTGAGGGGGCTAATCGTCCGTGCTCGGAACCAGATTCGCATCAAATGGCCCGTCGGATTGGGTTACGAATATGCAATCAGCACCCGGCAAGCATTCGCTGATATGAGGTACATTAGCTGATATTGACCAATGGGATCCGGCTGCCAGAATAGTCTCGGTTTCCGGTTTATTTGACTCATAATGTCGCGCGGTACCCATTACCACGATGCCGACATAACCATATGAATGCGTGTGGAGCGGTGTAGTCGCGCCGGCCGGAAACTTAATGAATTTAATATGGCTTCCGGTCTGAAAATCGCCACTTACTTTGGCCATTATGCGGCCACTGGGCTGTTTTTCCCATTCTATCTCTTTGAAAGGAGTGCGTGATGTTGCCTCTGTTTTATCAGAGCCAGCGGTAGCAATAGTTCCCAAGCCCGCAATACATGCCCCAAAAATGGCAGCTGGAACAACGCGACGCCCAAGGAGGCTGGTCATATTGAAAGTTTCGGATACTGGCATGGTAATGTCCTTTGTGTCGTGTCTTAAAAAATTATGGCTGTTTTGCGAGCCAGCATATTTGCAGCTTCGCGACCTGCATCCGGATCAGCTGTAAGAATGGTGGGGCTAAACTCGATATTGGTGATGTCGGAGATCCCTATAGAACGCAGCCAGTCGGTAAAATACAGGATCTGAAAATCGGTTCCAAATGCCGGTTCGTCTTGTGGCTGAACACCGGCCGCATAGACGACGGCAGCTTTCTTTCCAGTCAACAAAGGCGAATAACCTTTAGTCGGATCAAAACTGAATGTCAGCCCCGGCTGCGTTATGATGTCAATGAGGTGCTTTAAGGCATAAGGAATGCTTGCATTCCACATCGGTACCGCAAACAGATAATGATCGGCCGCGTTGAAGCGATCGAATACAGCCTGCACCTTTTCCCACGTCTCTGCCTCTTCCCCAGCCAGCCTTTGGCCTGCAAAAAACGTCATCTTGGCATCTGCACCTTGTCGCGCATAAGGTGGCAGCGGGTCGGCCCAGATGTCGATATTGGCATCTGGATTAGCAGCTCGATAATTTTCTAAAAAAACCTCAGCAATTGCGCCGGATTGCGATGCTTCACGGCGAGCAGAAGCGGGAACATAAAGCAGTTTGTGCACGATTGGTGATCCTTTTTCGATGACTGTAAGTAACCATTGTATGCAATTACAATGGTTAGCTTTGCAAAAGTAACTTGTCAAGGTACCTTTTGCTGGTTACACAATAATATTTGGTCGAACTATCGACCATGTCGATTTTTGGAGTAGATCGAATTGGCTGAAAGCACCCGCCTGGAACCTTTCTTTCTTGCAGACAATTCTGCGCTTGATTTTTTGAATAGCATTGCTGCGCCCTCTGGCGAGACAATCGAATGGATTAATAATGGCCGAGCCTTAACTACCTGGCTTGACCGTGCGGGCCTCGTGCCTTGCGAAATATTAGAGAAATTTGATGAGGAAACGACGAAGAAAAAACTGGATGCGATCGCTGCCGAAGCACGAGAATTGCGAGAATGGTTTCGCGAGTTCATCATCACTAATGCAGGTCAGCACCCAGAACCCAGTGTACTTGGATATCTGGACAAATTAAATCATCTGCTTGAGCGCGACGCTTTCTACCGTCAAATTGACGAAGGCCAGCCATTAAATACCCGACACAACAACACGAAGGCTAATGGCGCTGAACCTGTGCCATCATTGCAGATGCGAGAACATAGGCGTTGGAACGCGCCCAAGGATTTACTGTTACCTATTGTAGAGGCGATGGCTGAACTGATCTGCAGAACAGATTTTGACCGAATAAGGAATTGCGAAGGCCCTACTTGTACCTTGTGGTTTCTTGATATCAGCAAAAACCACACGCGGCGCTGGTGCTCAATGGAAATATGCGGCAACCGGGCTAAGGCCGCAGCGCATCGGATAAAAAAGCGCGGCATCAAACATAAGTGAAGCAGGCCGTTGATAATTCCATCTTTGAGTAACCCCTAGATTTGTAGACACCTCCAAGCATCTGATCACATAGCTAATGCTTTACTCACGAGTGCAGCTTTGTCACTATATTTCGATATATCAACGCCCCGTTCCCGAAGAGCTGTTCGCAAATCATTTTCTGTGAACGCATTTATGGCATCCTCTGATAAGTTCATGAAATTGATTTTTTGATTGGCAGGGTAATTCACTTCACCGAAAAAGCTACGATTCGCGAAGTTAAACTCTTGTGAATATTTGGACATGAAGTGGGATAGAAACGTATTAATACTGGTCCTAACGCGCGGGTCAGTCGTTATAAGTTCGGCTGACGCGTCAAGGGTATCCAACATTAATTGCGACCACCGTTCGGCCCCTTTGTCATTCATTAATTGAATTGCATTGTGGGTATGATGGAAATTCAACCGATACTCCGCACCATGATAGTAAGGTCCACCGCCCATCACATCTATCCACATCGCCGCTTGTGTGTTGATGTGGTGACCTATGCCTCCGACCTTGTCAAAAACCGAGGTAAACCAAGCTTCATCGTCAAAAACTCGCTCGTAAAAGTTCATTACGATTTTTACGATAGGTTCTTGACCAAGAACTGAAAACAATTGCCAAAATTGGATTGGCCTTGATTTATTCGAAGGGGCCGTCAAAGAGGCAATTTCTGCGATACGATGTGCATTGCCAGGCATTAAGCCCTTTTCAATTAACGTGTATATGTACTCACGTTGAATTTTTTCAGACATGTAACCATGGCGCGTTGAGAACTTTGGAAGATCATATTCTGACATCGTCTCGGCCCTTTTTACTCAATTCTGGATGTTCGTACGCCATTGGGTATGTCATGGGCTTTAGAGGCCCCAGTGGAATAGTTTTATTCCACGTCCGGCCAAAATATCCTTGCTTACAATGCGTCAAAGCATTGCTATCCGCGACACCAGGCATGGCATAGACACGGCAAAGCCAACGCCAAAGGTGGGGGTAATCTAAAATTTTTGCACCATTGAGTTTCATCCGCAGATAATAAATTGGATCATGCCGATAAAGCGTCGGGAACAGACGCATATCTGCCTCAGTGAAATTATCACCCGTCAAAAATGGGCGGTTATCATGCGCCAGTTGAACTTCAAGCCTATCCAAAGCTTCAAAATAATCATTGAATGCATTAGCATAAACTTGTTGATCCGACGAGAAACCTGCCTTGTAAGCGCCGTTGTTAATGGTGGTGTAGATGGTTTGGTTTAGCGCATCTATTTCATTTCTCAGCGCATCATCTTGTGGGTAAAGTTTGCTAGGTTCAGCCATAGTACTGCCCAATGCAACCGCGTGTTTATCTAACATACGAATGATTTCAGCGCTTTCGTTATTAACAATACGTTTGGTTTTCTTGTCATAAAAAACCGGTACGGATTGTTCAGGGGAACCCTCGGCGGCATAAATTTCTTTGACTAACCGGTAGGCTTGACCCGTCGCGCTTTCTGATGTGCATTCGGGTAGTGGTGCGCATGTGGCTGTTGCATTACGTTCAGGTGCAAATTGCCAAAGATTAGGGCCTGCAGGGTCGTCCTCTTCTGTGCGACTTGGGAACGCCACATCCATTGTAATACTGTTTTGCAATCCCAAAATGTTACGCGCGAGACTGACACGATGACACCACGGGCAATTAAACGCGACAAACAGGTGGTATCGATTGGCTTCTGGTGGGAAATCTGGATCACCGATTGCATGGCGAAACCCACTGACACCGCGCACAAACTCTCCGCTTGCGCGGCGCTTAGAGGCATTTGTTTGAGCTTCTTCAATCGATCTATTAGCGATCAGCTTCGTCATTTTGTTTTCCTTAGATCAAATGGGGAGGGCATGGGATTATAACCCTCTCAAGCTATAAGTTCCTGTGTATGGCGTTATTTGTTAAACCAGAAAAATTTACACCACTGAAGATCTGCCGTCTTACACTTCCATGTTATGATGGCGGAAATTTGACAGATTGGAATTGCGCATGCGTGCCGCGATAAATCCTAGTATTTGCAAGGCAGAGTTTGACATAACGATTGCCGGCAGCAGCAATCATCCGTGTTCACAAGCGTAACATCACACCCCCCATTGACACCAAAAGTAATCTTTCCCTGCCACCAGGTCTACTTTAGCTGGCTTTATGTCTGCGCCAATGGGAACTGTTTTTGTCATGATTACCCTAATTTTGCGCGGTCGTGTGGCGCTGCGAAATCGATTACGGGTCCATTAGGGATCACGCGTGACGGGTTTATGGTTTCATGGCTCGCATAATAATGACTTTTAATGTGCTCCATGTTCACTGTCTTGGCTACATCAGGCTGTTGGTAAAGGTCACGCACATAGCCCGACAGATTTGCATAATCCGAAATACGTCGGATATTACATTTGAAATGCCCAACATAAACTGGATCAAACCGCACCAACGTCGCGAATAAACGCCAATCAGCCTCGGTAATTGAATTGCCCGTTAGATACCGCTGGTTTTCAAGGCGCGCATCCAGCCAGTCAAGCGTTTCAAACAACGGGACAACCGCCTCGTGATAAGCTTCTTGTGTCGTGGCAAAACCAGCTTTGTAAACACCATTATTCACTGTGCCATAGATACGATCATTCAGAGTATCGATTTCCGTACGTTTTTGTTCGGGGTAAAAATCCCCTGATTTCGCACCTACTTCGTCAAAAGCTGAATTGAACATGCGGATAATCTCTGACGATTCATTAGAAACAATCGTTTTGGTTTTCTTGTCCCACAACACAGGTACTGTGACCCGGCCTGAATAATCTGAGAGTGCGTTTGTGTAGATCTCGTACATGTAATCTGATCCATTCAATGTATCAGGAATTACACCATCACCGGATTGAAACGTCCAACCTTTATCCACCATGTACCAATGCACCACCGAGATTGAAATCATCTCTTCCAAGCCTTTAAGGGCGCGGAAAATTAGAGTGCGGTGTGCCCATGGGCAAGCTAAAGAAACATAAAGGTGATACCGATCCGGCTCTGCCTTGAAACCGCCAAGCCCACTTGGGCCTGCAGACCCATTCGGGGTAATCCAGTTTCGAAATTGTGGTGCTTTGCGCACGAAGCGCCCGCCCGTTTCTTTAGTGTCATACCATTGATCGACCCAACGGCCTTCTTGAAGTAGTCCCATTGTTTTTCCTTTTGAATTGAGTTGAGGCATAGGTAGCCCAAAAATTGCTTACTTCTTCAAATCATTATATGCAGCGGGAACGTTTAGACCCGGGTGAACCCATCCAAATAAAGCATAGCCCTGAAAGTTAGGCATTTGAACGCGCTCAATTGTATCTTCAAGGCTCAGACCCTCTGATATCGATGCTGCAACTTTATTTTCTACCTCAGTTAGATAATCAATTGCCCACTTGATCGCGCTGATATCAGTGACAGGGCCGTGACCGGGTATTACCTTGGTATCAGCATCAAATGCATCATGAACCGCTTTCAACGTGTCGCGTGTACCGACCAGATGACCGTCCAACAACCAAGGCAATGCTGGGGCTGTGGCGATGACGGGGTTTCCAGTCCACAACACATTAGCGGAGGGGACGGAAACAAACAGGTCCCCACCTGTTTGGGCGAAACCAAAATCACGGATATCAACAATGATATTACCCAAATCAATACTTAAGCCACCATCTTGGGCGACAAGGATATCGGCGCCTGTTTCAACGACTTCCTCAATACCGCGTCCTTTACCAAAGTTTTGCAGCATAAACGCTTTGTCAGCTTCAAGGTGTGAATCGATATAAGCTGCAGTATTTGCATGTTGAATGATGGTCACGCCGTCAGGCAAGTATTGGTTGCCCCAAGCATGATCGCCATGAAAGCTGGTGTTCACCAAATAACGGACAGGTTTATCTGTTTGGGCAGCTATCAAGTCAAACAACTGAGTGTTAAGACGTTCATTGAGCATCGACTCAACAACCAAGACACCGTTATCCCCGATTATAAATCCGCCCGTTGTTGCGATTGGCAAGCCTTTTGCAGCCATTTCCTCGGCACCTGTTGGTATTACTGCAAAAATCCCCTCGTCCAGTTTTTGAGATTTAAGTACTATAGTGTTTGCATCCCAAACGGGCTCTTGTGCCAATGCAGATCCGGCAATGCTGCCTGCTATAGCCAGTGTCATAATAAAGGTATTCATAAGTTTTTCCACTTCAGTTTCTTCTTGAAAAAATGAATAGACCATTCTAAATATCGCAACTAGATATAAAAATTAGACATCAACGTTCAAAATAGGAGAACAGTATGGGGCAAATTGAAGACTTGCGAACGTTCCTACGTATTGTTGACCAAGGTAGTATTTCAAAAGCCGCAGAGAAAATAGGAATTGCAAAATCGGCGATCAGCCGTCGCTTGTCATTACTAGAAGAAAGGTATGACACCATTCTGATTGATCGAAGCTCTGGTATTTGGGGTCTAACTGAAACTGGAAAAGAGCTTTACCAACGTGCCCTGCGTGTTGTCGCAGAGATGGATGAAATCGAAACCGATTTTGTAAACACCTCGGCCAATATTTCAGGGCCTTTGAGCGTTTCGGTTCCACGCGAATTTGGAGTTAACTACTTAAACGATGCCTTATTGGTTTTCAAAACAAAATACCCCGAAATTCAATTAACTATAGATTTTGATGACCGAGCTGTTGATTTAAATCGGGAAAACTACGATTTTGCCCTACGTATAACAAGCGATCCAGAACAGAGTGATGGCGCGATCCAGATAGGCACCGTAGGTCACCATCTGTTTGCAAGTGCTCAATACTTAAAGAGGCATGCTACACCGAAATGCCTAGAGGACTTACATGATCACAACCTGCTTTATTTTGGCAACGCTCGGCGCACTGTCTGGGAATTTGGTGCAATCAAAGGAAAACTACAAAAAATCGCGTTCCACCCTTACTTGAATTCGAATAGTGGAATGTTTTTATTGAATGCGACGATCCAGGGTTTAGGCATTAGCCGATTGCCATCCTTTATCGCGTCCGGAGCAGTTGAACGTGGGGACCTTGTTGAGGTGTTGCCTGACTTAGTAATACCAGAATGGGGGATTTTTTTAGTCCACCCCGAAAAACGCCTTCTTAATCGTCGAATGCGTTTGTTTTCCGAAATGGTGGCACAGGCATGTTTGCATAGGTAAATATAGGTTAACAAAGTTAGCATTCGTTGGATTTGGTCAATGACCTCTCTATCCATTCTGCGAAGGCTGCCACATCATCAAGTGTGAAAACAGGTATCTCTTCAACGACGATGTAGGTCACCAACGTGGTTTTACTGGACTATCTCAGCCCGGGTATGAGAATAACACACATCTCGGCAAACCTGCCCTTTATTTGCACTGATAAACATTGAATGAACGACGCAAGGCACTGTGCGCCGTTCGTTTTCTTTTAAGCCTGAGTTTTGCCTCGTCGTGAAAACCTATTCGGCGATGACAAATGTATTTGGCCCATCCATCTGCACGAGAATGATGCAATCCTCTGGGCCGCGACAACGATCCCCATGAACCTCCTGAGCCGGCTGGTGAGCATACGAGCCGGGAGTGATTACATGCTCAACACCATCAACGGTAGTGTGTACCCATGTTCCCTGTATAGAAACGGCGTTGTAGTTCGCGCCATGGTGGTGATCTGGTGCTTTGGCACCGCTTTCAATCTTGACGATCATAGAGAAAGGCCCATTGCTCCAGTCACCCCACAGCAGACCAAAGTGAATACCTGGTGCGCCCTCAGTGAACTCAATTTCGTCATAGGCGCGACCTTGCTGCTCTTCAGCGGTCGCACTACTGATAAATACAATGCTGGCGGTAACTGCGATGATTGTTTGGATTATTGTCTTTGCGGTAAGTTTCATAGTTTTCTCCATCTTGGGGTTAGTTGCGTTCAACAAGGATATGCTTCACGATGTAACTTTATAAATTACATTAATAAGGTTACATACGATCTGTAACTTGTCAACTCCACTTTATTGCGTTACATTCACAACATGTCAGACAAAGCCCCCAGCAGCCATCTACCAACGTTAGTCGGTGACCATCTCGCCCTTGATTTCCTAAACTCAATAGCTGCACCAAGCGGAACGCCAATCGAGTGGATATCAAGCGGTCGTGGCCTCGTCACATGGATGGTGGGTGCAAAAGCAATCACTCCGGCCGACGCGAAGAGCATCCACTCACAATTCTCCACGCACGACCTTGACCAAGCAGCGCGTGAGGCTATTGCTTTACGTGAATGGTTTCGCGATGTGCTCAAAGGCGTTAAGACGCAAGAAGTGAGGGTGCTGCCAAGTGCTGACATCAATCACTTGAATAATATCTTAGCCAGGGACGCTTCACATCTTCGCATCGAAAACGTGAAGGACACTCAACTAAGTCTGTCCGCGCAACGAATCTGGCACAAATCTAGCGATCTATTAGTCCCTTTAGCCACCTCAATGGCTGAACTCTTATGTAAAGCCGATCTCAGTCTTATTCAAAACTGTAGTAACCCGCCCTGTACGATGTGGTTTTATGATCGCACAAAGGGGCACCGCCGTCGCTGGTGTAGCCAAGCGGTATGCGGAAATCGTGCAAAAGTCGCAGCTTTTCGGGAACGCCAAAAGCGAAAAGTTTAATCGGACTCGTGCTTAGCCATGGATAAATCGAACTAGGTTGCCAAAGTTGGCGGAACCAGTTCTTCTAATGCTGCTTTGGCCTGGTTAAAGAACTCGGGCTTTGGCTTGATTGTCGCAAATATATGCAGGCGTTCGACTGGTTTAAGCATCGGTAGCTTCTCCCATATAGACAGGCTTTAAGCCTTTGATGAGTTCAGCTTGAATAGGTGCAACAGCATCATTAACAGCACTAACGCCCATATCATGACCGACTTGTGTGCGGATTGGTCTGGGTGCAGATGCCTCGACAAGTTCGACAATTATGGCCGCAACATTATTGGCGTCCGTTCCGGAATCACCTTGGTCAAACATGCCTTGAAACATGCCAAGTAAATTGTCACGCCCACCAGCCATTGGCCCGTAGGCTTCGACACAATTTTTATCAGCAGGTGCAGGCGAGGTTTTCACAAGGTCTGTACCATGGCCGCTCGGCTCAATAATAACCGATTCAATACCAAAGGGTTCAAGTTCATAGTGCAGGGCTTCGCAATAAGCTTCCATCGCCCACTTACTGGCGCAATAAAGCCCGAAAAACGGCATTGCAAATCGCCCGGCCGCAGAGCTGAGACTGATGAGAAGTCCTGATTTACGCTCCCGCATGTGGGGGAGTGCTGCACGGCTTGTCCGCATGATACCGAACATATTGACGTCAAAATTTTGTTGGGCTTGCTCTAGCGTATAGGCTTCGGTCAGGCCTGTCGGCATGGCACCGGCATTGTTCACTAAAACATCAAGCGGACGTTGCTCTTCAATTTTGCTAATCGCGGTATTGACAGATTGATCGTCAGTTACATCAAGTTCAATGAGCTCAAGAGAAAATTTGTTTTTTCCCGCCCAGGCCTGCAATTCTTCAGCTGAAGATTTGTTGCGACCCTTTATATCGCGCATTGAGGCGTAAACGTAATGTCCGCGCTCCGCCAGTGCTTTGGCTGCGAGAAGTCCGATGCCTCTGCTTGCACCGGTGATAAGAACAGTTTTTGGATTGGACATGATTTAGTTTACTTTTTTGAATGTTGTTTTAAGAAAGAGACGAAGCGGCTCACCATCACCGACGGCTTTCATCCGCGTCAGCGCGCCGCTCCAGGAATTAAGGAGCCAGTCACCAGCTTCCGCATCGCTGAGATGCTCAAGGCCGATTTCAGATTTGTCCGACTCTGCAATGCAAGTGGCTATCTGCGAGCTAAGCGCATGCCAATGCTCTTTAAGCAGTTCTTGGAAAGCTGGCTGTTCGTCGGCAAGTTCTGTGGAGAGATTGCACATCAGGCAACCCTGAGTGAAGCCTCTGATCTCAAAGTCATCATATGCCTTCTGGAAGAATGCGTATAGGCGTACCAAAGCGGGCTGCTCTGAGTTTTGCAAAATATCTTTTGCGCTTTGCAATTGCTGGACATGGTAATGCTTAGCCACTTCGTGGCCAAAAATCTCTTTGCTTTGAAAATAATGATAAAACGAGCCTTTGGGAGAACCACTTGTTCGCAGCACATCATTGATACCAACACTTTCATAGCTTCCAGCCCGAATGAGATCCATGCCAACGGTAAGAAGCTTAGAGCGGGTATCGTTGTAGGCTTCTTCGTTTCGCATACGTACCATGGCAATTTGAACCTATTCTTTAGGTGAGAATAATTATGCTGTAATAATTAGACCAGTCTGTTATTAATGTCAAATGATGATCCTGCCCTCTGTGTCAGAAATCTTTGTCACACATTGGGGCGCGGGCTTGTCTAACTAATTAGAACCACAAAACGGAACTGAGCTAATGAACGATTATTTTGAAACACGAATTGAAGATGCAAAGAATGGCGACCGTGCCGCTTTGGAAGCCGTGGTGCGTGACGTTCAAGATAATGTTCATCGATTAGCGATGCGGATATTGGTGAACCCTGATGATGCACTTGAGGCGACGCAGGAAATCTTGATTACTGTTGTTACAAAGCTTTCTACATTTGAAGGCAGAAGCGCTTTTAAAACATGGGTATACCGGGTCGCTGTCAATTACCTTCTCAATGCAAAGAAAGTACGAGATCGCGATCAGGGCTTGAGCTTTGAAGTTTTCCGGGAAGATTTACACGCTGGACTTGTAACTGACCCCACCCCATCGGGGGAGGACGCGTTGGCGCTTAGTGAGCTGCGCATCTCGTGTACGATGGCAATGCTGTTATGTCTCGATATCAAGCACCGTGTTGCTTATGTGCTCGGTGACGTTTTTGAATTTGATCATGCAGAAGCGGCGGAAATTCTTTCAATCTCCAGAGCAAATTTCCGACAACGGTTGTCACGCGCCAGAAGCGAAGTTGTGGCGTTCACATCGGCTCATTGCGGGCTTGCGAATGACAATGCGAAATGCTCGTGCCCCCGGCGTTTACCTGCTGCACTAAAACTAGGGCGCATAAATAGAGAACAGCCAATTTATGCGCGAGCGGAGGATCCCAGTTATGAGGACATTCTCCATCAGGCAAAAACAGTCGAGTACTCTTTGCGAACGATAAAGCTGCAACAATTAACACCAGCTTTTGCCTGCCCAGAAGATTTAGGAGCCAAGCTTGCTGAAATTGTTAGCGGAGAAGGCTGACGGTGTTCATCCGATAGAACGTAAGAACCGCCTTTTACACGATTAGGCGACGTAAATATTTTTAAGAGCAATCAACAAGGAAGTATCCAAAAATGCTTAAAAAACTATCCACATCAGCCATCCTGGCTGGCGTTATTTTTGCTGCCACTGCGGCCCATAGTGAAGAAAGAAAACAAATGACTGAAGAAGAGAAAACTGTACTTGCAACTGTTGAGACGATGACATCGAACCTCGAAAAGGGCAACCTTGACGGTATTATGTCCACATACAGAGATGGTGCAGCTATCATGTTTGAGCCTGGTCAAGCCGTCACGGACCCGGCGATAGCCAGGCAGATATTTTCCCAAATGATCGCTGCCAAACCCGAGGTCACTTATACGGGCCACGAGGTCTATGTTTCTGGCGACACTGCGGTTCATATCTCACCTTGGTCGATGACAGGCACCGCACCCGACGGGTCAAAAATTGAACAAGGTGGATTGTCTGTTGCCGTATTGCGGCTTCAACCCGATGGCAGCTGGAAAATGGTGATTGATAACCCCTATGGTGCCAGATTGCTAAATGAGTAGCTATTCGCGCTACAGCTTTATGCGGGTGAAGGTATATGCCTTTGCCCGCGTTTCCCGTTCTGAAAGGCCGCGATAATGACAGGGCCAATTGATGGAAAACTTGCCCAACTAATAGGATCCGTTCGTCTTAACTTTTGAAGGATTAAGTATTACTTTTAAGTCAATGAGATGGGATTTTGTATGTGACGTGACCATTCAGCCCTCCTCTTTCAATACGTGGTTTGAAAAATGGTTTGATCCTCAAGATCAGCTTCAGGAACCAAATGCCGAGATGTCAGGAACAATACATTCCCTTTCACTTGATGATGGCAACGTTTCTCTGGATTTGGGAACCGCGTCTGTTGAAGCGCTTTGGGGTAATCTTTGTGTAAATTTTTTCACCCCTTTTTAATATTCCGAAAACGGGGATCTTACCTGCCGCGCCTCGACCACGTTTACCTTTCCGCTTACCGCTGAAATAGCTCTCATCCGCCTCGATTTCACCGCCGAACATAGCTTCGTTTTCAGTCTCCAATTCATAGGCGATAATTTATCGAAGGCGTAAAAAATAGAACGCTGATGATTTTCGGTTAACACCACAAAGACTGGCGGCAGTTCGGGCCGTATAGCCCGTTATTCGTACCACGGTAACTACATAGTGACTACACGGCCATTTCTAAAAAGCACAGATCCATCTGAGGTGGTGTGTAGGTGTTTGTTTTTATTGATATATTTTTGGTTGCGGGGGTCGG
>JQIA01000317.1_pt1 | contig 23603 bp, 20 predicted proteins | sample 811431 | NCBI WGS metagenome assembly JQIA01 (sample SAMN02998118, study PRJNA258478) | marine sediment metagenome | biome: marine; feature: seafloor; material: sediment; isolation source: oil-polluted sediment collected from 3 locations (0.5 km, 0.7 km and 0.9 km)... | place: USA: Gulf of Mexico ...
TATCCAATCTAAAAAAATCGAGGTCTTTAAGACCTTTTTCTATTGCTACACTACATACATCAACAATCTCAGGGACAAATTGTTTAAGCTCTTCCAAAACTTTTGATGCTTTAAACATAAACATACCGCTGTTCCAGCAGTATTCTCCTGAGTCCAAATAAGCATTAGCTGTTTCAAGGTCTGGTTTTTCGACAAACTCGGCAATTTTAACAGCTTCTGATGACCCTTTAATACTGTTTATTAATTCACCTTTTTTGATATATCCATAACCGGTTTCAGGTGAATCAGGCACTATACCAAATGTAATCAGGTAATCTTTTTGAGCAAGTTCATACCCTTCTTCCATAGCCTTGTGCAGTGCTTCAACATTCTTTATATGATGATCGGCAGGTAAAACCATAATAACAGCTTCGCTGTCAACTTTTACTGCTTTTAACGCGGCAACGGCTAAAGCCGGCGCAGTATTTCTACCGACAGGTTCCAGAATAATGGTTGCATCATCTATGTTCATTGCCAGTAATTGCTCAGCTACCATAAAACGATGATTTTCGTTGCATATAACAACAGGTTCAGCAACATTTTTTAAAGAGACAAGTCGCTTAACAGTATTTTGAAGCATAGTACTGTCATCAACAAGCTCCAGAAGCTGTTTCGGATAATGTTTTCGTGAAAGAGGCCAAAGCCTGGTACCGGAGCCACCTGCTAAAATTACGGGGATAATCATTTATCGTTTCCTGTGAGATTAGTTAATAGTTGTCAGCTCTTTTTTCTGCATGAATTGTATTAGTAATTCATTACAAATGTTTATAGTACTTTTCGCATATACACTGCAAATGTTTTTTTATAACAGTAGACATTCCACATCTATTATAAATTATCTTTAAAAAAAGAGAGTGAACGTTCAAGGTCATTATATGAAAAAACTTCAATTGAAAGACTTCTATTATAATCCTGAAGAATAGTTCGAACTTTTACAAAATCTTCTTCTGGTAGAAGGTGCAGTGAAACATGGTCATTCCCTTTGTAAACACCATGAAGGTGAATAATAGAAACATGCTCTTTAAAAGTATGGAACACTTCTAGTGGATCGTAACCATTTACAATCAGATGCCCAATATCAAGGCAGACTGACAAACCAAATTCTGAAACAATATCAGCAAGGAGGTCCGGGGCGTAATCAAGTGTTTCAACTGAAATTCTTGAAGGATCCATCCCATTCTGTAGAAGCGTTCTAAGCCCTTTGAAGGCATACGCCTGCCAGACATTCTTACCACCTGGAAAATCTTCAAAGGGTATATGTAGTGTATAAGTAACCGGGTCAAGAGGAGCAGTTTTTTCGATAATTTTTGAAAGAGCTTCTACTGCAATTTTACGTTCATTGGGATTTGCAGCTGCAATTGTAACATCTGTGGGAAGATGGACATTATATGTTATGTCCAACTCTTTTTTTAATCGTACTAATTCTTTAATTTCATAATCATCAGGAATGCTGTCAGGGTGTTTACTTTCGAAAAACAGCAGTTCAACTTCGTCGATGTATGGCCCAAGTTTTTTTACATTTTCTGAATACAAATCGGGGTAAATAAATGAAGTTGTTCCCAACCTGAAAAGGTAAATGCCTTTATATGACTCTCGAAGTTCTTTCAGTTTTCTTCCCTCCGGTTGGTTATTGTAAAAACTTTTAATAAGTTTTAACATTAAACTTAATATTTATTAACAGGTTTATTTAACATCAGTGAAAAAAATTATTTCAATATTTTATATTTCAAGATAATAATTGGTGTCAATCTTTATAAGCACCAATACACTATATATTATGGTGCGTATGTAAAATTTTATTGGAGAGGAATGTTTTTTGAATTCAAGCTATTTTAATGAACACTTTTTGAATCAAAAAAAAGATGAGCTTATCGCCTCTTTTTTTTCAAATGATCTCTACAGATTTGAAGAGGTATACCGACAAATTTATTCTAAAATAAACACCTGCAAATCGTTTGATGAAAATGAACAAAAAGCATTAAACCAGATTCAGGTTTTTATCTTAAAATTTAAGAGCAAAATAATCGGCCCGGATATAATAAAACTGAACAGGGACATTAAAAAAAAACTTTCAAATATTGTACGATATGAAACAAAAAAAACCCTTAGTATAAGTTTTAAAGACTGGAAACGTAAAACCGATCTTACGGAAAAACAATTAGAAATACTTTATAAAACAACGACAGTTTTCCAGATTTCTTCCGGATGCAGTAATTACTGCAGAAGATGTAATGAATGGGCTTTACCCGGGGTTAGAAAACATTTTAGCTTTGATACGATAAAAACAATCAGCACCAGGCTCTTCCACGCAGATAATAATGATTTTATATACTATGGAGCATCTGATCCACTTGACTGGGAAGATGGAAAAAAGGATGTTAACGATATAGTAAACTTTTTATCAGAGAATAATTTCACCCCCACCTATGGATTGTTAACAAAAGTACCCATTGGAAAAAATCTGGTATTAGAAAATCTAATCCAAAGGAATACTGATATTTCAATCAGTCAGACGAACAAAAACAGAGACCGGGTTAAAGCTTTAGAAACAAAAACCGGGGCTGTTATTGCCAAACAACATGATGATAAGGAGCTTCTGATTCCCGCAGCACTGGATGAAGATTTTACGACAGTAAAATCCTCAATTACTGACAGCTATGGTTCTGAAATAACACCCGATGGTGCTTATATAGTTATACCCGCTTTTACAAGCATTCTTAATTTAACCGGTCAAAAGAGAATTCCAATCACAAAAAACACCGACTATTTCTTACTAAATAAAACAGGTAGAAGAGCCCTTTCTATTAGCTATTTTAAGCCTTTTGAAGCGATGAATTTAAAGAGCAAAGTATTTAGATTGAACAACCTTCTTGATGTTCAAATTGAAAATATTCTCCTTGATAACGGGAGTGAGAGCCTTAACCCACCAGGAATGATGAATCTTGATGAATTTTTTAAAACGTTTGATACGGAAGCTGTACTTAGAAAAAGAAAAATACTGCCATCAATTATAACTGACTTAAAAGAAAAATATCTCAAAAATAAAAAATATAAAAAGACCAGTCAAAGCTGTAAAAAACAATACCTGAAACATCTGGAAGATTATTTAACGCTGGGTAATGAGAAGAAAATGAAAATTTTGATTAAATTTTCATTTTCTTATTTTTTAAATGCCATAGCAGATTATCTGACTAAAAATCCTTTTAAGAGAGAAATCATTTTACATTTAAAGAAAAATGACAGATCCATTTTAGAAAAAAAGTATTTTAACTTGTTCAGCACATCTGATTTTGATCAATTCTTTGAAATAGCAGAGATTAATAACTTTGATTTATTTCAAATCCTTTCGATCAGACTTGTGATGAATCCCGGCGACTCTGATATAAAGAATTTTATCAAAAAATACCCTGCTGTCTTTGATGAAGGAACCGGAGTTTTCATAAACAAATTCAATTAGACTCATTGTTTTCAAACAGTTTTTCTACTGCCCGTGTCGGTGCAATACTGCCATTTTCAATATCAGATAGTATCTCTGCCAGTTTATTTCTTATCTGGTGATTTTTAAAAAAATCTTCTTTTATCTTAAATTCAACTAATTTCCACATCCAGTCTACAACCTGATGTTTTCTTTTTTCCTGTAACTCTCCATTATTTTTCAATGTTTGATTATGAAGAAGAATGATATTCCAGGTTTTATCAATACCCTTATTTTCCAATGCGCTGCATAATTCAACAACCGGGGTCCATGACGGTGATTCAGGAGTTAAGTAATGCAAAGCATTTTGATAATCATTTTTTGCAATTTCAGCTTTTTTTTGATTTTCGCCATCAGCTTTATTGATAATCACAGCATCAGCAATTTCGATAATTCCCTTCTTAATACCCTGAAGTTCATCCCCTGCCCCTGGAAGCATTAAAACAAGAAAAAAATCAACCATAGATGATACTTCTATTTCTGATTGTCCAACACCAACAGTTTCCACAATGACAATATCAAATCCTGCAGATTCACATAAAATGATACATTCTCTTGTTTTTGCAGCAACACCACCCAGTGTTGTTCCAGATGGAGAAGGTCTGATAAATGCATTGCCCTCAACAACAAGTTGTGTCATTCTTGTTTTATCACCTAAAATACTGCCTTTACTTTTGTAACTTGAAGGATCTACCGTAAGAACGGCTACCTTATGTCCCTTTCTAACAAGATGTAAACCAAGGGCTTCAATAAAGGTTGATTTGCCAACACCCGGCACCCCTGTTATCCCAATCCTTATTGAGTTACCTGAAAATGGCAGCATTTTATCTATAAGGTGCCCAGCTTTCTTCCTGTGAGCCGGATGAGAGCTTTCAACAAGTGTAATCGCCTTTGAAAGAGCTCTACGTTCACCATTTATTATACCATTTGCAAAATAATCTAAATCGTAGTCTGGCATACAACTTCTCCGACAAGAAAGCGATTGCCCTCAGTAAACTATAAGTCTTAGTACTTATTAATATCTGTTATTCTTCAAGTTTATTCAACAGAATATTAGCCGATTCCGCAACATTTGTACCGGGCCCAAAAACGCCTGCTACACCTTCATCAAAAAGAAATTGATAATCTCCGGGTGGAATAACACCACCAGCAACAACCATAATATCTTCAGCTTTAACCTTTTTCAACGCTTCAATCAATTGGGGTACAAGTACTTTGTGGCCAGCAGCCAGACTCGAAACGCCAACGATATGGACATCATTTTCTACTGCCATTTTAGCAGCTTCAGACGGTGTTTGAAACATAGGGCTGATATCTACATCAAAGCCAAAATCAGCATAGGCAGTGGCAATTACTTTAACCCCTCTGTCATGACCATCCTGCCCCATTTTCGTTAATAGAATTCTTGGACGTCGGCCATTTTTCATTTCAAACTGATCTGTTCTTTTTCTTAATGATTTAATTATTTCACTATCACCATATTCAGCCGCATAAATTCCTGAGATACACTGAGTCGTCGCTACATATCTTCCAAAAACTTTTTCTATTGCATCTGATACTTCACCAACAGTTGCCCTGTGCCTCATAGCTTCAATAGTCACTTCAAGGAGATTACCATCTTTCTCAGCACACTTAGTAACGTTTTCAAGACATTTTTTTACCAGTGATTCATCTCTGTTACTCTTTATTTCTTTAAGTCTTTCAACCTGTTCATCTCTGATAGTAGAAGATACCTCGAGAACTTCTAGTTCCATATCTTCTTCTAATGTATATTTATTCACCCCAACAATAACATCTTTACCCTGATCAATTCGTGCCTGACGTCTCGCGGCTGATTCTTCAATTCTCATTTTTGGCATACCTGACTCAATCGCTTTGGCCATCCCACCCAGCTCATCAATTTCTGTCAGTATTTTTCTAACCTCATCAATAATTCCCTGGGTTAATGATTCAACATAATAAGAGCCACCCAAAGGGTCAACAACACTGCAAACCTGGGATTCTTCCTGAACAATAATCTGAGTATTACGAGCCACTCTAGATGATAGTTCGGTCGGCAAACCAACTGCTTCATCAAAAGAATTTGTATGAAGGGACTGGGTTCCTCCCAAGACAGCGGACATACACTCAAGCGTTGTTCTAATTATATTATTATAAGGGTCCTGCTGTGTAAGACTCCAACCGGATGTTTGACAATGCGTTCTCAGCATCGATGATTTAGGATTTTTTGGATTAAACTGATTTATAATTTCAGCCCATAAGAATCTTGCAGCCCTTAACATTGATATATCCATAAAAAAATTCATACCAATGCCGAAGAAAAATGACAACCGCGGTGCAAAAGCATCTATATCCAACCCTGTATTTAATGCTGCCTTTACATATTCTAACCCGTCTGCCAACGTAAATGCTGTCTGTAAAACTGAATTAGCACCTGCTTCCATCATGTGGTACCCACTAATACTGACAGTATTATATTTTGGCATATGCTCTGAACAATATCCGATTATGTCAGAAACAATTCTCATAGAAGGTGTCGGTGGATAAATATATGTGTTTCTCGTAAGGTACTCTTTTAAGATATCATTTTGAATTGTTCCGGTAAGTTTATCCTTTGATACACCTTGTTCCTCTGCGGCAACAATATAACCTGCTAAAATCGGTAATACAGCACCATTCATAGTCATCGACACAGACATTTCATCAAGTGGGATCTGGTCAAAAAGAATTTTCATATCTTCAACAGAGTCGACCGCAACACCAGCTTTACCGACATCACCGACTACACGGTGATGATCAGAGTCATAGCCCCTGTGCGTAGCAAGATCAAAAGCAATAGATAAACCTTTCTGACCGGCCGCAAGATTTTTCCGGTAAAATGCGTTAGATTCTTTCGCTGTGGAAAAACCCGCATATTGCCTCACTGTCCAGGGACGCCCTGTATACATTGTAGCTTTAGGGCCTCTTACATACGGAGAAAAGCCTGGCAAACTGTCGACACATTCAAGATCCTCAAGGTCATCCCGGGTATAGATTGGTTTTACCTCAATACCCTCAGGTGTATTCCAGTTCAGACCGTCAAGCGGTTTACCTCGTAATTCTTTTTCTGCCAACTCTTTCCATTTTTTTTTATCCGTATGCTTATTCATGTTACTCTCCTGTTGTGTTTTCCTGAGTTACATTGAGACCTTCAGATAATTTTTACCGTTCACATAATTCAACTAAAACACCATTGGTTGATTTTGGGTGTAAAAAAGCAATTTTTGCCCCACCTGCTCCGATTCTTGGTTTTTGATCAATCAATTTTATTCCTTTTTCTTTTAACTCAGTTAAAGCCTCTTCAATATTTTCAACACGAAAAGCAACATGTTGCATACCCTCTCCTTTTTTTTCAATATACTTTGCAACCGGTCCGTCAGGCATTGTTGACTCCAGAAGTTCAATCTCGCTATCACCCACCGGGAAAAATGCAGTTGTGACTTTTTGCTCCTCAACGGTTTCAGAACCTTCAAATGACAACCCTAGTATTTCTTTCCAAAAATTCGTACTGTCTTCAATCGAATTTACAGCGACGCCGATATGATCTATCTTAAGAATTTTCATGGGTCCTCCAGAAATTAATCAGTTAGAATAATTATTATAGTTATATTCTTGAAACGATTTAATATTGCAAAAGTAATCTGAACGAGCGCTCAGTCAGTTAACTCCTAGCAACCGCTGTTTTTTTTGTCAAGTCTATTATAATATTGATTTTCATCCGTATCCCTGCTAGTGAAAGTCTGCTTATATTTATGTTGTTTGCATCAAAAGGTTGATATTAAATTTCAGGTAAATTTTAATCTTGTCAAAAAAAAAGTAAAAGGTTTCACAATGCTTTTAGAGATAAACCCGGATAACCCACAGGAGCGGTTGATAAAGCAGGTTACAGACTGCCTTAAAAAAGGTGGTATTATTGCATATCCAACTGATACTTACTACGGGATTGGGTGTGATATTATGAATAAGAAAGCTATTGAAAAAGTATATCAGCTTACTCAGAGAAATAAAAAGAAACCTTTTAGTTTTATCTGCTCCGACCTTAAAGACATCAGCCAATATGCCAAAGTTTCAAACTACGCCTATCGAACTATGAAAAGGTTACTACCCGGCCAGTATACCTTCATACTGGAAGGAAGCAAACTGGTTCCCAAGATAATGCTTACCAAACGTAAAACAGCTGGTATCCGTGTACCTGACAATAGGATTTGCAAATTGCTGATTTTAGAACTTGGAAATCCTGTACTATCAACTTCTGCAAAATCTACTGACGGTGAAATCTTTTCCGAGGCCTGGATGATAGATGACGAGTTCAGCCACCTGATTGATATTGTAATCGATGGGGGGACGGTGCCAAATCAGCCGTCAAGTGTTATCTCGCTTTTTGATGATGAACCTGACGTAATAAGAGAAGGTGCCGGCGACATATCGATGTTTCAATAACCTCTATATCGCCAACTTTCTTACTTCGCTCTTACTGACCAGGTCTGTATAAATACCCTGCACTTATTTGACTGTTATTAATGACATTTGTCATTTTTTGAAGACTTGCTTCAGTCAGGTATTCAAGAAACGCCTGTTTAGGTTTCGGCGGATAAATCATAGATACTGGCCCTTTGATACCAGCAAGTTCAGCTGCCCAATCAACGGCATCTTCAAGATTTCCCAGCTTGTCAACCAATCCAAGCTCAATCGACTCTGCGCCTGTGTATATTCTACCATCAGCCAACTTTTTAACATTTTCAATTTCCAAAGATCTTCCAACAGCGACATCTGCAACAAACTGAGCATGAATTTTTTCTACAAATTCCTGAAGAAATTTTCTTTCACTCTCTTTCATTGTTCTTAGGGGTGATCCTGTATCCTTAAAAGCTCCGCTTTTTATAACAACAGAGGAAAGTCCAATTTTTTTAAATATTCCCTGCAAATCAGTATACCCCATTATCACACCAATACTACCGGTAATTGTTCCCGGATTGGCCATAATCCCATCAGTTGCAGCAGCTGCATAGTAACCTCCGGATGCGGCTAATGAACCCATCGAGGATATCACTTTTTTTACTTTTTTTGCTTTATTAATTGCCCTGAATATTTCCTGAGAGGGGCCCACACCACCGCCTGGAGAGTCAATACGAATAACGATTGCTTTTATATCATCATCTTCACGAAATTTCTTTAAATCTGCAATGATCTGCTTCGATTCAACAATAGCCCCAACGATTTCAATCACTCCAATTTTTTCACCCTTTTTTTCATGGTCACCGACTTTAGATGAGAGAATTATTGATATGATCGTGGAAGAACCAAATATGATTGCAATAAAAACTAAAATAAAAAACAAATAAGGATGTCTTCTTGAAAACATAATATTTTTCCTGTTTTTCCGGGTTAATTATTAAATGACGTTTTAATTATGTATAAGAATATACTGAGTAAAAATTTTAGAACTGGATAAAAAAATGCCCCACAGGATAACCTGAGGGGCATTTTTTTTACTTCTTTATAAAAATGATATACTATTCATCATCTTTTTTTTCTTCAACAACAACTTCATCTTTAACTTCTTCAACTACAACTTCCTCAGTAACTTCTTCTTCTTTGTTCTTCAACGTATTCTGAAGAGCTTCACCAAATGCAGAGGTTGCAGGTTTCATGTTGTTAACGTATTCAGAAAGAACTTCATTATCATCTTCCATTTCTAGACGCTTGATAGAAAGCCCTATTCTTCTTTCATCACTGCTGATATTCATAACTTTTGCTGTCAGTGTTTCACCGACATTGTACTTTTCAACAGGAGTCTTGATTTTCTCTTTGCTGATTTCAGAAACATGAACAAGGCCTTCAATTCCTTCTTCAAGTTCAACAAAAACACCAAAATCTGTTACATTCGTTATCGTACCTGAAATTTCAGTACCTACTGCATAACGTTCTGCAACATTCTTCCATGGGTCTTCCTGAGTCTGCTTAACACCAAGGGAGAATCTTTCACTACTCTTATCGATGTCAAGAACAACAGCCTGGATAACATCACCTTTCTTGTATACTTCAGAAGGATGCTTAATTCGCTTTGTCCATGAAATATCAGAAATATGAACAAGACCATCAATTTCATCATCAATACCAATAAACAGACCAAAGTCTGTAATATTTTTGATTTTACCTTCGATAACAGTACCGATAGGGTATTTTTCGCTGATCAATTCCCATGGATTCTGAACTACCTGCTTCATACCAAGAGAAATTCTTCTGCTTTCAGGTTTGATATCAAGAACAATTGCTTCAATGATTTCACCTGCAGAGATAAACTTGGAAGGGTGACGGATTTTTCTTGTCCATGACATTTCAGAAACATGTACAAGACCCTCGATACCTTCTTCAAGTTCAACAAAAACACCATAATCTGTAAGGCTCACAACTTTACCAGATACTTTTGACTCAACTGGATATTTACCTGCTGCGATTGACCATGGATCTTCAGAAAGCTGCTTCATACCAAGTGAAACTCTTTCTTTTTCAATATCGTAAGAAAGAATCTTAACTGTGATATTATCACCAACAGAAAACATTTCAGATGGATGCTTAACTCTTCCCCATGAAATATCAGTAATATGAAGAAGACCGTCAACACCGCCAAGATCAACAAAAACACCGTATTCAGTGATATTTTTAACAACACCTTCAACAACTTTACCTTCATGGATATTTTCGAGTGTTGCAGCTCTGATGCTTTCACGTTCCTGCTCAAGAATAGCACGTCTTGAAAGTACTATATTGCTACGCTTTCTATTATATTTAAGAACTTTAAACTTATAAGTCTGTCCAACCATTTCATCAAGATTTCTAATTGGTCTAAGGTCTGCCTGAGAACCAGGTAGAAAAGCCTGAATACCGACGTCAACAGAAAAACCACCTTTGACACGGCTTGTGATAACACCTTCAACGATTCCGTCAGCATCATGCACTTCTTTAATGCTTTCCCAAACCTTGATCTTTTCAGCTTTGTCTTTAGAAAGAACAACTGTTTCACGTTCTTCATCCCAAAGCTCGATCATTACTTCAACTTTATCACCAAACTCTACTTGTACTTCACCGTTCTCATCTTTAAATTCACTGATTGCGATACGACCTTCTGATTTGTATCCAACATCAACGAGAACAAAGTCTTTATCCACAGCAATAATTCTACCCTGTGCAAGTTCTCCCTCAGCAAATTTAGACGAACTTTCCTCATACATCATGAGGAATTCTTCCATTCCATCTTCCATTTCAGTTGTAACACGGCCAGTTGGATCTCCGAACAGGTCCAGTTCTACAACTTTTTTTGGCTTTACAGCCGGTTTTTCTTCGTTCTGATTTTCTTCAATACTTACTTCCATTAAAATAAGCTCCCTATAGTTTATTTTATGTAGTCACCCTTGCGGGGAAAACATAATTCCGTAAAGATAACAGCTTATAATAAATTATACAATACAATTTTGATGATCTCGTAAAAAGTATTTAGAGGGCTAAGGATAAGGCTCTATATACAAGATTTAGTGATTGGCCAGGCTTTAAGTAGAACTTTTGTATATCAAAAATCTGGGCAATCACTAAAGCTGAAGTAGATAGGGCTTTTTACGACACCATCAATTTTGCCTACATACTGTTTTTTATATGAATAAGCATTTTTTCAATGACATCATCAATGTTTATATCAGTTGCATCAATAATCACTGCACTGTCTGCTGGTTTTAAAGGGGCAATTTCTCTTGAACTGTCATTTTTATCTCTTTTACCCATATCATTTTCAACTTCTTCCAAAGTAACAGAGCTTGTCTCTTTTAATTCAATGTAGCGCCTGTATGCCCTTGTTTTGAGTGAAGCATCTAAATAAAATTTCATTTCAGCTTCAGGAAACACGACAGTACCCATATCTCTTCCTTCAAAAACCACAGCTTTTTCTTTGCCAAGCTTTCTTTGGAGTCCTAACAGACAGTCCCTGACAACCGGCTTTGCCGAAACCGCCGAAGCAGCCATCGAAATTTCCGGGGTTCTGATCTCATCTGAAATATCTTTATCCCCCGATATCAACCGAAGTCCTTTATCATTAACAACAAATTTCAAGTCAATTCTGCTGCATAACTCAGTGAGTGAATCAAGGTTTTCAGTGTCTGTTTTATTTTCAATTGTTTCATAGGCGATACCACGATATAAAGCTCCGGTATCCACATATCTATAATTCAGGCGTTCTGCCAACAATTTGCTAATAGTTGTCTTACCGGCACCGGCAGGACCATCGATTGTGATTACAATGTTTTTCAAGAGTTCACCACCTTTTCCAAAGCCTCAATAAACCGCCTGTTTTCCTCGGGCAGCCCGACTGTGATTCTGATATATTCCGGATATCCATAAGATGTCATTGATCGGATAATAACACCCTGCCTCAACATTTTTTCAAACACAACATCTGCACTCTGTTTCACATCTATAAGAAAGAAATTCGCCTGAGTCGGGAAGTAATCGATCCCAAGAGACTCCAGAGCACTATATAAATAGGTAAGACCTTCACTGATAACCACTCTTGTTTTTTCCAGATAATCATCATCCTCCAAAGCTGCCAATGCTGCGGCCTGTGCAAGGCTATTCACATTAAACGGCTGTCTCACGCGATGCATCACCTGGGACAGTTCTTCATTCATGATACCATACCCTATTCTGATCCCTGCGAGCCCGTACACTTTTGAAAATGTCCGGAGCACTATAACCGGATTAGAATTGTTAATATACTTCAGCCCGGAAACACACGATTCACTGTCTGCAAACTCAATATAGGCTTCATCAATAACGATAACAATCCCTTCGGGTACAGCGTCTATAAAGTCATCAAAAGCATTTTCACTGATAGTGGTACCTGTCGGGTTATTCGGATTGGTAAGAAAAATCATTTTAGTTTTAGACGTTATTCTTGACAGTATTTCATCAAGGTCTATGGCAAAAGACTTCGTTGCATCAGCAAGGGGCACACAAATTGATTTCGCTCCGGATGCTTTCACCATAATATCATACATAAGAAATGAAGGCAGAGCCATAACAGCTTCATCGCCAGGCACAAGAAAAGCTTTCGCTATAAATCCAATGATATCATCAGAGCCATTTCCCAAAACAATATTTTGAAGTTTAACGTTATTTTTTTCTGCGATTTTACGTGTTAATAAAAACCCTCCGCCATCTGGATATCTGTGAATATCAGTCAAAGCATTTTCAATTGCTGTCACAGCTGTTTTAGGGGGACCGAGAGGATTTTCATTGGAAGCAAGTTTTATAGATTTTTTTATACCATATTCTCTTTCCAGCTCTTCGATAGGCTTTCCTGGTTTATAGGGCTTTAACGACATTATATAGTCAGGAACATTTAATTTCATTTTTGCCTCAAATACTTATATTTCAAATTATTGGTTTCTCATAAAAGACCATATGATCAAAAAACTCACTATGATTATCACAAATGCAATATTATTACATCAAAATACTTTATAAATGAAGATGTTGGTTGATAGCAACAAGTGCAGTATCAATGAAGATGGTTTGAATGGAAGTGTTAAAGTTCTAAAGCTTTTTAGAACTTTGCAGTGAGGCAATATTTTTTTTTATCAGCTCTGTACATTTGTGGCCACTACCAAGTTTTGTCTGAAATATTTCCAATGCTTTTGTATAATATTTCATCGCAGATTGGTTATCACCCTTTCGATAATATGCCATTCCAAGGTTATTCATACTTGCGGCAACATCTGGGTGGTCCAACCCCATTTCCCCCTGAATAATTTGTAAAGATTTTTTATAATACTCTATCGCTTTGGGAATTTCACCTTTCCTACAGTAAGAAGAACCAATGTTATTGTAATCTTCTGCAACAGCAGGATGAAGTTGACCAAACTTCTCGATATCAAATTGCAATGCTTTGTTGTAAAATAAAATAGCGTGATCAAACTTGCCTGTCCTGGCATAGGCTGATCCCAGATTGTTATAGCTTACAGCAACATCAGGTTTTACCTTGTCAGACAGGCCATCTAAAATATTTAACGCTTTTTTATAGTGCTCAATTGCCTTGTTATTTTCTCCAGATCTGAAACACGCACCCCCAAGGTTACTGTAATCAATAGCAATATTCGTATAAGAAAGCTCTAATTTATCTTCGGCAGTCTTAAGGGACTTCTTTTGAAACTCAAACAGTTTTTCATCGTCTCTTTTATGATTCTTTTTTGGCATTTTTTCAACTAATTTTTTTATGCTTAACTGCTTATTAGATTTTAGTTCCGACATTGTTATTTTTAAAGATTTTTTATAATATTCTGAAGCTGTAAGATACTCATTGCCAGCCACATATGCTGACGCTAAATTATTATAGCTTAAAACAACTTCCGGGTGTTTATCTCCAAATTTCTGAATGTTTATTTTCATTGATTTTTTATAATACTCTATTCCCTGCTGATATTCACAATGGGCAATAGATACAAAGCCCAAATCAGTATAAATTTCAGCAACAGCAGGGTGATTATCCCCCAATTTTATCAGGGTAGTTTGAAGCGCCTTTTTATGATAACCAACCACCCTCCCCTTTTCTCCTTTTCGGTAATAAGCAGTACCAGGATTGTTGAATTTCATAATTACATCTGAATAATTTTCACCCAGGTTGTTAAACGATAGTTTTAATGCTTTTTTGTAACTGGCAGTTGCTTTTTTATATTGTTTCATTTCGATATATGCCAGACCAATAGCCTGATAATTTTCCACAGCAGAAAAATAATTCTTTTTTGATTGATTCAAGTAGATATTCAACGCAAGTTTATAATACTCAACGGCTTTATCTAAAGAATAATTACAATAATATGCAAAAGCTATTTCATTGTATCTTTCAGCTATTGCCGGATGTGTTTGACCATATTTATTAAAATCTATGATTAAAGATTTTTTATAATATTCAATCGCTTTTTTATAATCAGTATTTTTGAAATATGCTGTACTTATTTTTTTATATTTGTCTGCTATTCCCGCATCTCCACTGCCACGGTTATTAACATCAAGCTTCATCGACTTTTTATAACACTCAGCAGCTTTGGAGTAATCTTTTATGGAATCATAAGCCAAGCCAAGTTTCTCATATCTTAAAGCAAGCTCAGGATATTTATTTTTAAGTTTATTCTGGGTAATCTGTATTGATTTTTTAAATGCTGTAATCGCTTTGCCATAGTCGTTCAACGATGCATGACTTTTAGCTAAACTATTATATTTCCCGGCAATTCGATGATAATCAGGAACCTTTTTATTCAGGTCAAATTTTAAAGATCGTTCATAGAAATTTATAGATTGATTATATTCACCGTAACCATAATGAGTTTTGCCTAGTTCATAACAGGCCGCTGACACAACATCTTTATCTATCTTCAATTTTTCCATATCATGGTATAAGGCTTTATTATAAAGTTTAAAGGCCTGAGGATACGCACCATTATTTTCGTATAACAACCCAAGGCTGTTAAAGGCTGCTGCTATGGCTGCCGAACTATTTTTCCCGAGAGATTTTTTGTTATTTTTTCTACTAATATTGATATTCTTTTTACTAGTTTTTGATTTTTCTATACTGGGCATTTTTGTTGTCATTTTTTCATTATCAGCGACCTGTTTAACCCTTTTGGGTTCACAGGATGATAGTATAAAAAGACAACAAATAAGTATGAGAAACAAACGCATAAACAGTATCCAGTAAAAAGACCCACTAAAAAAACGGGCTGATAATCGTTAATAAAATGAGACCTTAATAAATCTAATTAACCAGGTCAGCCTTTATCTAGTAAAATGCAAAAAATGTATACATCATGTACACACAAGAACATTGTTCACATTCTATACTGTGATAATCATTTTACTACAAGGTGTTTTTGTATTTAACTGAACAAATTTTATCAAAAATACATTCGGTCATAGACATGTCCAGAATGTCTAAACAGAAATCGCCTGATATGAACACTATAAAACGCCATGAAGACGCCTTGTTTTTTTTACAACCTCAAAGACATAAGACATCAAATAGCAGCCTTGTTTTCATTTTAATTTAAGCCATCCAAAAATGCTTTCAAACGATCACAGCCCTTACCGACATTGAAGAGTACAGAGAATAAAAGAATTAAATATTAGATTTTTTGTATTAATGGACATTATCGGGCCAATATGCGATGATGAAATTATTCGTTTTTGTCACACATTTTTCAGTTCCTTAAAGAACGACAGTAATTCAGTCTAAATTTTAAGTTTTGCTTCCGAAAGTGAAGGTGCTTTTGGATTATTATTCAATTCTATCGCTGTTTAAAAAAAGAGTCTGCTGTCTATCAGTTTTAAGCCTTCAGTCTTTTTTAACAGCCTGTTTTTGGTAAACTCAAATCAGGAGGAATAATTATGACCGAACTGGTATTTAAGCTTCTTGCAATGGTAGGATTTACCCATCCCCTTCACCCGGCTTTGACGCACATCCCCATGGGAATGGTTATGGGAGCCTTTTTTTTCGGGCTGGCTGGTGTCGGTTTGAAAAAACCTGAGCTCTTAAAATCAGCAACCCATTGTATCGGACTGGGACTCATTTTTATCCTGCCAACGGCTTTCGCCGGATACCTGGACTGGCAACACACCTATGAAGGAACATGGGAAACACTGATTGTTGTAAAGATGGTATTGGCTGTTGTAATCACTATTCTTATGGGTATCGCATTTCAACTTGGCCGCAAAGAAGAGACGGATCCTAAAATTCTTTTAGCTGTTTATATTTTATGTCTGTTCTGTGCTGTCGGGCTTGGCTTTTCCGGTGGTGAACTTCAGTACGGTTAATTATTTACGAGAGCATCAAAATTTTTTAGTCGCATTCAAGGGGAAATAATAAATGAAATATCGATTAATCCTGACGATTTTTACTATTCTGGCAACATTTCTTATATCAGGCATGACACCGGTTGCTGCTGCTGATTATGACCATAAGTTAACGTCGAAAAAAATAACCTTTGAATGGAAAATAAACGGAGCGAATATAGATATCAGACTCTCTGCACCTACAAAGGGCTGGGTGGGTGTCGGCTTCAATCCTTCAAAGCAGATGAAGGATGCAAACTTTATCATTGGCTATGTCAAAAATGGTAAGGTTAAAGTAACAGACGATTATGGAAAGTCAAACAAAACTCATGGAAAAGACTCTAAAGCCGGTGGTAAAAAAGATGTCACAGGTATTTCCGGCAGTGAAGAAAACGGTACGACAACGATTGCTTTCACGATTCCCCTAAACTCAGGTGATTCTAAAGACAAGTCGCTTGATATAAATGGTGATACAACCGTTCTGCTCGCTTATGGTTCCGGCAGGGACAGCTTTAAATCAAGGCATAAGGTTCACGAAATTCTGAATGTTAATCTGGCATCCGGTGCATTTAAAAACAACCACAAACATTAATTTAAAGAAGGTTTAACATCAAGGTGAACACCATGAAACTAAACCTGTTCAGACTACGACACGTATTTTTTCTTTTGTGTCTAATGATCAGCCTGATTGCTACGAGTCCTGTTGCTTCGGCAAAAAAGTCTAAGCACGATATGCATGACCATAAGGCACATGAAGCTGCCATGCAAACGGAAGAAGCCGTCGAACTGCTTAAATCAATCGGTGTTGATGAAAAGGCAGGAACTAAAATATCACTTGAGACAGTCTTTACCGATGAAAACGGAAAAACCCTCCGGCTTAGTGATCTGATTGATAAACCGACGGTTGTGCTGCCGGTTTTCTATTATTGCCCTGTAGCATGCCCCCTCCTCCTGTCAAATCTTGCAGGGGCGCTACGGGAAGTTTCGTTTGAAGCAGGGATCGACTACCGGGTAATTGCTCTCAGCTTTGATGAAGATGATACTTACGAAATCGCAAAGGATTCCAAGGCGGGATACATGAACCTTCTGCCGGAAACGTTCCCGGAATCGGCATGGACATTTCTTACCGGTGAAAAACAGGCGATTAAGGCATTTACCGATGCTATCGGATATAGGTTTAAACGAACCGGGGATAATAATTTTATGCATCCCAATGCTATGGTTATGATTGCTGAAGACGGCAAAATTATCAGGTATTTCTATGGCCCGGGTTTTCTTGGCGGTGATATCGGTATGGCTATATCAGAAGCACAAAAGGGAACACCCGGAACATCAATTAAACGAATTCTCTCATATTGTCTTAATTATGATGTGAAAGGTCGTAAGGTTGTGGTCATTTTTTTAAAAATATGTGCTGTTCTCACAATGGTCGGACTGGTCCTGTTTTTTATCTTTTTCTTAAGGAAAGGAAATCAGGCAAAGGATTAAGAAAACATTTACAAGTACTTTCAGGTTTGAGGTATTACTATGAGTCACCGGAATTCCTTTTTTGAAACATCCTCGCCACCTGGTCAGACAGGGATTAAATCCTGGCTTTTTACCATGGATCACAAACGAATTGCTCTTTTATATCTCTGGTCGGTTCTTTTCTGGTTTATCCTTGCCATGTTTTTTGGGTTGCTGCTCAGGATAGAGCTTATGTCGGCAGGTAAAACCATCATCAATGCCGAAATTTACAACTCCCTGTTCACACTACACGGGGTTATCATGATCTTTCTTTTCGTTATTCCGGGCCTCCCTGCCATTTTTGGTAATTTTCTACTTCCCATTCAAATCGGAGCCGATGATGTCTTCTTCCCGAAGCTGAATCTGCTTTCCTGGTACCTCTTTATGCTGGGGGGTCTTTTTGCTGTAATCTCTCTGTTTTCAGGTGGATTTCCCGATACAGGCTGGACCTTTTATGTGCCGTTCAGCGTGGAAACAGAAAGCAATGTTTCGCTTACCGTTATGGCGGCATTTATTCTGGGCATGTCTTCCATGCTCACCGGCCTTAATTTTATCACAACCATTCACAGGCTGAGAGACAGGGCCATGGGCTGGATGCAGATTCCACTCTTTACCTGGTCTTTGTATGCAACTGCATGGGTGCAACTCCTTGCGACACCTGTCGTTTCGATCACACTGCTGCTTGTCGTTGCTGAAAGGCTTTTTTCCATTGGTCTTTTTGACCCTGATAAAGGGGGAGATCCCCTGTTATATCAACATCTCTTCTGGATGTACTCGCATCCGGCGGTCTACATAATGATCCTTCCGGGCATGGGGGTGATTTCTGAAATTATACCCGTCTTTTCCCGAAAATCTATTTTCGGCTATAAGGCAATTGTTTATTCGAGTCTCGGTATTGCCATTGCCGGGTCGGTTGTCTGGGCACACCATATGTACACCAGCGGCATGAGTGATGTTGCCGTATTTGTCTTTTCTCTTTTAACTTTTCTGGTTGCGATTCCATCGGCCATTAAAGTCTTTAGTTGGGTCTCAACCATGTATAAAGGCTCTATCGAAATAACCCCACCGTTTTTATATGCGCTGTTTTTCATCTATCTTTTTTCAGTAGGTGGTCTGACCGGGCTTATTCTGGGGGCTGCGGGTACGGATATCCATGTGCATGACACCCAGTTTGTGGTTGCCCATTTTCATTTTACCATGTTCGGTGGAACGGGATTTGCCTTTTTTGCGGCCCTACATTTTTGGTGGCCCAAGATTTTCGGTATTATGTATGACTTTAAAAAAGCTTATGCCGGTGCTGTTCTAACCTGTGTTGGGTTTATCTTTCATTATATACCGATGTTTATTCTGGGGCTCCAGGGGATGCCGAGACGGTATTACGACTATCTGCCGCAATATGAAACCGGAAATTTTCTTGCTGGTTTTGGTGCAATACTGATGGTTCTGGGGCTGCTCACTACCTTTGTGAACCTGCTTTTAAGCTTCAGGGAAAATCGCATTGCAGACGCTGATCCCTGGGGCGGGACCACACTTGAGTGGACCATACCATCGCCGCCGCCTGTGCATAATTTTCCTGATAAACCGGTAGTGCCGGACTACCCCTATGATTTTCGACCGGTTGTTGAAAAATTTAGGGTGAAGACTGAATAAAATTATCTGGTTATGCACTTCGCCCCAGTTTGTATATTACTTGCGCGAAGCGCATTATGGTTTCAAGGTGCCGTCACCTTGCCGCCCGAGGCAAAAGGATTTACCATATGAAAGAACCCGCAAATGACAGAACCGGAAAGATAATGGGCATGTGGCTGTTTCTCTATTCCGAAATTATTCTGTTCGGCGGATTATTCGTCCTTTATGCCGTCTATTTCAATCAATACACGGTAGACTTTATTGACGGGGGAATGAAGCTTGACAGAATCATAGGAACAGCCAACACAGTGATTCTTCTTGCCAGCAGTTTTACAGTTGCATGCACCATCACAGCTGTCAGACGTCAGCAGATTAAGGCTGCTGTATCCTTTCTTCTTTTTTCTATTGTCTGCGGTGGTGTGTTTCTGTTGAACAAGTATTTTGAATGGGGGCATAAATTCCATGACGGGATTTATCCCAATTCGGAAATCCTCACAGAGGGAGCACCGGGTTTAAATATCTTTTTCGGGATGTATTATACAATCACAGGACTTCACGGGATTCATATTGTTCTCGGCATGATTTTGTTGTGTGTCAGCCTGGGGATGATTCTAAACGGGAAGATTACAGCCCAAAATACGGTAGTGCTTGAAAATTCTGGTCTTTACTGGCACCTGGTCGATCTGATCTGGATTTTTGTGTTTCCGCTGTTTTATCTGGTATTGTGATTGAAAACGGAGATGAAAATATGAATGACGAAAAGAGTCCCCATATATTAAACTATCGGGTGTTTGCATATGTGCTGATGCTTCTTCTGGGGCTGACAGGTGTAACGGTCGGCATTTCATACATAGATCTTGGTAAACTTAATGTCTGGGTGGCACTTCTGATTGCATCATTAAAAGCGAGTCTGGTGCTGCTTTTTTTTATGCACCTGAAGTATGAGAGCCGAACTATTAAAATTTCGTTTATCAGTACTGTACTGGTTCTTGCTGTAATGATCAGTTTTACTTTCTGGGACGTTGCATTCAGATGAGGTAATAATGAAGACTATTGTTAATCCTGTAAAACAGGTTGATCAGGCATTCTATTATATCACGGGCGTATCCTTTCTTCTCCTTATCGCCATAACGGTTGTCATGATCGCCTTTGTTATCAAATACCGGAGAAGCAAACATCCGGAACCGGCGGATATCCGAGATAACTGGGTTCTTGAAGTTGTCTGGACCCTGCTTCCGACGCTGATCGTTCTGACCATGTTCTACTTCGGCTGGTCCTCCTACACCGGTCTTCGGAATGTACCGGCCGGCGCTATTGAAATTGACGTTGAAGCCCAGATGTTTTCATGGCTATTTTATTATCCCAATGACAAAGAGAGTGAAAATGAGCTTGTCGTCCCTGAAGGAAAAGCTATTAAGCTTAACATCACCTCGATTGACGTCCTTCACGGCCTTTTTATTCCGGCATTCAGGGTGAAGGTCGATGCCGTTAAAGGAATGACCACTTATGTCTGGTTTTACGCGGATAAAAAGGGGGAATATGATATTCTGTGTGCTGAATACTGCGGACTTGAACATTCATTGATGCGGGGAAAGGTAAAGGTTGTTTCTCAGCAGGCCTATCTGACATGGCTTGAAGCGGAGGAGGAAGACGATGAATGATCAGACAGCCGAAGTATCACAGCGAGGACATGTCGGGGTGTACATTAAGCAATCACTGAGTCTTGCCAAGATACATTTAAGCCTGTTCGTTGCGTGTGCTTCGTATTTCGGTTTTTTGCTGAATTCCGTGTTACCGCAAAACCGGGGCTTCATTGTTGCGTCGGGTGTTTTTTTTCTATCCTGTGCCTGTTCAACACTCAATAATATTCAGGACAGAAATATCGATGCCCTGCATGAACGGACCCGAAACCGCCCTCTTCCTCAGAAAGCAGTAACGATACGGTATGCATCCGTCCAGTTTTGTTTTCTGATGGTGACGGCAGTTTTTCTGCTCACCTATGCCATTAAAACACCGATACCTGCCTTGCTGGGTCTGCTCTCCCTTGTGCTTTACAATGGGTGCTATACACCGCTAAAAAAACGAACCCTGTTTGCACTGGTTCCCGGAACGCTATGCGGGATGCTGCCGCCGCTGATAGGTTGGACAGCAGCCGGAGGGCAACAATCTGCTGCGACCATCATAATCGTTATGATGATTTTTGGTGTCTGGCAGATTCCTCACACCTGGATTATTATTTTGCGGCATTTTACCGACTCTTCTGAGACGTCAATTCCCGGATTTTCCGATTATTTCAGCCAGGATTCTTTAAAGCGGGTTCTCTTTGTATGGGTTTCATCGTTTGCGGTATTACTACTGCTGTTGACGTCCTCTGATGCTGTGTTGACGGATATCGTCAGGTGGATTATCGTTATCAATGCGATAGGTCTTATTTCAGGATTTGCCATCGGTCTCTTTCTTAAAAAAGAGACCTGTTACAGGTGGCTGTTTGTTCACCTGAATCTCTCCCTCCTGCTGATAATGCTCCCTGTTTTTTTTGAAAGAGTCCTGTTGGCCGTATAGAAGCTCACTCTGTTATCCTATGGCTTCGAAAAAAGCTCAACTACTATGTTGCGCTTAATCCCTTGGGGTACGGGAAAATGTTAATATTAAATCAACTCTCTGTTGAAGCACTTTTATCCTGTTCTCCAACAAAGAGTTTTCATTTAGGATTATGACTTATTCAGCGCCATAAAAGCCTCAAGCCGCCCTTTTTCCATCAAAACCGAAGCTCCCATTTCCATCACCGTTGCAGGGGGTGAAACCGCCCCTTCACGCCGAATCATTTTGATGGCATTTTCCGGGCATTCACTTTTGCAAAGCCCGCATCCGATACAAGTCTCTTTTGTTATGACTGCAACAGACTCATCTACTTGAATCGCTTCAACCGGACATCGTTCGTCACGACAGATACCGCACCCGGTGCACAGGGAGTTATCAACGTCTGCATACCAGCGTCCGACGGCAAACGGGTGGGGTGATTTGATTTTTGTCAGGCCCGTCAGGAGTGTGCAGCAGCAGGAGCAGCAATTGCAGACCAGATTAATTCTATCCTGACTGTTATTGGTCATATGAACAAGCCCTGCCTCTTCAGACCGTTTAAGAACATCCATGGCCTGATCAAGCGTGATTTTTTTTGCCAGCTTTCTTTCAATCAGAAAATCGGCTGTTTTATCGAAAATCAGGCAGACATCATTCGGCTTATTACATGCTTTATCACCGGCAGAGACTCTGCAGGCACATTCAGCAAGGGCAAAGGTTGTATTTCGTTTCATCATTTCAGACAAGACTTCGTAGGGGAGAATCTCACTGGTTTCCTGTAGAGATTCTTCAACCGGCATCACCCGTGTCAAAGGGGTTGGGCTTGAACCGAATTCATAGCCCTGATTTTCATAATGGTATTCCTCCCAAAGCAGGCCGAGCTTTTCATGCATGGCGGTACCGCCACCCGTCATAAACGGAAACTCAAAAACACCGGGAATCAGTGGGAGAAGTGAATAGCCTGTTTCACCGTTTTTAACCCGGCTGTAGATGATCCCTTTATTCGCCATCGATTCGCAGAGTTCTTCCACGAGGTCTGGCTGAAACCCCGATTTTTCTGCAATAGCTGTCAGAGGTTTAGGTATATAGGTCAGACAGACGGCAACGGCGGCTTCGTCAGGTGCAAATAGTGTTTCAAGAATTTTATAAAGCGCTTTAGAAGCAGGTGCACCCGCCGGATTTTTATCTAAGTTAACTCTGAGTTTTTCATAAATGGTCATAATGTCTCCTTATTTTTTTTAGTAAAACGCGTCAGAGCTTTATCCAGAAAGTCATGAATTGTATCGAGTTCTGCTTCAGACATATTGTCAGTCAGTTTTGAATTGAATTCTCCGATAACAGGCAGACCTCTTTCCGCAATCTCTATCCCCTTTTTAGTTGAAAAGACCTGAAAGGCTCTGCCGTCTGTTTCGGATACTTGTTTCCGGAGTAAACCGTTCTTTTCCATTCGCTCAACCAATGTCGT
>JQIA01000318.1_pt1 | contig 23596 bp, 19 predicted proteins | sample 811431 | NCBI WGS metagenome assembly JQIA01 (sample SAMN02998118, study PRJNA258478) | marine sediment metagenome | biome: marine; feature: seafloor; material: sediment; isolation source: oil-polluted sediment collected from 3 locations (0.5 km, 0.7 km and 0.9 km)... | place: USA: Gulf of Mexico ...
CTGCTCTCTCCGCTACTTTTACGCTATCACCAGTAAGCGTACTGATTTCTGAGGCCGCTCGCTGACTACGCTCAGCTAACTTTCTAACCTCAGCCGCAACCACCGCAAACCCTTTACCGTGCTCGCCTGCTCTGGCAGCCTCAATTGCCGCATTAAGGGCTAGCATATTAGTTTGATAAGAAATATCTTCGATGATAGATATTTTTTCAGCAATCTGGATCATAGCCTTAACTGTTCCAGAAACAGCACCCCCGCCTTCCGTTGCGGCACTCGCAGACTCTTTTGCAATATTATCCGTCGTCTGAGCATTTTCACTATTCTGGTTAATAGATGCCGCCATTTCCTCAACAGAAGCACTAGTCTCTTCGACACTTGCGGCCTGCATACTGGCTCCACTGCTGAGCGACCTGGCTGTATCACTAACTTGCGCAGCGGCCGTAGATATTTGGTCTGAATTACCCTTAATCTTCTGAACCACATCAACCAGCTTTTCCTGCATGGTTTGTATACTCATCAGCAAGATACCAATCTCATCCACTCTATTCGTTTGGACGCGTGCGGTAAGATCTCCCTGAGCTGTTTTGCATAACGCTTGACCCACTTCATTTAAGGGCCGAATCACAATTTTTTTAAGTAAAATAGTTGATACTGCTACCAACAAAACAACCATAAAAATTAATTGAATAATGGTGCGTATCAAAGATTCCTGAAGTAAGTTATCGATTGCGCTTTCGTCAATAACGACAACTATTCGCCCCACAATATTTTCCTCACCGCTATCCAAAAAGGTTAGAGGCGCCTCTTTCATTGCCGTTACATTAGGTGGTAATTCAGATTCAATGACTTCGCCTTGATCATTCGTCATCCGGCCTAATACCAGACTCTTTTTATCAAACACAAATATTCCACGCACCTCTTGAGCATAAACTTCAGACGAAACAATGCTAAGCATTTGCTCCACTTCAAAGTTCCATAACGTTGAAGGGATACTTTGAGTTAAACGATAGACAGTGGCTTCAATTTGTTTATCTAAACCGGCTTTGAGTGCGTCACGCGTTTGATTTTGATTGTAGACACCAAAAAGAATCAATAAAAAAACAACTAACAAACTGGTTAGCAAATTAAATTTTAGGCTAAGTGATTTTTTCACTTTTTATTTCCTAGTAATTTATAAGGCTTATATGTCAAAAAGAGTAAGCAGGAATAATATTTATGTTTTTTAAATATAGTTTAGGCCAATCAATATGCAACAACTCATTTGAGAACTAAAATTACAGTGATAAGTCCGGTGAAAAAATACCGTAACATACTGTACTTAGTATATTGATTTGATGTCGATGCCTACAGATCGAACAAGAGGAGTAAAAGGAAGGGGTTCTGTAACCATTAAGAACGTTACAGAACCTGAGCCGGTACAGTGACCAGCTCAAACAGACAATAAGTAAAATTAGTTATTGTCTTTAAACAGCGCTAGAAGCATAATTTTGACCTTGTTGCTCCACAACTGTTTGGCAATCAACACATGCCTTAGACGTTGGGATGGCCGCCAATCGCTTCATGCTAATTTCAATACCGCATGCATCGCAAAACCCATAATCATCATCATTTATACGCAATAAGGATTGATTAACCTGAGCAAGGTGATTCAATAAGATGTCTCGTCCACTAAGCGTTAACGAAAGTTCTTCGAATTGGCTCGCGGCATCCGCTTCATCAGACTGCTTGTCTTGTCCGTCTTTGATTTGATCAACACCAGATTGAATCTGTTGTGTAATTTTCTCTTTCTCCGCAACTAGGTAGCCCCTAATTATTTGCAGCTGGTCGTCACTCATATGATCCTGACTTAGTACCGGTTGCAGTTGCTGGTAAAGCTTATTCAATGGCTAATCTCCGCTCAGATTCATTTTCAAGAACCTACATATGAGGGCAATAAAATAAATTACAAGTGGCTACTGATTAAGAGATCTATTTGCGGGTTGGGATTTTCTACGTTTCAACAATGATGATTCCATCGAGCTCTTCACCTTCTGGAGGCTCAAAAAAACGCTCGGTGTGCGCAAACATATCAGGCGTAACCTCAATAGAGTATGTAATACCTTGCTCCTGATTTCGGTCAAAAACTCTCTTTTCTCTAGTTTCCGGAGCTGAAGTTATATAGTGGAGCTGAAAATCTACGTTATTATTAGACGCTTTTTCTCGTATTAAGTCTCTTTGTTCTTTGTTGGCTGCTGCGCCGTCCAGAACAACACTGATGTTTTGTTTAAGAAGTTGCTGGCAAATAAGCCAAATCTGCCCCCTACATCGCTGATATTTTTCGCTAGCCCAAGCTCCAACAACCTGCATAGGCTCGCTGAGCAAATCTTCGGGTGCATCAGGAATAAATAGCTTACTGAGCCATTCATCTTCAGAAAATCGAATAGCATTATGTTTAGCTGCTATTTCATGGGCATAAATGGTTTTTCCTGCACCTATAGGGCCGCATACTAAATGAATCATTTTTACTCCTAATGGCTAATTATAACGCCAAACTTAAAGTGAACTTTTGTTTTAACAAAACAACCACTGACAGAGAGATAAGTACAAGCTCGAATATCATCACTTGTTCTTCATTATTTTTTAACTGTTAACTCTGTAATCTGTATGAGAGACGTATCAAATGCCACATAACCTTCAATTTGATGAATTCTATGGTCAAACACATGAGTTCGGGTATAGCTCCAAGCGGCATTTTTTATGACGTTACCGTTTACAACAAGGTCGAAGTACTCCCCAGTTCCTTTTAATGTGCAAGAAATAAGTTTATTTTGCGAGATTAATTCACCATGAATAAAAGCATCTTGGGGAAAATAGACAACAGGGGCATAAACCTGACACCCCACTTCCTGCAAACGTATTACCTGATCAGAAATCGCGACTATTTCCCCTTGAAACTCAGCCCGTACGGAATGACTGAGTGCATTGAGGACCATAAAATGTCGAGGCTCACTAGGGTGAAAGATAGGTTCTTTCACCAGCGTCACTAATTTACTCATAATACCTCCCGCTAAGATCTCGCCCTAAAATAGATTATGCAGCTTCAAGAGTTACATTTACCTGAGTACCATGCTCAACATATTTAGCATTGCCTTCCAACATGCTCTCCAACATAGGCCAGAACTGTTTTTCTTACTGTAACTTCAGCCATTATTTCTCTCCTGAGGAATTTAAAAACCTCTTTCAAGGTGAGCAGCAACAATAACTCTGTTTCTGTATAATAAAAAATGAATATAAATAACAAACTTAGAAAGAAATTATTATGGATTTAAACAAACTACGCACATTTACTGTTGTTGCTAAGTACGGCAGTGTTTCTAAAGCAGCAGAATCACTCTACCGAACCCAACCGGCTATCAGTAATCAGTTGAAAGACCTGGAACAAGAACTGAGAATAAAATTATTTGAACGCAAACACGCAAGAGTTTATTTAACCCACGAAGGCGAAGCGCTCTATAAGCAAGCATCCAGTATTTTAAGTGAGTTAGATGATGTTGTTGTCCGTCTTCGCGACGATAGACTGCACACAGAAGGGCTCATTAAAATTGCAGTAGAACATGACACGGTAAGTTATCTCTTACCAACACTGCTGGCACAATTTAAGGTAAATTTCCCCAGGGTTTGTTTTGAAATTATACCGTCATCCTATGGGAAAATTGATGAACTACTGCTACATAACGAGGTCGATTTTGCAATGGTTGTGGCGTTTACAAAAAAGGAGTTTTTTGAAACCAGGCCTTTTTTTACTTTCACACGTAGCCTAGTGGCAACTAAAGAATATCTTGCCAAAACGCCCCCGATCAATGAAATTGAAGATTTACTAAACCATAACTTTATCGGGTTTTATAATCGGCTCGGTGATATGCGTTTTTGGCTTAAAAAGAATGGTTTTTCAAACTATATCTCTTTGTTTGAAAAATGTGCACTGACTAATGTCGTGCACGATGCCAGCACCTTAAACGAGATGATTTTTTCAGGAGTAGGCCTTGGTTTTACCTTTGATCATATGGCGGTACAGCAAGGTGCGAAGGCAAATGAGTTAGTCACTTTATTTCCAAAAGCTGAACCCATGTATGTATCCGTCGAGATTGCACAAAAGAAGAGCAGAAATGCATGTTATGTGAATGATGCATTTTTTGAATTTGTCATGGAATACTCTGAGAAAAACTCACTAAACAAATATTTAGAGCAAATTCTGCAGCCTTTGTAAGGCTCACACAGAAATACATAACTATTTCTTTAGTGATTATCAAATATTTATTATTTTTAATCATCGATTATTAATTCTAATATATATTCTCCTGAATGAAATCTACGCTTTATCTACCGATTACCACCTTAGAATTTGTCTTCATACTCCAATGTACTATTGTTGTACTATTGTTGTAAGTACAGGTGTATTTTTAGGATAAATAATAATTTATAAAGGAATAGAATATGGAGCCTTGCCTCACTCAGCAAGAGATAAGTACGGCCTATACACTTGTGCGCCAGCAAACAGAACATTTAGTAAGCAGACTCTCACCGGAAGACTGCCAAATTCAGTCTATGCCCGACGCCAGCCCAACAAAATGGCATTTAGCTCATACTACATGGTTTTTTGAGACGTTTGTTTTATTGAAATATCAGCCTTCATATAACACCGTTAACGAACATTATGCCGTGCTTTTTAACTCTTACTACAATGCAATAGGAGCACAATATAGCCGCCCTAAACGCGGCCTTCTCTCTCGCCCGGCCCTATCAGAAATAAAAGAGTATAGAACAAAGGTCGATGAGAGTATGACAGCGTTCATTAATCAGTTAGATGATGGCTCCCCTGTATTAAAGCTTATTCAGCTTGGACTTAACCATGAACAACAACATCAAGAGCTGATTCTTACCGATATTAAACACGCATTGTCACAGAACCCAATGTTCCCGCCATTACTGGAACATTATGAACACCAAAATAAAATCACCTCCGCACTCAGCTGGCATGAATTTGAAGGCGGGTTAGTAACAGCAGGGGCCACTCAAGATGGCTTTTCTTTTGATAACGAAAGACCTCAACACAAAGTATTCATCCCCCCCTTTAAACTTGCAAACAGGACTGTCACTAACGGTGAATTCCTAGAATTTATTAATGATGGTGGATATAAAAATAGTCAACACTGGCTATCAGATGGATGGGCATTTATACAATCTGAAGGCATTCTGAATCCCCTTTACTGGAAAAATAAGAGTGGGCAATGGTTTCGCTTCACTCTATCCGGTTTACAAGCCCTAAATATAAACGAACCGGTATGTCATATTAGTTTTTTTGAAGCTAATGCATATGCATCATGGGCTGGGAAACGTTTACCTACAGAGTTCGAGTGGGAATTCGCTACAACACAAAATAAGCAACATGAAACAGCGTTTAACGACAGGGTACTTGAACCACCGATTATTGAGGACCGTAATTTAAGTTCGCTATTTGGCGGTGTATGGGAGTGGAGTAATAGTAGTTATCTAGCCTACCCTGGATTTAAACCTTTTGAAGGAGACGCAGGAGAATACAACGGCAAATTTATGTCAGGACAATTCGTACTAAGAGGTGGGTCGTGCTTTACCCCTCCAGGCCATATTCGCAGCAGTTACCGTAATTTCTTTTACCCACATCAACGCTGGCAAATGAGTGGTATGCGCTTAGCAGAGGATTTAACATGAACCAAGCAGCAATACAAAGTAACCTTGCACACAGCAACCCAGTACAAAACGACATAACTCAAAGCAATAGTCTGTTTTTTCAAGATGCACTATTAGGGCTGAGCCAACAACAAAAATATTTACCCAGCAAATATTTTTATGATGTAGAAGGCTCACGAATTTTCGAGGAAATATGTGATTTAGAAGAATATTACGTCACTCGCACCGAACTGACTATTTTACAAAAATACAAATACGAAATGGCATCTTGCTTTAATAATGAATTAACCGTTATTGAGCCAGGAGCCGGTGCAGGTAAGAAAGTATCAATACTACTCAGTGCGCTTAACAAACCCAAACGATTTATACCGATTGAGATATCCAGCGAAGCACTACTTATGTCATCGAAGCATTTACAACAGAAACACCCTCACCTTCCAGTACATCCACTCCAAGGTGACTTTACAAGCCAGTTTGATTTACAAAGGGTGTCTAAATTGCTGGATAAGAATGAAAACCGAATGGTTTTTTTCCCGGGTTCAACACTGGGTAATTTCTCACAAATCGAAGCACTTAATATTCTAAGGAATTTAAAGGAACTTGCAGGAAAAAAAGGGAAAATCCTGCTCGGTGTAGACCTAATAAAAGATAGAAAACGTCTAATTTCTGCCTATGATGATAAACACGGAGTAACCGCACGTTTTAACTTGAACCTTCTCGTTCGAATGAATAAAGAACTGGATAGCAATTTTGATGTGGAAAATGGCTTTACTCATAAAGCACTATTTAACGAGCGTTATAGTCGTATAGAAATGCATCTGATATCAACACGAGACCAGCTTGTTAAACTAGGTTCCAGTCGCATATTATTTAAAAAAGGAGAGAGTATTCACACTGAAAACTCCCATAAATACAGTGTTCCGTTAATCAATAGTTTAGTTCAAAAACTTGGACTAAACATTGAAAATCACTGGAAGGATGATAACCAAGATTTTGGAATATTTTTGCTAAGTTAAATGATCAAACATTAAAATAGGTATGGCCATTCCCAGATTCAAAGGCAAGCGATCATGAGAGTCGCTTGCCGCATAGTCCCACTTTAAACGGGCTTGTTTTCTGTATTTTCTACTTAGGTGAACTCCCTTTACACCGAAGCTGAAACAAATCCATTTATCTTCTGTAAAACCGCTTCAGATTTTAATATTTTACGATGCCCAAGCCCTTGCGTCATAAATAGCTCAACTTGTTTAAATACAGTGGCTATGCCCTTAGATTCACTTACCGGGACTTCTACATCTGATTCATCATGAATCAATAATGTAGGGATTTCACACTGCTGCAAAAGTTTCGTCGCATCCAGATCAGAAGCCTGTACACCCACTTTATCCCCTATAACATCAACAAACTTATTGGTAGCATTTTTATTTAAACCAACAAATCCAGCGAAGCGTCTTAGTACATTTTCAATAGAGAATGGTCCAGAAATCAGTATCATTTTATCTGTGGTGACCCCGTTTCCAACGGCAATTGCGGTAGCCCCTGCCCCCATCGAATGGCCAATTACGGCATGGAAATGACCAAGTTTGTGTTGAGCCAACTCAACGGTTTTAGAAAATAGATAGGCATTAGAGGTAGCACCTTTCGAATGTCCATGCCCCGGCATGTCAACAGCAATAACCGTGTAACCTTGCTTGATAATCTCCTTTACCAAACCATACATCTGGGTCGCCCTGCTCTCCCAGCCATGCACTAATAGTATTTGTTTATCACTTACCTTATTTTTAGATGATACGAACTCTACTGAAGATGATGGAGGAGACCAGCGAATGGCACTCACGTCACTTGTTAAATTGAAACGCTCTCCTTTGCTTTCTGCCTCTTTCTCCCAGCCTTTTATTTCATGTCGCTGTGGTGTCAGAAAGAGTTTACCTATATTTTTTGCTACCCAAATAGGCGCAACAATGCTGCTTACGCGATTCTTTAAACGGTAGCCTGCAAGTACGTAATTCATAGTTAACTCCTTCAGCTTATCATTATTCTACCTGACGTAAGGTAGGTTACTTAGTTAAAATTTTTTGCTTAGCGTAACTTAACTCCGCTGAGCAAAATATTGAGTAATTATGTTTATGGTGCTTTCAAATGAAGCCTTATTTCCTGAAATCCGGCTTGTTACCAACGCCCCTTGAACACAGGCAATCACCCATTGAGCGAGCTCTTCAACATCATTGTCATGATCGTTAAACTCGCCATTAGCAATGCCATCGATAAGAATTTTTTGTACGCCTACCATTTGTGCATTAATTAGCCGGTTCACTTGAGCTTGAACAGCCCCAGACAACTTGCCCCATTCACCAGCAAAAGCGCCGCCGGGACATAGCTTTTCACTGGGTACGACATGATGAAGATAAATATTAAGAAAATATCTTAACCGCTCAGTTGGACTTTTACCCTCACCACGCAAGAAACTTTCTTTCATTTCAGACTCTGATCGCTCAAGAAGTGCGATAGCTAGGTCATCTTTGCTTTCAAAGTGATAGTACAAACTGCCCTTTTTTATTCCAATTCGATTCGCCAGCTCTTGAAAGCTGACACCACCTATGGATTGACGCTGAACCATGTCTTGCGCAACGTCTATTATTGCTGTTCGGGTATCTTTAGATATTTTCATACAACCTACCTTACGTCAGGTAGAAGTATTTTGTCAAACTTATAAATAAAATTTGTAATCCACCAAAGGCTCATCGCCTTGAACAATAACTAACCGTCACCCCCAAAATATGTCCTATGAAATGGCGGTTAGTTAAATGAGCTTAAGCTCAATATTGAGATCTCAACTATGCACTCTGAAGCGAGATAACACCTTCCTCTTGAGTATCTACTTCATTGACATAATCAGCCGTATCAAAGGTTAATAACATCGCCGGTAATAATAAGAAGTCGACAATTAAGGCAATGGTAATCGTCATCGCAGTAATCAAACCCAATTCGAAATTCAACTTAAAGGTTGAAAACATGAGCACTGAAAACCCTGCGGTTAATACCGCCGTTGTAATCATTAACGCAGGGCCAACATTGGCAAAAGCATATCGCACGGCGTCTTCCGCAGATAAGTTCTTCTCACGCCTGCCTCGCATATATTTACTCAAGAAGTGAACCGTATCATCCACAATTATTCCAATGATCATACTGACCGATAACGCCAGTGCAAAACCCACTTCGCCAACAAGAAGTGCCCATAGTCCAAATGACATCATGGGTGGAACAAGGTTTGGAATTAAACTGATGAGACCTATTTTCAGCGAGCGTAGTGACATTAGAATTAAGACTGAGATAAGCACTAACGCAAAAGCCACACCACCTGTCATTTGCTCGACGGTCCTCAAACTAATATGTGAGAACATAAATTGTGGGCTACCAACAGTTTGAGAAATCCAGGGCGCCGTTTTTGTTAACCAATTCTGAGCGCGGGCATTAAACGCAATCATTTCGTTATTGGATAAAGTGTGTAGCGATACCGTTACACGCGTACCTGATTTACCAACGTTAATCTGGTTGTTCAGATCTAAACCATAAGGCAATGACATTTCGTATAATAGTAAGTACTGCGCTGCCAACTCTCGATTGTCAGGTAAACGATACCAGCTAGAATCATCATTATGTAAATTCTTATTCAAGCGTTTCATAATATCAGACAAGATATTAACGTGCACCACTTCAGGCTGCTGGTATAACCAGGTTTTGTACTGATCCAATACGTAGAGGTACTCTGGCGAACTAATGCCTCCTGATTGATTCGATTCTAAACCATACTCCAAGTAATACGGCCCCGTTAGATGGTCTGAGGCATAATCAGTATCAACCCGAAATGCCACTGATTCGTCAAAAAACTCCCATATTCGGTCATTAACGATATTAAGAGGGATTAAGGCAGATAATAAGAGAGTGACACCCACCATTGACCACAATACTTGTTTACGCTTTCGAATAACAAACTCCCCTAAGGCGCTCATTTTTTCGCTTGTTTTATTACTACTCACCTTTACTCGAACCGGTAACAGCATTAATAACCAAGGAAGAAACGTCATAGACAGCATAAAGGAAATCAACACGCCCGCTGCAACCATATTTGCCAGATGATGAAATGGAGGCACATCTGAAAAATGCATGGTTAAAAAACCAGCGACGGTTGTGATTGTAGCGAGAACAACGGGTTGAATGTTCACACGTAAACTTTCACTTAAAGCCTTACGCTTTTCCATACCTGCACGCATATTGTGAATCATCGATAACAATATGTGTACTGCGTTGGCAACCACAATGGTCATCACTATTGTGGGAGCACTCGCAGAAACCGGTGTAAGTTGAACACCTAACCAACCTGCAAACCCCATGGTGGAGACAATCGACATGATAATAATGACTAATATACTCAAGGTAGCTGTGATGCTACGAAGAAAAAATAACAGGCCGATTAGAATCAGTGAAAACATAATTAATGTTAAGGAACTCATATCTCCCATCGATGCTTCCATGAAGGCATTATCCATCACAACAAGCCCCGTCAATCGAACATCAATATCAGGGTTGCGTTGTTTGAGTTGTTTAATCAGGTCCCGAGTATAAGCCGTCACTTTAGGACTTCCTTCTGGGTCACCTTTTGGCAAATTAATGGTGACATTCACTGCCGTCACTTTTGCATCACTTGAAATAGCACTGTTTAACAATAAAGGTTCATTCAGTGCGATCTCTTTTATCTTCGTCAACTCCCCGTGTGTTAAATTTTCAGCACTTTTAATTAAATCAACAACGGTTAAGTCATCCTCGTTTGCAGAGGTATATTGAAAATTGCTTAATGAATCTACACGGGTTGAAAAAGGAATTTGCCAAGCTTCATTGGTTAGCCATTCCACGCTTCCAAGGGTTTTTTGATTAAAGACTTCACCATCTTTAGGTGTAATCAATATCACGACATTATCCGCTTTCACGTAGGTTTTTTGAATAGATGAAAAATCCAAATACTGAGGATTATCATCCGAAAACCAAACTTCATAATCAGTGGCGAAAGATAAAAAACGAGCCCCGCTCGCCATGGCAAACACAATAACTAACGACAGAAGTGCAAATAACCACCTCCACCTAACCAGTATTTGTGGAATTGAATTCATCATATAAATCTCTTAAGAAGTTACAAATATTAAAGATCGGTTTAACTCTTGGGTTTTCAGAGAGGTTATCGTGCTCGCTTTAATGCATTTTTGCTAAAATCACTCCCATCAAGACCCACTTTAAAGTCATAGTTAGACCACTGAAGTTCAGTCGTTTTACCACTTTGATGATTGACCATACTCATGGTGTTAGCGCGCCAATACTTGCTTAGATAAAGTTCATAGTCTGTATACGATAAAGTTTTCAGCAAACTGTTTTTACGGTCATAAAAGTCAATTTTATGTATTCGGTACTCCGCTTTATCAACCCAAACGATACGTCGTTTGTAACCTGAGTTTTTATCCGCCGGATATTGTTCCACTTTAAAACTATCTAAGCCATTTATCGTTTCATCGCCCAAATATTTGTAGCTATATTTTTCAATTTCAAATGAATTTAAATCTTCAAATGCAAATTCAGACCCCATAAACGGACCTGACTTATTACTTGATGATATGCGCTTCACTCGCTTTAGAGCCGGTAAAAACAACCACTGGTCGTCGTCATCAACAGCGTGAGAGAAACTTAAAAAGGCAGTCCCTTTAACGTCTCTTGGTTGGTTGAAAACGGTTAAGCTTTTATCACCATCATCTACCTGCTCCAAGGTTTTAATTTTCAACTCACGAATACTTTCTTCTCCCTGCTGATTTCGAAGGTACATCATCATATCAGCGGTGTTATCAAGCCACCCACTGTCTCTACTGATTACTTCCTGAGATATTACCAACCCTTGCTCTTGAAGGCTTATAGCAAAAGAAGTATTAGTTACGAGAGTTAATGCAAAAGCAGCACTCAAGCGCCTAAAATTTATTTTTTCTAACATTTTGAAACCCTTTAACGTATTGAGATAAATTCATTTATTTATTGAGTTATTGCGATAGATAAGAAGTTTAGATGAATCATCCACCAATATATATGCACACAACCACCCGTTAGCGGTGCTATAATGCACCACTACAAATGTATGACGATTTACACTATTTAATATGAGGTAGTTATGGCTGATTGGGATGATGTACGGTTTGTACTGGCGCTATCACGTAATGGATCCATTCGGAAAGCAGCAAAAGCGTTAGATGTTAATCACACCACAGTAGCACGAAGAATTTCATCCCTAGAGAAACGTCTGTCAGCACGTTTATTTGAGAAAACACCTTCAGCTTATGTATTAACAGCCTCTGGAAGAATTATGTGTACGGCGGCAGAGAAAATGGAAAGCTTGCTGATCAGTTCCGAGCGAAGAATCGAAGGGGCTGATACCATTCTAACGGGAGATGTGCATATCCATATACCCGATATTTTTGATGAATGGGTAAGCGAGAAATTAGCGCCATTCTCACGGCAGCATCCTAAACTTAACCTACTCATAAGCAATACAACTTCTGTAGCTGACCTTGCTCGACGAGAAACAGATATCGCTTTACGCTTTTCACAATCACCACCGGAAGACATGGTGGGTCGCAAGCTTTGTACTTTACCCGTCGCACTGTACGCAGGTATCGATTTTGAAATTGATCCTTTAAAAGACGTTGCAGAATACCCTTGGGTTCGCTGGGCAAAGCCCTACATCAACTCACCCCCAGAGCAAGTAGCTGAAAAAATGAGTACTAAGTCATCATCAGTGCTCTATGTGACGACCTATCACTCGATCACTAACCTCATCAGAAATGGTGCTGGCATTGGTCTTTTGTCGCCTTGGTTTGCTGATAATGACTCAAAGTTGAAACGAATTTCACCCATTTTGGATGAAGGCGCAATGGATGTTTGGATGCTCATTCATCCAGATCTCAGAGGAGTGAAACGAATTAAAGCCATTACAGATATGCTTAGAGAACTATTTGAAGAGAAACAGCTATAGCCAAGTATCCTCGCTGGCACCAATACGAAGACATTAACCAAAATTTCGGGGGTAAGATGTAGTAGGATTAAGGTAAGGAGATCTAACCTCATCACTTTTCACCTGATTTCTGCCTGCTTCTTTTGCTTCGTACAGATATTTATCTGCGGTATTAATAAAATGAACTGGGAGAGTATTCTTTTCAGGAATGATAGTGGCTACACCAAGACTTAATGTCACATTTTCTGCCGTTTTGCTTTTAGCATGAGAGATGTGCATACCCTCAATATTAGCCCTCATTGTATTCGCTATATTTACGGCAGACTCGATACATGTCTCCGGAAGGACCGCAACGAACTCTTCGCCACCGTACCGAGCCACAAAATCTGCTGGCCTGCTAACAGTATTACTCAAAGCTTGTGCGATGAGCCGTAAACACTCATCCCCGGCAGTATGGCCGTAATGGTCATTAAAGTTCTTGAAATAATCAATATCAATCATTATTAGTGACAGGCATTTTGATGATCGTTTAGCTCGACTCCACTCTTGACCGAACACCTCATCAAATTTTCGACGGTTCGGAATCTCTGTCAACCCATCAATGGAAGTAAGGCTTTCCAATAGATCCGTTTTCTTTTTCAGCTGCAAATGGGTTCTTACACGGGCTTCAACAATCTTAGGACTATATGGTTTAGTGATGTAGTCAACACACCCCAGCTCAAAACCACGATATTCATCTTCATCTCCCTTTAAAGCCGTTATAAATAGAATGGGTATACCATTGGTTGTTTTGTTATCTTTCAACCTCTTGCAGACTTCATAGCCATCCATATTGGGCATCATTATATCCAGAAGGATCAAGTCCGGTTGATGCTTAATAGTATAATTAAGTGCCTGCTCACCATTCATGGCAAAGGCAACCCGGTAGCCCTGCTTTTTTAATAAGCCTCCCAATAACTGCACGTTCTTTTGAACATCGTCAACGATTAGAACAAGCTGACTTTCATTGTCATGATTTTGCATGATGACTATAGCTCTTCACTTGATTGAAAATGGCAGAAAACTCATCTAATGAATGATCAATTTGCTCTACATCAAAAGCTTCAGCAAACGCCAAAAGTGAGTCGGCATACGTTTCTAACACTTTAACGTTATGTTCAACAGATAACTCAGAGACTCTTTGAGCAAATTTTTCAACCGCATCTATTTCCATAGCCCCTTTTAAGTCTTCCCACTGTGGTTTAATTTCAGACTCTAATATGCGCATAAATTTCGGTAACCCACTAATATTACAGGTAACAGAATCTAATTCTATGCTTTCTATAGCCTTACTTATTATAGTCACCTTCTTAGTCATAGAGGACTTTAAATAACAAGATAGCGTTTCATACAGTTCTTGCATATTAACGGGTTTAAGAAGATACCCATCAAAAAGGGATGGCTTAACTTTACTCGCCGAGGCAGTTAATGCGATGACCGGTATGCTGTTGGTTTTTGGGTCTGCTTTTAATTTCTTCAACGCATCATATCCGTCCAGAACGGGCATCATGATGTCCATTAATATAAGGTCAGGCATTGATTTTTGAGCACATAGAATGGCTTCCTGTCCATTCTCCGCCTCTATGATCTCTACTCCTGCTGGCGTTAATGTCTCCCTTATCAAGAAACGATTAGACATAACGTCATCAACAACTAACACTTTGGATGATTCGAATTTAACGCTATTAGTATCAAAAATTTCATCATCACTATTGCTATTGGGCTTGAGGGTGACGACGTCAACACCCTCTAAAACGACCTTAAAAACACTGCCTTTATCAATTAGGCTAGTAAGCGATATCTGACCATGCATTATTTCTACCAAGCGTTTAGTTATCGCTAATCCAAGACCACTGCCCCCATATTTTCTGACGCTTTGGCCTTCTTGCTGCTTGAATGACTCAAATATAATAGATTTTTGGTCCTCAGGGATGCCGATACCGCTATCCTCCACACTAATGGCTAAATCAACCTTATTGCTGTCATTCTTAATGATTTTAGAGGCAGAAAGTTTGATATATCCCTTCTCGGTAAACTTGACAGCGTTGCCAATTAAATTGAACAATACTTGTCTCACTCTGATTTCATCCAGCATCAACGCTTCAGGAAGTTCATTATCAATCTCAATGAGGAAATCTAATTTTTTCTCTGCCATTTTCACACTAAATATTTGCGCCATTTCCTCAAATATTGTCGGTAGTGTGGTCACATCATATTGAAGCTCCAGACGACCGGCTTCAATTTTCGAAAGATCGAGAATATCGTTAATTAACGTTAATAGGCTTTTTCCTGCGGACTGAATTGATTCAAGGTAGGCCTTATGCTGTCTATCAGAAATACCCTTGTATAACAACTGGCTAAAGCCGAGCACCGCATTCAATGGAGTACGAATTTCATGGCTCATATTGGCTAGGAATTCACTCTTTGCACGATTGGCAGATTCAGCGTCTTCTTTAGCATTTTTCAGGTGTTGTTCTACCTTGATACGCTCCTCAATTCCTACTCTAAGCAGATCATTGGTTACTTTTAGGTCAGCCGTTCGTTTCTCGACCCGCTCTTCTAACTCATTTTTGGCATCCTCCAGTTCAAAGTTTGCCCGAGTCAGACTGTCTGTCATTTGATTAAATGTCCGGGATAATACGCCAACTTCACTAATCGAGGTGTCGCTAACCCGGCAGGATAAATCCCCCCTGCTTATATCTCTGGCAGCTTGTATGAGTTTGTCTATAGGTTTCACAATAGAACGAGTGATGGCAAAACCGATCAAAACCGACAATGCCACAATCGTCAGGATAAAAAAGAGCATCCATTTCTCACTGTTCTGCAATACTTCTTGAGCATGCTTTGCCGACAAGCGAACTGTGATCATCGATGTTTCGAAGGCATGTTCATAGTGAACGCCACGTCTTGAATAGTAGTCACGCAGTGCTTTTTCATAAATCCATTTTTGTTCCGAATAAGATGCACTATCCAATATTTCGATCGCCCTGGACAACATACCATTATCTACCCGACGTAGAGCATCGCTCTCCATCTCAATGAGTAAGTTATTACTACCTTCAATTTTTCGAAAAACATCCTTATTATTTTCGTCACCATTAGCGACAGTTTGCTTAATTACACCTTCTAAGAGTGGTTCAAACGCATAGTAGCGTCGCTTCCATTTCTTATTCCCGGTAAAGGCGTAGTTACGAGCACTCTGCGTTAAAACTTCATCGTAATAGCGGATAAGCTGTGCCAAACCATCAATTTCTGAGGTAGCACTCAGTTTCTCGATACTCAGTGGAATATTCTTATTGAGGGGGGTGGAGACTTCACGGAGTTGTAGTAACGACCAATATCCACCTCCTGCTGCCAAAGCAGAAATAACCAAAAAGCCCAGCATCAGTTTGGTTTGGATCTTCATATCACTCCCCTGCAATCATTATATTGAAATGACTTCTTTAGCCTTTCTCAACAACATTTCCGGTAAGGTTATTCCAAGCTCACTGGCTGTTTTTTTATTGACAACGATATAATCCTCTCTAGGAGACTCAGTTTGCAGCCAACTAGGATCTGAGCCTTGTAAAATCATGGCAGCCTTTTCCCCTGATATCTTCCCAATCGCTTTAAAATCTCCCACATTACCCACCAAAGCGCCTTTCAATACCCCCTCTTTGTTGCAAGCAAAATTCGGTTTTTTATATTTCAGACTGATTTCATTGATAATTTCCTCCCCTCCTGCGTGCGTTAGCGTATCGCAGGTTGAAAATATCGCATCAAAGGATGTAATGTGCTCCTGTAATTGCATCCGCATATCATTAAGGTCAACGGCGGCTATATCAACAATTCCGATACCCCGTTTTTCTAATAGTGTTCTTATTTCCCTTAATTGATTCGTTGAATTGGACTCTCCCTTTCGTCGGACGACTGCCAGTGTTTTTGTATCAGGATATATTTCTTCAAACGCGTAATACTGTTTTGAAGGCGGCACATAGTTACGGGTACCGACTAAATGATTACCTGATGATTTCAAAGATTGAATAAGGCCGGACTCTACAGGATAAGTGCAGATTGAAAATACAACTGGAATGGGGTTTTCCATTCTTTCTGTTAATTCTTTGGCAATGAGAGTTCCCGGCGTTGTCAGTGAATAAATTAAATCAACTTCTTGCTCGATAAAAAATTCAATTAACTCTTTCTGCTTCACGCTGTCAGTTTCTGAATTTTTAACAATAAATCGAATATTCTCTCCGGCTATATAACCCTGCTCTGCCAGTCCTTCCATAAATCCGTCCAAGCTGCGCTGAAATTCAGGGTTACTCCCCCAACGAGAAATCCCAATGGTAAGCATTGAGTCAGTATTGCGGTAATAACCAAAAACTGTGGTAATCACTCCTGCACAAAGAAGGATAATCCCTCCCACCCATAGTGTTTTTTTTTGCTTTGCCTTGTTCATTTCATCCTCCTTTAGATAATTTTTAAGTTCTTGGTGCATTAAGAAGACGATACATATTCATCGCTTTCAAGAGGTCACAGGCAAAGCAATAGAGTTTGGAGGGAAAATAACAAGTGATGTAAATAAAGGCTGTCTAGATAGGATTTTGCTCATGTTCAATACGTCCCTAATTGCACAATGATCTTCTTGAAAAATAGATAATCCGTAATACTACTTTGCAAATTTTTTTAACTTTAATTCGTGTCGTTTTGATCATTAACTTTCAACTTAACTCAATCCCGGCTTGCCATCTCGCATTGCTGTATTAGGCATTTATTCGCGGGCGATAATTAAGAATAATATTGAGGTTATGATGAGCTAATATCTTTCACACCTAAAAGATTAGTCGACAGCATAGAATGTTCAATCCACTTTTTAGATGATATTGATATAACCAAACACTTAACTAGTAAAGAAAAGAAGGATAAAAACTATTGTCCAGCGTTTTGACTCTCCACCGTGGTCACTATCGATGGCAGCCAGCTCTCCGACCAGCTCGGTTTACAGTTATCTATTGATGATTTCGTCACCTGCTATTTTTTCAGCAGGCCAATGGAATCGAAAAAGCTATCCAAGAGGTTAAATCCTGATCACATGCATTCTGTTAAAGGGGGTGAAGTAAAAATACCTTGCCCATTAATGCCGTTGCAATCCGCCCCTGATTCGTTGCATTATTACCCCCCCAATAACGGCTACATTAATGTATGAAATTTACTACTCTGTTAAAGTCAATATTTTTGGTATTAACCGGTTTTATCATCGGTGCGTCCTTCGAGTGGAGTAGGTTCGACTGGAATAAATTTAAACAATTTGATTTCATTTCGAGTGAAAGCACAGACAAAATTCGCACACCGATCCAGCAAGCCGATAGCCTAAAACCTACGGCGATACTAAATAATCAAATTCTAGAATTAAGCCTTCCTCAAATCACCGTCCAACTCATTCAAAATCAACAGGTTGATCCAGCCATCAAACTGCTGACGCAGATGGACTTAGAAAGTGAGGATAATGCCTTAGTCAAACAGTATTTATTTGAACACTTAACAAATTTACGAAATTTGGAAAATTGGTCCCGACTGAACGATTGGCTTTTAAAGCTGATAAGTGTCGGCTTTAACGACAGTTATCTATACCGTCTACAATCAGATTTACTCATCAACAATAAGGAATATGAGGCTGCACTGGAAGCGCTACATATCGCTCTACAAAATGCGCCATCACTAACCGTAGAAGATCAGATCAATAAACAAATAGATCAACTAACCACCCGGTTAACTGATGATTACCTTTCAGGAAAAACCAGTATTCGTTACCTAGAGATGCTTATAATACTCGAAAATGCACGTGAGAAAAGACCTGATCACCCACTTATTAGCATGAAACTAGCAAAAATATACGCTTCACAAAATCAGCTAAGAAGAGCGCTAGACACATTAGAAATACTTCCCTATGAAAGTAACTTTGACGCATCGCTAGAAGCATTGAAAATCCAATTAACAGCCAAACTGAATCAAGAAATAATACAAAAAACCGGCATTCCTTTAATCAAACAGGGGGCTCAATATATTGTAAAAGTGAGTATTAATGACCAAGTCACACTCCACCTATTATTAGACACTGGCGCTAGTTACACGGCTCTCAGCACAGAAGCTATTGAACGAATCCATTCAGAAACAAAAGGCATTTACTATCAGAACAAGCTAACGTGGGTTAATACGGCGAATGGGAGAATTCAATCACGGATTTACATCACGGAGACGCTTGCAGTAGGGAACTTTATCTTGCGTGAAGCAAATATATTGGAAGCCAATTTCGATAAAAACGCCAGGGTTGATGGTTTATTGGGCATGGACTTTCTTAGTCATTTTCAATTTAAACTCGATTATGATCATGACATGCTCTATTTAACCTCAGATTATTAACAGTCAAAAAAACCTGCGATCAAGCGCAGGTTAATGTAGCAGAAACCTATTGAGCAAGCGCAGGCTTCTGAATCAGCAACATTTTATTAGGCTCGTAGTGCCTCTTCTTGCTATTAGGGTCCTGAAGCTCTGCAATTCGCTGACTCACCTCAAGATTTTTATCTGAATTAGGGAACTCCTCTAAAACTTTCTCAAAATACATTAAAGCGCGTTCTTTATTGTAGCTTTTATGGGTGGGTACACTATACATTAGACCACATTGATACAAAGCCTGCGCCCGTACATTGCCAGGGTAAGATTTATCTTCGTAAAGGTGCAAATACGCCTGCTCGGCATCGAGTACTTTATCAGTACTAATCGCTTCAATTGATGTATCAATTAAATCCGGCTCCATCGCATTACTTGCTTCTGCTCTTTTTCTTACATCTTCTGCGACCAGACTAACCTGGAACGCACCATAACCCACCGCTGACAACCCCCAGCCAAGACCACAACCTGTTAATGTTGTTACGCTCAAGACTAAACTTAATAAGAGTAGTGCACTTCGTCCTTTCATTGTTATTTTCTCCGTGCCTAGATCACTAATTATACATTTCATTTTAAATTACTGTATTTCAAAACATAAACATACTACCACTTACTTCGTAACTTGCTACAATTAACGGAGTTCTGAAAAATAATATCTTACAACAGAAACTAACAAAAAGAGTTTAATTGTGGCGCAAAAAACTGCTCTTGTCGTAGATGACTCATCTACAGCTCGCTTACTGTTATCGAAAGTACTTCGTAATATTGGAATAATATGCCGTGAAGCTGTTTCAGGAAAAGGTGCACACAGATTAGGTGCCGTAGCCTGGTTAGAGCTAAGCCAGATTGAAACTATTATCGACCTATTGGAAAGAAGAACTTGAGCCTCGCAAACCTTAAGGCAATAGCTGCACTACCCAAAGCATACAGCAAGCTTCATTTTCTTGTTGTTGATGATTTTGAAAGCTTTCGCATGTCAGTCAGACAAATGCTCAGATCCTTTGGTGCCGAGCATATTGATGTGGTTAGTAACGGAAAAGATGCGGTACAAAAATGCACCTATGAACGCTACGACATTATATTATGTGATTTTAATATGGGGAACGGCCAAAATGGCCAGCAAGTACTTGAAGAGCTGCGTTATACAAAACGTGTGAAGCACACAAGTCTGTTCATTCTTATTACGGCTGAAACATCTAAAGATATCGTGGTTGGCACCAGGGAATATCAACCTGATGGTTATATCGCAAAGCCTATCACAAAAGCTGTATTACAAAAAAGAATGGATAACCTCATACTTCAACGTGAGGCGCTGCTTCCCATAAACAAAGAACTTGATCTTGAAAACCACCCAAAAGCAATCACTCTTTGCACTCAGGAAATTCAAAAAGGAAGTCGCTATCAAAGCTGGTGCTACAAAACGTTAGCCCACCTTTACTACTTAACGGGTGATTACTCACACTCACAGAAAATTTACAATGATGTATTAAGTAAACGTGAGATAGCCTGGGCCAGATTAGGTTTAGGCAAAGTTCAAATGGGCCAGCAACAATACACAGAAGCAATAGAGCAATTCAAAAAGGTTATCTCTGACAACCCTGACTACGTAGAGGCTTATGACTATTTATCATCCGCCTATGAAAAGCTAGGAAAAAGAAAAGACGCTCAAACCACACTACAAGAAGCCGTAGCTATTTCCCCAAGAGCGATACCCAGACAACAACATCTTGGCCAGCTATGCCACGCAAATCAAGATATTGAATCAGCTATTAGTGCCTATAGAGCTACCGTTAAGCATGGCAATCACTCCGTTCACGACTCCGCTGATAATTATTTAAATTTGGGACGTAACTTATCCGATGCAAGTGAAGGTGACGATAGCGAGAAAGCAAAAGACTTTGCTAACGAAGCCATTACCGTATTAGACAAAACAATCCGAAAATACGATAGCAAAGAAGTAAAAGCGAGTGCCTGCTTAATTGAAGCCAGAATTCATATTGGGCAAAATAATGAAACAGCGTCTAAAGCCGCTTTTGCAAAAGCAGAATCATTAATCGATGAGTCAACTATCGACCCGGAAACAGGTATAGAGCTCGCAAAAACACTGTACCGGATTAATGAAACAGAACGCGCTGAAAAAGTATTACACTCATTAGCTCAGCGCTTTGAGGATGATCAAAAGGTCATAAGTAGCATAGAAGAACTGCTTGACGAACCCGTTAGCTTACGCCAAAAAATAAAAGCACGGGGGCTTAATAAAAAAGGGATCACATTATTTGAAGAAGGTCAGTTCGAGAAAGCAATAGAGACCTTCAAAGAAGCGCTAAAAGAAACACCCAAACACCCTGCCCTCAACCTTAACCTTGTGCAAGTAGCGCTCAAGTTTATGGAGAAAGATGACTCGGCCAAAGCTAATATCCCTTTTTTAAAAGATACTCTTGATCACGTAAAGCATATTCCATCTCAACACCGGCAATATAAACGCTTCATCACACTTTCAAAGAAAGTGTCGCTCTTATAACCAAAACAGAGGCAGGATAAAGTCAATGGCAGAAAAACATACAAAACCTGACTTTTCAATGGTGATGGCATCCGCTGTTCACGATATGAAAAACTCTTTGAGCATGCTACTTCACTCCCTTGAGATGATTAATGAAGAGCTGCCTGAAGACATGAAAAAATCAGGCAAAGTTGCAACACTTCAATATGAAGCAGAACGTGTAAACAACGACCTCATCCAACTATTAGGGGTTTACCGTTTAGAAAACAACCAATTATCAATACATGTTGACGAACATTATGTATTGGATTTTCTTGAAGAACAGGCAGTGCGTTATGAAGGCCTCCTACAATCCCGCTCAATAAATTTTAGTATTGTGTGCGAAGACGACATGGTAGGTTATTTTGACCGTGATATGGTTGCAGGCATTATTAACAACACACTAACCAATGCCGCTCGCTACACAAAAGACACCATTATATTAAAAGCTTATCAAGAAGATAATAATACTGTATTCGAAATAGCCGATAATGGTTCTGGCTACCCGGAATCAATGTGCAATGCTCCGGGTAAAATATTCAAAGGGATTGATTTTGAAACAGGCAGTACAAGCCTGGGCCTCTACTTTGCGTACCAAGTGGCACATATGCACAAACAAGGTGATAATATAGGAACAATTACACTGGAAAATGGTGGTGAACTGAACGGTGGCATATTTCGTATCAGACTACCATGAACGTATAACAGGGCTATAAGGAAAAAGAACCCATGGCTAAAGACAAAATCGGAATCGCACTCTCTGCGGTCAATAAGTTCGCTGGGTCGCCATTAGTGAGCAAACTAAAGCTTCGCAAGCCTGCTGAAAAAATAGCCTACGTTTCTACACGCACGGGGTTCCAGGTTATTTCATCAGCCAACGCCAAAGTGAAACAGGCAAAAGACTTTTTTACCTCAGCAACAGACATTCAAAACAAACAGAATTCAGAACTATTTGACCTTTCATTATCAGAAGAACAGCAACTTATAAAAGACAGCCTTGAGCGATTTTCAAGTGAAGTTATCAGGCCCGCAGCTCATCAGGCTGATGAAGATGAACGTACATCCGAAGAAATTTACCAACAAGCCAATGACCTTGGGCTGCCCGCCTATTCTGCTACCGAAAAATATGGTGGTTATTCTGATACGCCCTCAACGTTGACCAACGTATTAATAGCAGAATCTCTCGCTTACGGAGACATGGGGACCGCATGCGCATTACTTTCCACCGTAAGTGTTGCTAATGCCTTAACCAAATGGGGAACTGAAGAACAGAAGTCAAGCTGGCTAATGCCCATCATAAAGTCACTTGACCAACCTACGGCACTTTATGCATCCATTGCTATTAACGAACCTACACCACTATTTAACCCTGATAAACTACTCACAAACGTAGTACCTACAAATGACGGGTACAAACTCAATGGCAAAAAAACAGCGGTTGCTATTGGGGATAAAGCCGACTTTTTTCTAGTAACCGCCAACTCTCCAAATAGCCGGCAAAGAATATTTATCGTAAATAGCGCATTAAAAGGCATAACAATTACACCCAGTCACAACATGGGTCTTAAAGCGGCTGAGTTATGTTCTATTGATTTTGTTGATGTACAGCTTCCTGAGAGCGCTTTACTCGGTGATGAAAATTTCTGCAACCAAACCTTCATTGACCTTGCCAACCTTGCCTGGTGTGGCCTTGCAATTGGTTGCGCGCAGGCCATTCAAGATTATGTTGTTAATTATTGCAATGAACGAATCGCTTTTGGTGAGCCTGTTAGCCACCGACAGTCTGTTGCCTTTATGATTGCAAATATAGGTATAGAGCTTGAAAGCATGCGACTTCTGACCTACAG
>JQIA01000319.1_pt1 | contig 23595 bp, 18 predicted proteins | sample 811431 | NCBI WGS metagenome assembly JQIA01 (sample SAMN02998118, study PRJNA258478) | marine sediment metagenome | biome: marine; feature: seafloor; material: sediment; isolation source: oil-polluted sediment collected from 3 locations (0.5 km, 0.7 km and 0.9 km)... | place: USA: Gulf of Mexico ...
CCCTTCCTGTCTGGAATGAACAACAAGGGATAAAAGAGCAAGCGTAAATTCATCTATCTTTTCTCTATTCAAAGTCTTAATTGTCATGTGCCCTCCTTTTATGCTGTATATTTGGCAGGTTATTTTAATTTTTCTTAGCAGGATTTTTAGCAAAGGTCAAACGGAGACTTGACCCCTTTACTTAGTACTTAGAGCAGCAGTATTTTAATGAGTTTGAAGAGATTAACAATAGAGTCATATCGGAGGTTAATGAAAATATAGATAGGTTTTTTTTATCAGAATCTGAATAAAACAAAAAAAAAGGGCAACTGAAAAATCAGTTGCCCTTTTACGTCATAACCTTCTCCAAAAGACCACTTTAATTTGGGAATGTTACCTTACAAGGACTATATCTTATGACCGCTAATTTGGTTCAAAGTATGATAATAATTTGGCAAATCACATTTAGCCCCCGTTTTTATTATTGTTATCTTATTGGGCTGCATAAAATTGTACTTCTTTAAATCTCCAACTAACTATTATTTGCTTTTGGTCTATTTTGATAAATTGCTTTTTATTAATAAAGGTACATTTTAATGTATAACTTTCTTTTATAGTATTTCCATTTAATGATGTCCCTTTAACTTCAGCAGAAACAGTAACGATCATTTTATATCTATCTTGGGTGTCGGCGTCGGCCATGGAATAATCATAGAAGCGAATTGAAGCTTCTGAGAATTGTGATAGCCTGTTTTGAGAAAATATAAGCATTTCTTGAATCGAGATATCCTTTTCAAAAGAATTGTCACGGTTAATTATTTTGCAAGGGTTAAAAAAAACTTTTTTTAACACATTTGAATTAACGGTCGCTAAATTTGAGCTTTGGCCATCATTTTTTTTAAAATTATTTTCAATAAATAAAAATTGACTTTTAATACTATTTCTTAAATTTATATCATCGATATACAATAAAATCATAGTTAATATGAAAAGAATAATAAAAATTATGATTTGTTTCTTTGGATTCATCATAAAAAATCTACTTTTATTCATAACAACAACATAACGTTCTAATATCAATTAGAATTCAAAAATAGTAACAATTCTTATGCAAAATTTAAGCTTTTTTTAATTCTCTTCCATTGCATGTGAAAAGTAACCAAATACACCCAAGCCAGCACCTTTTCCAATAGAAAACGTTACACTAAAATTTTTTGTTGCATATAAAAACCCTCTACCAAGAGGGAAATCAAAAGAAATACCACCACGCCCTAAAATGCCACCAGTTCCAGCTAAAGTAAAAGAATCTCCTAAAATAGATTCTCGATTTCCCCGAGGACTAAATGTTGCATAATACGATATGCCCACATCGTAAACTACCCCTACAACGGGTCCAGCTTGAACGGTGGTTATCGTTTCACCGTCGTCACTAAAACCATCTCCATAAAATCTTTGTACTGTTGCACCAATAGTACCACCAAGAGGAATCGGACCTAATGTAAGAGAACTTTCACCACCACCACCAAAAGCTGCTACATAAGCACCCCAATATCGCGAATCAACAAACGGATTGTAATTAAGATACCCATATTCACTTTTATAATAAAACATAAGAGCAATATGTTCTTCTTCATTATTGCGTTCTGATCTTTCAGACCTGCCGCCACCATCTCTTGAAACTTCCGCACCAACATAAGCATTACACGTAATATCATTAAGATCCAGATCATCAAGGACACGTGTAAATTCCTTTCCAACAGTCGTTTCGTGTCTGAAATTATCCCACTCCCCACGAATTTTAGCACTTACTCTTTTTCTGAACTGTCTTATACTTTTATGCCCGCTTGGATCAGTATAGTTAACCGGGTTGTTTCTGCAATAGCTGTATCGGTTTAAATTTTGCGGATTGCTATAACCCGGCACAATGGAATCAGCGGTAATAAACATACCGGTGACAGGGTCATATAACCGTGCATTATAGTTGTACAGGCCGGTACCAAAATCATATTCCTGATCTGTAAACCGGTTATGTTTGCCATCATCAGACGTTATTGGTTCTTTGTCCTCACCGAATGATTTATAACCTATCTCAATGCCAACTGTGTTTCCGTCATCATCGGTCATTAATAAGGTACTTCCAAGGTGGTCTTTATGATAATAAGTCCGTTCGAACACAGAACCGTTATCCACAACGCTCGCAAGTCTTTGATTGCCTCCGAATATATACATTATCGGTGTGCCATTTTGAATTTTATAATAGTTTCCGATAAAAATGGTAGTATTACCATTTTCAACTTTTTTTGCACGTTTCCCGTTGCCATCATAATAAATTGCAGCAACTTCAACGCCATCTCTTTTAATACTTTCCGGCATGTTATCACCATTGTAGGTGATAGAACGGACAGGGACAGTGGTCTGTGCAGGAGTTGAAAAATCCGGGCCTGACGCCATATTTCCATTATCATCATAACTATAACTGCCAGAGCCACCAGAATTTCTTATGGTCTGAACCGGTGTATGCACATGTTCAGAGCCATAGACGTTCTGAATAAGAGTAGCTCCCTGAGGTTCAGGTGTATCTGCTCCTGTTGTTGTTTCAAAAATCAATCTATGGAGCTTATCATATTCGTAGTTTACTGTTGTCTGTTTTCCAGCTCGATTATCCGTTATTGAGCTTATATCCCCTGCTTTTGTATATGCGTAGAATCTATTCTGATAATCTGAATTATCCGGTTTTTCATCAATATAGCCAATCATTTGTTTTGACCATGTTTCATAAGTATATTTGATAGCTGTGGTACTGCCAAATTTACCCATTGCAATCTGTCCGATTTGTCCGGTTACGTCATATTCTGTAAAGGATGCAAAGTCTCCGTCATACCCTGAAACTTTTGATAAAAGCACAGTACCTGGATGGTATTGATAAGCAACAGTATAGTTTTCACCGGGATAGATCATTTCAGAAAGCTTACCAGCAAGATCATATGCGTACTTTGTTGTATAAGTACTACCATCAATTTCGCGTTTATTTTGTTTGACATTCCCCATTGCATCGTATTCCGGGCAAGTATCTTTTACTGTTCCGTTTGAAACCGAATATAAACGACCGACACCGTTACTCATGGTAACATCAGCATCGATATCAGCAGTGTCATATGTATAGGTAATAGTATGTTCTCCGGTTGTTTCATAGATCTTTTCTGTTAGCCGGTTCTGTGCGTCATAATTAAACTGTATTGTTTTTACGTTTGCATCGGTCTGTGTTTTAAGATTACCGGTTAAATCATACGTATATGACCAGGTGCCCATGTCTGGGTCAATCATCCCTTTTTTTCTCCCAAGGGAATCATAGAATATCGTCGTAGTGTTATTCATATGATCAATCACATTTACTAAATCACCGGCAATATTATATTTGTATGTTGTTGTATAAACGTCTGCATCATTATACTCTTTTACTTCGATCAATCTGCCAAGATAGTCACCTTTTTCCTGTTTAATTGCCCCGTCAGGATCTGTGATCGTTTTAATATACCCGGCATTGTATGTGAATGCTGTTGTAGCGATATCTTTTTCATATGCATATTTACCCTCAGGAGTGACCCCGGTAAATTTCCCGGTGTCTCTATTTATTTCAGAGAGTTCACCCCGAACATTATAAACATAACGGGTTGCAGGACAGTCTATACCATCTGGGACAGAGCGGACATAGTCTGTCCCTATCACTTTGAAAGGCCCAACTTCTTCTTCGACACGCCCCATATTATCAAATTTCACTATACTTGTAATATAGAAGTCGCCTTCTCCCTTTGTAATTGTCTGAAGCTTTCTGCCCATACCATCGTAATAGGTATAGCTGGCAATAGTATTCGTGTCATTTTCTTTAACACTTGTAATCACGCAAAACGGAGAATTAGCGTTAATATAGTCAATATATTCAGTTGTAACGCTACCACCACCAGGGGCATTTATGTAGGTATTTGTCGTACGGCCAAATCCATCAAACGTAGAAATGGTTTCAATGCCATTTGCATCTGTCTTAATTCTTGCTTTACCAAATCGATAGTCATAATCAGAATATTGGGTACTATGAGCATTGGTTATTAAATTTGTGACCGGGTTTTTTGTTGCCGGAAGTGTTATTTTTACAGGATAGGTATTAAAAAAAGGATCATATTCGGTGACAGATACTTTAAGACCGGGATTCGTTGCTGTTTCGAGATTACCGTCATCGTCATATGTCATTGTTACTTTAGGATTGGCAATGCCAAGTTCAGCCCCCTCTTTATACCAATTCTCCTTTTCTTCCAGATTTCCAAAAGCATCATATTTGAAATCAGTTCTTCTAAGGATGCTGCCATCATATGGTTTCAGGGTTTCCCATTCTTTTAGCCATGACCAGGTACCATAATTTGTAAACTCCCTGTCAATGACGGTAGACTCCGCATTCATTCCGGAAGTTATTATCTGGGTTGCAAAACCATGTTCTGATGAGTAAGTGTAGTCTGTTGTGACGGATGTTTCACCGTCATCAGCATAAACTGAGTCTGTTTTTTCATCAACGAAGACATAATACCTGCCATTTCCAAGACTCGTTTTATCCAGTTTTAAAGTCGATTTTGACCTTAACTTGAAAAGTTGCGCATCTTTATATTCATTTTTTTCAGTATGTGCCCGATGATTAAAATATTTATCGGTCACATTAAATTCAGAGGTAACTTTCGACATATCCGGGCTTGAAACAGAAACAGTCTCAAAACCTCTGAATTCCCGGTCTTCATAATCATGGTAACCATTATTATATGAATAATCGGACCTATACCATGATCCTATACCATCTTTCTGCGTCACTGAGGAAACAACCTGAAGAATATAGGGGAGATGCTTATTTTCATAATAAGAGGTGGGTTTATAAGTTATTTTAGTGGAGCCACCCTGGCCATTTTTGAGTGAGTACATCAAATCTGTCGTGCTACCACCCGTCAGGTACGAGTATATCCTGTTATCTTTTAAATAAATAATATCTTCCAGGCCATCTCCATCAAGATCTCCGGGCAAAAATGTCATGAGGTCAATGCGTTCACCCTTCACATATCGATCTTTATTGCGATACGTTCCATCACCATTTGAGTAGTATTTTCGTATACCTGTATAGCCACTCCACTGGCTGTTAGTTGGTGCTGCTGTCAGAATATCATCAATACCGTCATTATTAAAATCACCGACCTTTGTTCCTTTTAGTGTAAAAAGCCCCATACCATATGGCAGATGAGAAAAGCTTTGGGTTTTATAGTCAAACGTTCCGTCTCCTTTAGCGAAAAATGTTGATAGCGATTGGTTTTTATAACTGATCAGATCCGTTAAACCGTCACCATTCAGATCCCCAGCCCAGGTTTTATCTTTGTTACTGTCCCAGATAAGACCTGAGATGTTTGTCGTGGCGTGTGTAAAGGTTCCGTCTCCATTATATAATAATGTCGTTAAAACATTATTTTTATAAGTGACAATATCCGTTTTACCATCGCCGTTAAAATCACCCGATTTTACCCAGTATTCATTCCAATTATCACAATTTAGCGTATTAGTTGCACTTGCAAATGTATAGCTGCCATTGCCGTTAAAAAGTAGAACCCTATAATACCATGCATCACCCATTGTTTTAAAAAAACTGAAAAGATCCGGGATACCATCAGCGTTGAAATCTCCTTGCAATACCATATAGGGATTCCATAGAACAGCGCTATAACCGCTACTTGAACGACTCCCTGCCGGAATTGATATTCTGTTATAACTACCGTCTTTATTTGAAAAATACGTAATTAGTTTTTTATTTTGCAGATCATTGGTATCATCCTGAAAATATAATAAGTCATCATCTCCGTCACCATCATAGTCCCCAACTTTTACCCAGTTTAAAGAATTACCGCCAAGTATTATATTGTCTTCAATGGGGTATGTTTCTTGTGTGAACAGACCAAGACTATCTGAAAAAAAAGTAGTCAATGATGAATCTTTATAGCTTACAATATCTGTTTGACCATCACCGTTAAAATCGCCTATCCAGAAACGATTGCTGTTGAATGAATTATCAGGTATCGGCCAGGCTTTCTGTTGGCCATTTGCAAATAATGTGTCCCAGCCAATATTCGAGTCAATATCGATTTTAGGAAGTGCGGTGTTATCAGCTCCATATTGTTGAACATAATCCAAGACTGATCGGTGTGTTATGTGACTGTTATAATAATATTTTAACTTGTAATACCCGGCTATTTCATATTCACTCAAAACAGGGGAGTAAGTATAATTGGTAATCTGTATCATCCTGTGAGTGGTAATTGTTTCCCTACAGTATTCATAGCGGATCGGTTTGTCAGTACGTGCTTCGTAGGAAAAAACAACCTTATTATAGTATGTACCATTTTCTTTTAAATAATGGATCTCTTTCAGATAAATCTCATTTGTAGATGGGCTGTCGCCGGGTGTTTTTGTATAGTTAATTTCCATGGCGTTACCATTAGGATCTTCAACTTTATCAAGGCACCATTTTACATTGTTGCCAGCATCTCCCAACCGTGAAGCCTGACTTGCACCATATGTCAAAATATTTCCATCTTTGGCGTAAACGGTCCAGACGGAACCGTCAAAAAAATATTTTGAAAAACTGCCATTTTCAATTTCAGGTGCATATTCATTACCACCGATTGCAACCAGTTTTTTACCGCCAGCAACATATTCCCGGCAGGATGCTTCGCAGCATTCTCCATTTTTTGTTGAAACCGTTATTGCTCCTAAATCAAGGCTCCACCCAACCCCCAGAATCCCGTTTCCTGAATAACTGCTGTAATTCAACGAGAGTGATGGCGCAAGTCCGGCTTTTCCTGATGGTACAGCGATCGGAATGGACATAGTTGCAGCGCCGGTAGACTTTAATACATTTGGCGTCAGGCCTGAACCGGCTGCTTCAAACGGGACTTCTTCAAAAGAAGTATCGTCAGCGATTGCAGAAGTGACCATAGTCACTACAAGAGAAACACATAAAATAATATATTGATTAATTCGTTTTCTGAATTTAACTCTGTCTGTCATTACAAACTCCTTCACCATTCTGTATATATACCTGCAACTTCTATAAAATTAACGCCTGATTGGGCTAAAGCTATTCATTAATCGTGTTACAATTACTGCACCCGTATCATCCACTTCACCCTGCCAATCGCATCATACTCATAATAATTCCCTGGAACAGGTTTACTGTCCGGATCAAGCGGTGATGTTTCAAGCAAAATCTCGACAAGATCGTTCATGCCGTCTCCGTCTGTATCTTTTTTATCCGGGTGGGTTCTGTGTTTAAGCTCATCTGAATTGGAGAGGCCATCGCCGTCAAAATCACCTTCGGCAGTCTGGGTCAGGTCTCCAAAATAATAGGTCTCCCAGGCATTGGAAAGGCCGTCGTTGTCCATCAGTTTGATGGTAAACCGGGTGCCTGTTTCAACCGAGAAACCGGGGGTAAGCTTCATGGCGTATTTTTTCTGACACAGGGTCTCGTTATTATCGACAGGTACGTTTGTCGGACCTTTTGTAATAATATTGCCACCTTCATAAACACCCTCAGATAAATCCCTTAGGGTGCCTTCAATATACAAAATATCGTTAACTTCTGTAAATTCAACGATATTAATAAATCCGTCATTATCCTGATCACCCTGAGCTTCCTGCTCAAGATTGCCGAATCGGATCAATTCCCAGACATCGGACATATCGTCATTATCTGTGTCCGGAAAAGTCTTACCGCTGGCAATATTATTGATTACCGGACTGGTATTAATCTGAAGTTCCATGAGATTTGTCAGGCCATCATTATCCGGGTCATCATCCGGTGTGGCATTCAAATTTCCAAAATGAGTCATTTCCCAGATATTTGGAAGCCCGTCATCATCCAAAGCTGTAAGCATTAGGGTACCACCTGTTTTGATAACAAACCCTTTATTCAGAATGACTTTATTATCGGTTGCAAAAACCACTTGAACCCCTGAATTAACAACACAGGGATTCAGGGTTACAATATCTTCAACCCCGTCATACTGCTGTGATGCAAGGTCTCCACCGACCTGAAGATCAGCGGCATAAAGAGTGTCTGCTGCCACCAGCAAAAGAATAATCAAACAAAATTTAAAGTAAATATTATCTATTGGTCTCATGATGATTCCCTGTTGAGATTAAAATAATCTGCCTTTTTGTTATGCATATGCCAAAATGGAAACGTGCAAAAAAGCAAAAATATGATCTTTTATTCAATCCGGTTTAAAATCCTGTTTCAGATTTCTACCTGATTTTTATCTTTCAAAATGCCGGATTACGCTTCGCGAACCCAACCTGGGTGTTTTCGTTTTGCTCACACCTGCCAATCCGTCAAACGCGCATCGCACCCCAGGGGCACTTGCTGCGCTGCTCAGGTGTATTGAATGCTATGGGTGCAATAACCGGAATGTCAGTGGTATCCATCCCCGAATCAACAGCCTCACCAGAACAAACCGGAGTGAAACCCGACAAATGGCAACCAGTCTTTAAAATCAAATCACCTGCGATATTTCGATTATTGCTATTTGCTGCAATCTTACACTCAGCCTATCATTTTGATGGGCACGCTGACGCTTTGCCCATCCTACTCTCTGCGATATTTCGGGCGTTTGTTTATAATCCTAATGCAAACCCGGCTACATTCCGTTTCCTTAAGGACCAGAAGGCTTACGGCCTACCAGTGCAATTCGGCGGGCACAGCCCGCCCTGTCAAAAGAATAAGGGAATATACAGATTTTTGATAAATTATCCTTCCCGGTCATCCATCAACACGCCAACCCAGACACCGACAAAACCGCCCGTATTAACGTCAATCCTCGTAGGGAGGGCTCTGCCCGCCACTTGGCAGAAATCCTTATTCTTTTTTAACCATCAATGCCCGAACATCCGCTGAGACTTGATACCTGCCGTCTTATATTTTTATCTATTTCGCCGGCTTTGCCGGGTTAAATAACAATCATAATCGAGACTTTATTCCATCTTTAATTCATCATCCTCACCCATTCAAAACAGGTGCGTATGGTTACCAGCCTTTAGAATTCAAAAGCTTACTCGACTTAATATAATATCAAAATGTATGATTTGAATCGGCAGTTAAAAACACTTTGTAAACATTTCTATCATGGTCATGATCAACTGACGCTACCTCCTTCTTAAACATCACATCCAGTTTAAAAGTATTTTTAAATTGAGAAATTGGACCAAATTTAAGATATAGATATCCGTCTCCACCAATATATTGAGAAACTGGAATATTATTACCAGCTGTATCTTTTGCATTACTTCGAAATGGGCCGTCTGTATATGTATATCCTACCCAAGTAAACTCTATAGGAATTTGAGCAGAATAAGAATAACCCTTTAAATCATATCTATATAAGAGGTAGCTCCGATGTTTAATTGGTGTTCTAATATGATAATATCGTTGTTCCCACTCTTCCCCTACTGGATAACCATTTTCAGGATTATCAAAATCAAAAACGTGCTCTATCACTGTTAATTTCTTTTGTGTAACTAAATCGCCTTTAACATGCAACTTAGCCTGAGGCTCAGTCACCCCAATCCCAACATTCCCATTTTCATCTACAATCAGCGCCTCATCCGCACAAAAACCTGCCGAAGCAAATCCCAAAATCCCTGTAAGAAGAACTAAAATCAATACTAATTTTTTCATATCCGACTCCTTTAAACTTTATGGCTGTGTTAAAGTCTCCATCTTCTTCGTTATAATGTTTGGTCAAACGTTCGACATACTACTTTGTATGCCATCACGTCTAACCAAACATTATGCCTTGTATATGAAGCGTTTTACTTTGCCATATTAATTAATTGTATGCATTTTATTGACAGCCACATAATAAGCATCAAATGGCAAAGCTTCACGTCGCCGTGCATTTGAACTTGTAACGAAGCCATCTGTTATCTTTTTGTTTCAAAATTTTTCTTTTCTTTACCATCATCAATAAATATTTTTAGAATTTATCTTTATTCTTATTTCCTGCCCTATCCCGCTGAACCTTACAAAAAAGTCTATTATTGCATCCCCTACTTGCTGTGCGGCGCACCCCAAGAGTAATTGCTACACAGCACACCCCAAGGGCACTTGCTGCGCGGCGTAGGTTGGGTTGAGCGGAAAAAAACGTCACGCTTTATTCAACACCAAACGTTAAGCAGAACGTCAATGAGAATTAAATATCAATGGCGCGTAACCCAACAAATTGCCCACCCTTATTTGAAAATTCGATATTACCAACATTAACGTTTCTTTCTTAAATCCAACCCGTATCACCGTATTACCAAATGTTGGGTTTCGTACCTCAACCCAACCTACATTCATAATAATTTTGAGCTGTCATTATTAACATCAACGATAATTACACCATCACTTTGACATCCAGGGTCATGGCGATGATTTTTTTTTAAAAATAAGGTGAATAAATCAGAAAAGAGATCGGCTTGATAAAGGGACATGGTAATCCATACAGCATCAGACCGAAATTCACATTTCTGTTCACTTCATCTTATGAATTTTTAGAACAGTTTTTCCGTAAGAATATCAAACAGAATTCTGTTCATTCACATTGCCCACGTCCCTTCAAAACATGACAATGCTATAAATATTTTTTATAAATCAATAAGGTCTGACGGCTTCGTAATCAGTCCAAAACCAGCGTTGCGCTTTATTCCGGACTTTTTTGCATTAATTACAAGAGCGTCAAGGTAAGATCCCCCTAAGATCGCATCCTTATCGGGGATATCATTTATAATTGCTTCAACTTAAAGTCAATATTAATCTTTAAAAAATTTGTAAACGTTCACGGGGTACGCATAGTAAAAGCTACGCGATCCATTTTAAATCAGGTTCTTGGTCATTAAAAAAATCAACAAGAGCTTGTTCCATGATATGGAATGAAGAAATAGCTTTAATCCTGCAGGTTTGTTTGAGTGATAGTATGCGTTCAACCCATCGATCACCCTTATCACTCTGGGTGCCTTTACTTCGTTTACGCCATAAGACACCAAACCTGATAGCTCTTTCAGCACGGTTATTTGTTGGTTCAACTCCGTCATGCTTCAAAAAAGTCCAGAGGTTTTCCATTTCACGCCCAAGACGTCTTGCTAATTTGCCAGCATCATCGGTTCCTGATTCATAGAGAATGATAAACGTAATTAATTGGGTGTAGCAGTCAGACCATTGTTTTTCATTTGGAGGCTTTTCTGCAAAATGACATAGACGTCTTAGTATTTCGAGAATATTTTCACCAAAGAGTTGAACTGATTCATCGGATCTTTCAGCAAGATTTTTAGCGTCACGGATAAGGTGTGCAAGACAGCTTTGACGGCTTCCGGGCCATTTTTTATAAACACCGTAACCATCGCTGACCAGAATGCCATTCCAATCTTCAATAAGAGTATGAAATGCTTCTTTTGAACGATTCGGGTGAATTTTGAAAAAGGCAATTTTTTCATTAGTCATAGTCCATAACCATCTGAGTTTTCCACCCTGGAACCATGATGTTTCGTCAATATAATTTACCAAAGACGTTCGTGCTGTTTTACCAATCTGATCGTAAGCAGGTTCGATTGCCATGGAGGCACGGTCAACAACCTTTTGAATAGCGCCTGTGGATATGTGAAAGTTGAGTATATTCCGACAAATTTCCTGAACGGTTTCCCGACTATTTCCATATGTGCCACTCAATTCAGCAATAGCAGCACTTAGCCTTGGCCCATATCCGGTTCTGTTTGCACGAGGAATGACCGCATTACCTGTTTGCCCGCAAATTGAACAATCGCTTTTATGCAAAATGTAATGGCAAACATTCATATTTATTGGCGGGAGCTCAATTACCTGATGAGTATAAAAAGGCTTTGATTTTATTGTATCAAAACAAGTGCTGCCGCATGAACATTTAATGGGCATGACAGATATTTTTCTATCAGGTGTTAATAAGGTTTGCATATGTGCTTTGTGCCCTGGTTGCCCACCTTTTGCACGTTTCTTTCCTTTCTTTTTTTGTACAGTTTTTTTCGGCTTATTGAATGGAGGATCAGAAGATGGCGGCTTGCTCGAGTTTTGCGAATTCTTGTTTAAACGATTCTCCAGGTCTTCTACTCTTTTAGTTAAATTAGCTACTTGGTCAAGTAGTTCAAAAACGGTTGCCTCAAGTTGCTCAACGTGTTCTCTCACTGGTTTTGGCGTTGCAAGCCAATCTTCTTCGGTAAATGGTCGTTTCAGTTTCATGGAAATTACTATAACATAAGCATATGTTAAAATCTAGATCTATTTCAATATTTTATGCTGTTTATTGCTTTTATTTCAGGTGATTGGCTCTTGTTGAATTACCCCGTGAATAAATACAAAAATTTTACCGAATGGATGATTGAAACCAGTTCTTTGTTCCTGATTGACGGACCAGGATTTATTTGATTTGCCACGAATGACGCGAAGGGGCACTAATTAAGAAGAGAGTCTTAGCCACAGAGAGTCACAGAAGATAAGGATTATTCCGGTTGAAATAGCTGAAGCTCATGAAAAATGTTTACTGCAAGTTTAATATGTTTGTCATTTGTCCAGATTGCCATCTTATTTTTTAAGGCTATTGTTATCAATAAAGCGTCTTGAAACGGAATGGTCAAACCGCCCTTTTTCAGGCTAAACAATACGTCACCAAGGTAATCCCAAATGACTTCATCAATATTAACATATTGAAATTCACTCAAGGCATCATTGATTTTGTTAAATTCATCAGGACTTCTGGCACCATGCAATAATTCTGCTTTTATGATACCGCAAATACAAACGTCTTCATTAAGAAAAATATCAATGAAAACCTGAGAAGGATTTTTCCAGAAATCAATGATTATATTCGTATCAACAATAATCATAGTTTACTTTTTTCTCTTAAAGCTGCAACAGCTTCTTCATCGATATCAATTTTTCCGGCAGCATCAATAAACTTATTCATATTGGCTGGTCTCATTTTTTTCTCAGGGAGCTCCAACAAAATAATTTCAACATTTTTCCCTAAAAACTTTTTAAGCTCAGGTATATGCAAGGTATCAGAACTGATTTTTCTTTGTAGTTTAATTGCTTCCAATGACTATCTCCTTACTCATCTGTTATATAATTATGGTACCATCCGGTATTTCAGTTTGCAACTTAATTATTCTGTAAATACTGTAATGTACGGTGTTTAAAGAAGCCCGGATGATTTGAATTCTATTGGCCACAAAGACGAGAAGGCACTCTCTACGAAAACAGAGAACAACTCATTATGAATATCTCTACAGCCAATCCCCCCGTAACCAGGATTTCCACGACTCCCAAAACTATCGGATTCCATTTTTGCTATCTCAGAAACTGAGCGTGTAAAAGAGAGCCAAGAGCAAGGCATCTCGCCACGAAGTAGTAGCCCGCCTACATCGAGTGGCGAGTAACGCAGCTATTGGCTTTCTTTTACACGCTCAGCAGCGATTAGGGCTTGGCCGAGGGATATTCCCGCGTCGTTACAAGGCACCAAAACATGCCTCAAAACCACAAAACCCATCCCCTGCAATTTCATCAAAAAACCCTCCAACAGAATCCTGTTCTGAAAAACCCCGCCACTTAAAGCAACATCGTTAATCCCTGTCTTGTCCCTGACCTTCCCGCAAATATCTGAAAACAAATCAATAATGGTATTATGAAACCGCCGGCTGATAACCGGAATACTCTCACCATTTGCAAGATCTTCAACAACAGCTCGGACAATATCGGACGTGCTCACCCTTAAAATGCCTTTGTCATTAAATGCTCCGGGCCTGATATCATAACTGTTCAACCCGTTATTATCGGATGCAACCATTTCAAGTCTGATGGCAGCCTCCCCTTCATAGGAGATTTTATTCTTTAGTCCAAGAATCGCTGAGATGCCATCAAATAAGCGCCCCATGCTGGAAGTCTCCGGTGAATTAAGGTTTTTATCGATCATTTGAAAAATAATATCAGCTTTGTCGGGTTGAACTCCGGTTTTTGAAAAAAGGGGGATTGTGTCTGAAAAGCAATCGTTGCCTAAGGCTTTATACAGGAGACTCAGCCCCATTCGCCAGGGTTCTTTAACGGCAGCATCACCGCCCGGCATGGAGCTATAATCGAGATGGGCCATTCGTTGACAGTCTTTATAGTCTGCCACAAGGACTTCACCTCCCCAGATTTTGCCGTCGGTGCCATAGCCTGTACCATCAAAGGCAAGTCCGATTACCGGGCCGTTGTGATTGTTTTCCGCCATGCATGAAGCGATATGGGCATGGTGATGCTGAACCGGTATTTTTTTTATGTTATCCAGCTTGTTACAATACCGGGTACTGGTATAATCCGGATGAAGATCATGGGCGATAATTTCGGGCGTCAAATCAAAAATACGCTTAAGATGATCGATTGTCATTTTGAAAAAATCTATTGCTGAAGGATTATCAAGGTCGCCGATATGCTGGCTTATAATGGCTTTATTCTCCTGCAGAAAGCAGACAGTATTTTTCTGTTCTGCACCCACAGCAAGGACCTGGCTATACTTTTTATTAAGAAAAAGAGGCATGGGAGCATAGCCCCGGGATCTCCTCATAAATGCAGTCTTATTGTTAATGATACGGGCAACGGAATCATCGGTTCTGAGGTAGATATCACGATTATTCATAAGGTGATACTCAGCCAGTTGATCGAGTTTTTGAAACGCTTCCTCGTTATCAATAACGATCGGTTCGCTTTTTTTATTGGCACTTGTCATTACAAGCGCTTTAAGGCCATTCTCAAAAAGGAGGACGTGAAGTGGTGTGTAGGGAAGCATAACCCCGATATAGTTGTTATCAGGTGCAACATCGTGTGAGAGTTTTCCGGTTTCATCCTTTTTCTTTAACAGCACAATCGGTTTCTGAAATGATGTTAAGAGGTGTTCCTCTTCCGGACTGATTTCGGCAAAACTGCGAATCGTATCAAGCGAATCTGTCATCACGGCAAATGGCTTACCGCCTCTTTCCTTAATTGCCCTTAACTGCTTAACCGCAGTTGTATTTTCTGCATCCACAGCAAGATGAAATCCGCCAAGGCCTTTAACAGCAATGCAGCTGCCCGATTTTAACAGTTTGATTGTTTCCTGAATAATATCATTACAAGTCACTTCTTTTTTTTCAGAATCAAACAAGGCCAGCTGTGGTCCGCAATCAAAACAGGCGTTTGGCTGTGCATGGAAGCGGCGTGAAGCCGGGTTATTGTACTCATCAAGGCACTTTCCGCACAGAGGGAAATCCTTCATGGATGTTTTTGCCCGATCATAAGGGGCTTCAGTAATAATGGTATATCTTGGTCCGCAGTTTGTGCAGTTGATAAAGGGATAGTTATGCCTGCGGTCGGCCGGGTCCTTCATTTCATTTTGACAATCATTACAGACAGAGACATCCGGTGAGAGCATCGTCGTTGTCTTGTCCCCGGTTTTACTCTTTATGATTTCAAAGGTTTTATAAGACTGCACGGGAACTGCTTCAGTGAAAACTTCTGAGATGACCGCTAAAATTGGAGGTTCATTAACAATGGCATCCTCAAAATCAGTTAGATTGCCGATGGTTCCTTCAGCTGTTATATCAACCCCGGATGAGGTGTTTGAAACAATACCTTTTATCGAATATGTTTGGGCAAGTTTGTATATAAAGGGCCTGAATCCAACACCTTGTACAATACCATTTATTTTTAATCGTTTTGCGCTTATTTGGACTCTGTTTTCTATGACAGGCGTTACTCCGGATTATCCATTGAGTCGGCAATATTACGTAATTCTTCAATTGTTTCAAGGGCTGCTTTTTCATCAATTGTGTTGATCGCAAATCCGGCATGAACAATCACATAATCACCCACATTAACATCTTCGAGCAGAATCAGACTTGCTTTTCTTACAACACCGTCTACTTCGACGGTTCCCATCTCATTCTCAATTGCTGTTACTTTAAGCGGTATGGCAAGACACATAGAAAAGCCTCTTTATTTGTAAGCTGCATAATACCGGTGAATGCCGGATTAATTTCATTTAAGCACTGCCACACAAAAAAAACAATTTATTTTTTTACAATAATATCTTAGGATCGAAAAAAAGGTATCGGGCGTCAGGTATCAGGTTTCAGCAATTGAATCACTGCGCTCTGTTTTTTTTTAAACGGCTGAGCGCAAGCGAATCATTCGCTGATACCTGAGGCCTGATATCTGAAACCTTCTTATTCACCCCCGGAGAAACACCATGCATGAAATGGGTATAGCCCTTCAGATTATCGATATTGTAAAACAATCTATTCCGGATGATGCTCTGGACTGTGTTGTCAGATCTGTCAATATTGAAGCCGGAACGCTTTCATCTGTTGTTCCTGAAAGCCTGTCGTTCTGTTTTGAAGTGGCATCAAAAGAAACCCTCTGTGAAGGCGCTGTTTTAAATATCAGGCATGTTCCGGCTATAATGACCTGTAACACCTGCAATTTTGAATGGACTGTCAGTGAACCGGCATTTGAGTGCCCGACCTGCAACAATATTGAAATACAATTATCGCAAAACGTTGAAATTGACATAAAATCCATCGACATTGATTAATTATAGTACTTTCTACCAAAATATCTCTTGACTCCAGCGGTAACATTCTTTAAAGTCGCTCATATAAATTACCTGCTAAAGGAGCCCCGAATGAACACTGAAGCCATAATTGAGAAAATTACTGATGGAATTAAAAAAAACACAGACACAGCTGTTATCGGCCTGAGTGGTGGCGCTGACTCATTCCTTGTGATGCTTTTATGTGAAATTGCACTGGGTAAGGAAAATGTCTATACATTCAGCATGCCTTATTCCACAACAGATCTTGAAACATTTAACAATAAAAGCCGGATGTACGCAGAACATATTGGCGTACATCATAAAACAATCAATATAGCCGCAGCCGCAGATGGTATATCGACATCCGTATCAGATGCAGTCAGCAGTGATAATGATGATACGATTTCAACGCTAAATGCCGGAAATGCAAGGTCCAGAGCAAGAATGTGTTTTTTATACGGCGTTGCCCATCATTTAAATGAAACTCTGGATAACCGGGTACGGGTTATGGGAACGGGTAATCTTTCTGAAGACTTTATTGGCTACGATACTAAGGGCGGTGATGCCCTTGCTGACATTTTCCCGATAGGCCATCTTTTTAAGTCTGAAGTCTATGCACTGCTCGATCATTTCAGAGATCAGGGGAAAATTACTGATGAGATGATAAACCGGGTACCCTCTGCAGGCCTATGGGAAAACCAGACAGACGAAGATGAACTCGGCCACAGTTATAATCAGATGGAACCGGCCATTCGGTTTATTATGAAAAACTATACAATCATTGAGGAATCAACTCTCTCTGACATTGAACTCTTTGTATGGCGGCGGCATATTACAAACAAACATAAGCATGAAGCACCACCGATCATAGTTCTTAGAGATGACAAGGGTAAGTTGATCATATAATAAATTAGAATTAACCAACTTATAATTCGCAGGATAATACAATGATAAAAATCGGGATTGATGTGCATGGTGTTTTAGATACAGCGCCTCACTTTTTTGGGGAACTGACCAGACTCCTTGTTGAAAACGGCAACGAGGTTCATATTCTGACTGGCGCTGAAAAAACAGATACGCTTGAGAAATACTTAAAGGAGTCTCTTGGACTCTCCTGGACACATTTTTTTTCAGTCACATCGCATCACAAAGAGATTGGAACAGAAATCACCTATATCCATGGTAACCCGTATATGGATAACAAGCTGTGGAACCGTGCAAAGTCGGAATACTGCAGAGAACATAGTCTCCAGCTTCATATTGATGATTCTGATATTTATGGGAAATATTTTTCAACGCCCTATGCAAGATTTGCAAGCAGTCAGCTGGAAATTATCGAAGAGATGAATACGCCTGATGCAATAGAAAACGAAGAAGAGCTTAAAGACGATTTGTCTAATTACAATGAGGCTCTCTATAAAAAACCATCAGTAACAGTTGATGTTGCGATTTGTACCATCATTGACAATGATCTTAAGCTGCTACTTATTAAACGTAAATATCCGCCTTTCCGAAACTGCTGGGCAATTCCGGGGGGATTTCTGGATATCGACCTTCAGGAGAGCCTTGAAGAAGCGGCAGCAAGAGAACTGGAAGAAGAGACCGGATTAAAAGACATTTATATCGAACAGCTGAAAACATACGGTGATGTCGACCGTGACCCAAGAACACGAATTATCACAACAGCCTATTTTTCATTAATTCCGTATTCGGATTTAAAAAATCAGAACATTCGGTCTGCATCTGATGCTGCTGATGCAAAGTGGTTTTCACTAAATAACTACGAAACTGAACTTAAATCGAACGATGAAGCTCTTGCATTTGACCATGATAAAATTCTGCATGATTTAAAACGCCGTCTTCAGGGGAAAATTTCATATACGCCTATTGCCTTTGAGCTGCTCCCTGAAGAATTTACATGGACAGATCTTCGAAAAGTATATGAAACGATTCTTGACAAAAGCATTGATCCGACTAATTTTAAAAAGAAGATTAGAGCAATATACCAGATAACGGAGCTTAACCCCAAAAAAACAGGGACCAGCGCAGGACGACCGCCTGCACTGTTAAATTTTAACGGAGTAAAAGAGTATTATATCTGAAAACGATAATGTAGAAATACCCGTCTACCAGAATCTTTCCCGGGAGAAGGCTGATCTCTTCGGACTTGTTCTGGCTGCAACAGGTATATCATACACGATCGAATCAACAGAGTACGGTTCATCTATCCTGACGAATAATATTGATGCTGCCCCTGCAAAACAGGCTGTTAGTCTTTATATTGCTGAAAACATGAAAACAATTTCAGACAAACCTGTTTTTATTTCACAGTTTCATAAAACATACAGCGGAGCCGTTATTGCCTTTCTGCTTTTTTTTCTCCACTGGCGAATAACAATCAGCAGCGACCCGCAACTCTTTTCAGAAACGTTTGGTGCTTCAGCATCAGCAATATTAAGGGGGGAATGGTACAGGTGTATTACCGCGCTGTTTCTTCATGGCAGTGATAATCACCTTGCCGGTAATATGGCCGGTATTATCATCTTCGGCACATCGGTATGCTCAATTACCGGTTCAGGTATTGGCTGGTTTTTGATCCTCAGCTCCGGTTTTCTCGGGAATTATTTTAACGCTCTTTTTTATAAAAGCATCCATCTTTCCATTGGCGCCTCAACAGCAGTCTTTGGTTCCATCGGTATTCTTGCAGGCTATCGTATGATTTACAGCATGGAAGAATCGGGATTTAAAATAACGTCTTTCATACCTGTCGGTGCAGGCTTAGGCCTTCTGGCTCTTTTGGGGGCGAGTCCGAATTCAGATATTATGGCACATCTGTTTGGTTTTTTTGCCGGATTGATTGCCGGGGCTTTGTATCGACTATTTATCAGAAAAACGGCTTCGGAACGGGTTCAGTATATATTTCTTCTTTTTTCAATGGCAATCAGCATGCTGTGCTGGGTTCGCGGGGATTACCTGAATCTGTCATAAAACCATAAAAGCATTACAACTCTATAGGTTTCAACCATCTCCATAAAACTGAATTTGGAGACTTCTTTTACGCGCTCGTTAAAATGAATAGGCACTTCAATAGTCTTTTTTGATAAACCGGATGTCTTATGCATAAGGTCTACTTTATACGCAAACCGTTTCAGCGCCATGAGATTGTCCAGATCGATTTTATCGAGAATACCTTTAACCCTTGTTAGCCGGAATCCCGTGGTGAGGTCATTAATCCCTTCAAGCCTGAGCATAAATTTTGCAAAAAGATTACCATAATTGCTTACTGAGCGTCGGTACCACTCCCACCCTGAAGGAATCGAGCCACCGTCTGTGTACCGTGACCCGATAACGTAATCAGCACCGTTTAAAAAAGATTCCACAAAGTCTTTTATATATTCAGGGTTATGTTGAAAATCCGCATCCATTTCGATTACAGCATCAGCGTTAAGCCTGTTGATTGCAAATTTAAACCCTCTGACATAAGCATTGCCTAACCCGTTTCTTTCTCCTGACAGAAGATGAAGAGAACTATAATCCCTTACTTTTAACTGAACTATTTCTCCAGTACCGTCAGGAGAGTTATCATCAACAACAAGCAAATGCATTCTGATATGATGTTGCCATGTTTCTATGTCCCTAAAAATATTACCACATAGAATTTCAATCATCCTGATGATATTTTCTGCCTCATTATATGTAGGCATTACTATAACGATATTCATGATTGCATTATGGTTAATTTTTTATTAAATGGCAACTTTTTAAATACAGCATTTAGTGCCCTGTTAGCCAATCATCAATATATTTTTTAACTGTTCTTCGATCAAGCCCTGTTTTGCGGGCAACCTCACCGAAAGTACCGGCTTGTTCATACAGGTGGTAACAATAACCGGTGAGCAACTGTTGTGCTGTGAGCTCACCGGATGATATCTCAGCAATAAAGTCATCAGACAACCCGCCTGTTGATGCAGCCACAGAGTTATACTGCTTGTATTCTCTGTTAAGGAGAATACGCCTGATACATTGCCCCAGCTCCCGGACATTACCGGGCCAGCTATATTTTCTCCCCGGAAACTTTCGAATTTCAGAGGACACCATGGAAACAAGTTCGGGTGAACTTTTACCAACAATTTTGTTGATAGTGAATTGTATCAGATCTTCAATTTCCTGATTGTCCTCATTGATCCTTGTTCTTAACGGAGGCATATAAATCAGATCAGAACAAAGTCTGTAAAAAAAATCTTCGCGCATATGACCTTTTTTTATCAGTTTGTCGACGGGCTGATTTGTTGCCGCAATCACGCGCCCTTCAAACCGCAAATCGTCTCTACTGCCAACAGACGAAAAAATCCTCTCCTCAAGCACTTTTAGCAGTTTAATCTGCAGGGAATGAGACACCTCTCCAATTTCATCAAGAAATATCGCCCCATACGGGCTGCATTTTGAAAATACCCCGTCATAATTGGTGACAGCACCTGTGAATGACCCTTTTCGATGTCCGAAAAGTTCCGATTCAATAAGTGTTTCTGAGAATTGGGACAGATTTATTGAAATGAATGTATTAGTGAATGATTCTTTAAAGCATTTCTTTTCATAATTGAATGGTATGTAGCCTGAACGCCCTATGGCCATTGCCGCCTGCCCTTTACCTGTGCCGGTCTCGCCAAGAATCATGGTTGAAAAATCTTCCATTCTGTTCCAGAGATAGGACTCATAAAGATTGATATCACTTGTAAAAACATTATTCCAGAGACTCTCTTTGAGTTTCCGCATAGAACTGCTTTGCCCGATCAGTGACCTGTCAATAAAGTAAAAGGCCCGCCTCAACTGATAACTTAAAGAAAAATATCTGACAGCATCTTCTTTATCAAAACCGTATGCCAGCAGATCACTGATAGCTTTACCGGCAAATTCGACCTTTACTTCGCTGTTTCCGGCTTCTATCTGTCTTAAAATAAGTCGGTCAAAATCTTCAAGATATGTGTGAAAAAAATCGAATAAAATTGTGTTTAACAGCAACTCGCCGTCACGTTTCGAAAATCTTTTAATATCAACGGCCGTTTTTTCTGATAGAGCAAGGAGCCTTTTTTTTACTTCCTGAATCGTTTGTTCAAGGGGATCTATGGATATTTCAAAATTAAAAAACCCGGCTATTTGCTTATTTAATGAGTCACGTTCTTCACTAAAAGGGTTTGCACTGACAGCTTCTGTCACAAGCCTGAAAAATTCCCGTTCTTTATCTGAAAAACTGTTTTTTTCCGCCACGTTTTTATCCTCATGATAATTGATGATCAGTATTACGCATACAGATATTACCTGCAGTTTCGCCATAGTCGTAAATGGCCTGTGAAGCATATATTTACAGCTTCAGTACAAAAAGACAAGTTTTAAACTTGACTTAGTGTATTTCGGACACTATACTTAGTGTAAATAAGACACGCTTAAGGAGTATTATGAACTATACTTATAAATATCAACGTCCGGCTTTAGCAGCTGATTGTGTGGTTTTTGGTCTGGATAACAGAAACCTGAAAATTCTGTTAATTCAAAGAGGTCAGCCACCATTTCCAGGTTCCTGGGCACTTCCGGGTGGATTCATTCTCCCCGGTGAGTCTATAGAAGAAACAGCGCGCCGCGAACTTAAAGAAGAAACCGGAATAGAAAATGTTTTCCTTGAACAGCTCTATACCTTCAGCGATCCCGACAGGGACCCGCGTGAACATGTTGTCACTGTTGCATATTATGCACTTGTAAATTTACTCGAGCATGAAATTATCGCAGCAACCGATGCCAAAGCTGCTGCCTGGTTCAACCCGCATGATATGCCGGAACTGGCTTTTGATCATAAACGTATTATTGAAAAGGCATCTGAAAGGCTCAAAGGGAAAATTCGTTACCAACCCATTGGGTTTGAGCTCCTTCCGGAAAAATTTGCGCTGCGCCAACTTCAGCAGATGTATGAAAAAATTCTGGACAGAAAGCTGGATAAAAGAAATTTTCGAAAGAAAATTCTAAAAATGGATATTCTTGAAGCGCTGAATGAGATAGAAAAAAACGTATCTCACAGGGCAGCAGGACTTTATAAATTCGATAAAATAAAATATGAAATAAAAGAAAAATCAGGCTTTAATTTCGAAATTTAAATTAGAGCAAAGGAGGCATTATGAAAAAAGCATTAATTATGGTAGATCTTCAGAATGATTTTCTTCCCGGGGGCACTTTAGCAGTACCGGAGGGTGATGCTGTTATTCCGGTTGCAAACAGTATAATAAATAATTTTAATGATGTCATAGCAACTCAGGACTGGCACCCGTCAAACCATGGATCATTTGCCAGTCAGTATTCAGGTAAAGAGCCCGGGCAACAGATAGAGCTCAACGGGCTAACTCAGATTTTATGGCCGGATCACTGTGTTGAAAAGTCGAAAGGCGCTGAATTTGCTCCCGGACTGAACACAGAAAAAATCACCCGTGTCTTCCGAAAAGGCATGGATAAAACGGTCGACAGCTACAGTGGCTTCTTTGATAACGGGCAACTCAGAGACACAGGGCTTGGAGAGTACCTCAGATCATTAGAAATAACCGATGTTTTTATTATGGGTCTCGCGACAGATTATTGTGTCAAATTTACGGCACTTGATGCCCTTAATCTCGGTTTCAACACACACCTTCTAAAAGAAGGAATCAGAGGCGTTGATATCAATAAAGGTGATTCTGATAACGCAATAGCAGATATGAAGGCTGCGGGAATTAAGATAGTGGAAACGTTTTCTCCATAAGAGCTTGATGTTCTCGTAAAAAGTCTTTAGATGGCTAATGAAAAGGGCCCATATTCAAGCTTTAGTGATTTGCCAGGCTTGAAGTAGTACATGTTGTACGTCAAAAGTCTGGCAAATCACTAAAGCTTGCACCCCAGGGGCACTTGCTTCGCA
>JQIA01000321.1_pt1 | contig 23569 bp, 21 predicted proteins | sample 811431 | NCBI WGS metagenome assembly JQIA01 (sample SAMN02998118, study PRJNA258478) | marine sediment metagenome | biome: marine; feature: seafloor; material: sediment; isolation source: oil-polluted sediment collected from 3 locations (0.5 km, 0.7 km and 0.9 km)... | place: USA: Gulf of Mexico ...
CCACTTTTTGAATTTTCAGAAAACCAGCCTTCGCTCTTCGTATTCATACCGGTCGCAAAATAGTCCCAGTTGGTTATTCCCCATGCAGTCACAAGTGAAACGCCGGCAATATTCGATGCAACGACTTTTTGTTCTTTGGTAAGTTCTTTACCGGAGCCCAACGAAATGACCGGCAGAAAGAGAATAAGAATGAAAAAGAGGATACGATGTAAATCGTTTATATTTTTTAAATAATACATCTCACGATTTAACCCCCTGTGATAAAAATCAAGCCGCTTTTTACTCATCTCAGGTCAGATCTTTTCGGGTTGTGAGTATTCTGTTTCAAATCAAAAAAAACAATTTTATGTACCAAAGAAAATCCAGATGACGTCACTACAATTATCATGATTCTCCGGTATTATTTAATAATATCAGCTATAAAGTCTGCAATCAAGATTTTTCATTATTGTTACGTTTTACCCGATTCCGCCTTTCATTTATAGCGGAGACAATGCCTATCATGATCACTATAGTTTTATGATAAAATGAATTCTTCTTGATAAAAAAAGCCTAACGATTTAAAATGCAAATATTATCTAAATGAGCGAATCATTATCAGCGTGTTTCCGGCAGTCCTTTACCAGGCTTCATTCCTGAATCTCTTTTTTAAAACCGGGAAACCATTATACCATTCTAATTAAATGTAGAGTTATTCATGAAACCCATGCTTAAATTCAAGTTCATTATAGTTCTTTTATTCATTCTCACTGCTGAATATGCACTGGCAGAAGAAACAATAAACTGGTTTGTCATTCAGCTGCCCCCAAGTATGGTTCTGGACGAATCCGGGAAAAAAATCACCGGTGGTGCAGCAGGCAATGTACTGCTAATGCTCCAGTCAGAACTCAAAGAATACTCACATAATAATGTCCAGATGAACTGGGCCCGTTTCTGGAATGACGTGGGCCATGGCAAAAACATATGTAACAGCATTTTATACAAAACACCTGAGAGAGTTTCCGCCGCAGAATTTTCTATCCCGGTGGCTTTTATATTGCCGGTACATATGGTTCTCAGAAAGGAGACCTATACTGCCATAGGAAGCCCGGCATCAATCTCCCTCATTGACATAATGAAATCAAAAACGCTGAAAGGCGGATTAATTAATAAACGTTCCTATTCAGAACAGATAGATGCCCTTCTCAAAAGCAATGAGAAGAACACCGGTATTTCAAGGCATGTTGTAGACGTCAAACGGCTGGTTATGATGCTGATGCACAAACGTTTCGATTATACACTGGAATATCCACCCGGCATTGATTTCGCCCTGATGAATATGACCAAAGAAGAAAAAATCAGTGACCTTGTTATGGTTCCGGTTAAAGAGATCGGCTCTTTTTATTATGTCTATATCGGCTGCACAAAAAATGAATGGGGAAAAAACGTTATCAATGATCTCAATGCGGCTCTTGAAAAACTAAGGCCGTCAATTAAATACAAAGATGCTTTAAAGGAGATTTATTCCGGAGACTCGCTTAAAAAGGCGAATGACATTTACAAAAATCATTTTGTTAATTCAGGTGGGGAATAAAGAAAAGGTTTCAGGCTCCAGCTATCAGCAGGCATTTTATTTAATGACACCAGATAACCAGCTGTTTTTATATTCAGACATAATTATATTTAAAGCAAGTTTCAGATTAACATCCAGATCCCTGTTCTGAGTATCAATAACACACAAATATAAAAGCTCAAAAATAAACCGGTCATCTCTGTTTAAGAGACGGTAATATGCATTCTCAAGGGTGTTCAGCTTTTCAATCTCACTCTTTGCGACCTTTCCTTTTACTAACGGGGATTTCGAATCTCTGACCAGAATAAATTGCACATCGGTTCTTGCCTCTGCAAATTTTGTAAAATTCTTTATCCTGCCTGTAAAAGCATTGCCGGAACAATTTAAAAAGCCCAGAAGAATTGCAGTCTCATCCTTTTTTATCATGACATATTCAGGAAAGGCCTTCTTCCCGGTCTTGATTCTGTCTGAACGCAGTCTTAAAAAACCGGAAAAAGCATCAAGGACAACACTCATTTTACCAGACTCATCAGCGTCATTGATGATAAGATCCGATTTGAACATCACGGTAATTTTCATTTTGTTCTCATTCAACCATGCATCAATTCGGTCTTTCATCTCCATTTCCTCAAATGAAGGTCCGGACATATTCAGATAGTTTTTAATTGAAGCAATATCAGTGTTCAACTGTTGAATTGACGTCCGCATTTCTTCTTCAAAGGTCATAATCTTTCGGGGGAGCGGTGTTCCATCCATTTTAAATCTGAAGTACTCAGAGGCAGAGTTCAAAACAGAACGAATTGAAGAACCATTCACAATCTTCTCAATCTCTTCTTTTGTAAAGAGCTCACTGAAATCACAACCATCACTTTCAGCCCTGTAGCTCAATATGGATTTCAGCACGCCCTTCTCCGGTGTATTCAGATAGACCCGATACTGAGAAAGCCGATCAATAACAGCTCTGTCAAAAACAACCTGCCATTCCTCCCATCTGTCCGGAAACAGGTTAAAAATCAGCAGGCTGTTTGGAAGATGTGAAAATATTTCTTTTACAGCCTCACCAAAACTGAGTAGAAGCGTCTCATTATATTTCAGCCCTTCAAGCTGATCAAAAACAATCACAAGCGGTTCATCTTCGATTGACAGCTTTCCAAAAACAGTAATCGCTTCCAGTGAAAAGGCCTCTTTGCTGATCTGATCCCCAAAATCTTCCAGGCCAATACTTTCCAGCTGCCGTTTTTCCATGCCGTTTCCCGACAGCCACCGCCTCACAAGCTCACGTTTAGCCGGATCTGTATAGGAACAAAATCGAATAAGCCCTTTAATAATTGACAATGAAAACCCACCAAACCCGTAAGTTTCACTCCACCATTCAAGGGTTTTGGATTCAATATATTTCCAGTTTCGCCGTTTTGTTTCAGTCCCCTCTCCACCAAATTTTTTATAAATATTCATGTGGTCAGCAGAAAGAATATCAAGAATTGTCTGATCTTTTGCCGTTATCGTTTTTTTCCGGCTGATCGTGTTGATGATAATCTTTGAAAAGCTTTTAGACAGTAAATGCTCAATCTGCGAATAGGGTGTTCCCGGAACCTTCTCCACAAGAGATTCCAGAATTCGGCTGTAAATATGATACAGCACGAACCCGGGGTTGTTCGGCTGACGTATAAACAGAAGTCTGTTCGTTTTCAGAACTTCATTAGCCAGGCGCATCATCAGGTGAGTCTTTCCGGTTCCCGGCTCCCCGACAACAGCAACCCCTTTACTCTGGGCATTCTTATCGTTTTTTATTTCAGAAAGAGCGGTTTTTATAAGCTGGTATTCATCATTATAAACCGAAGACAAATCCACATGTTTCTGAAAAGGGTTATCTACCCGACTATCTCCAAATGGATTTGGTTTCTTTTCAAGCATCGCCATTGTCACACCCTGAATACATATTTTCATTAAAAATTAAAAATACATATCACAAAATCACCGGGTTGGGTAATTGTCATGGATTTATTCATCGTTTTACAATTTTAGGAATGAAACCCCATTTCTTAAAATCAGCCAATCCGGGCACGAGGCATCGTGCCCCTACCCGCATTTTTTCATTACAATATGGCGTGTGCCTAATATGTTTTTTTAGTTATGCCCAGTCCAGCTGATAATTTTCACCCGTTGCAATACTCTCCGGAACCGTTTCAAGCTGGTCTGAGATCTGAATCGTTGCAGAGCTTGCCTCGATTATATCCTGCTGAACATCAATCCCCGGCATGACCTGAATCAGTTCCGGGCCTTCTTTTGTCAGCCTGAAAATACCGACAGTTGTGACATAATAGATTGTCTTTCCTTTTTTTAATGCGTCCTGAGCATTAAAAGTAACCTCATAAAGTTCATCAACAAATTTCGGAATCCCTTTTTTTACCAGTGTCAGTTTACCATCTTCAAGGGAAAACTCTGCTTTGGCCATCCAGCTGCCAATAAAGATAATCGTCTTTGCACTTGCAGCAATGTTCATAAATCCGCCGGGGCCAACGTAATTTTTAACCCCCTCGCCCCGTTTAGAGACATTGACATTTCCTTTTGAATCGACCTGAAGAAGCCCCAAAACAGTGACATCGAGATTGGTTTTGTAGTGATTAAAAATCCACGCTGAACTGTACATTTTCTGTGGGTTGATGGCACCGCCGAAAAAGAGCCCGGATGCAGGGAGTCCACCATATACCCCGGTCTCTGAAGAGAAAGTCATATCATCAAATAACCCGCCTTCGTAAACCAGACGCCCGACTTCTTCGGGCAGGCCGATCCCGAGATTTACAAGATTCCCCTTCTGTGCAACCTTAACAAAAAGAGATGCAGCCATTCGTGCCAGGGTACTTTCAACCGGTCCTCTTTTCGGTGAGTAGGAGGTAATGCTGTTTATTTTCTGGAGTGTGCCAATGGCCTTATCCATATCTTCAGTGGCGCCCTCCGTAAACATGGGCCAGTACTTTTTCTGTTTTATTGAGGCAGTCTGCTCACTTGCAGGATTCACAACAATATAATGTACAAACTCTGCAGAAAGACCGATAGCGGCTTCATCTTTTTCTATAATTTCTGAAACCGTCGCAATAACCATACCACCATTATGACAGGCTGCCAGAGCTGATTCTTTTATTTCTGTTATAGCAGATGCATTTTTTAAATAAATATTCCCTTCCCTGTCTGCATACGGCGCATTAAAAAGCGCAACGTCGATTTTAGGGAGCGAATATTCCAATAAATCACCAATCCTTTTCACATAAGATTTCCTGCTGTGTGGCGTTACAGCTGTACCTCCACCCGATTCCGGATCAAGGAAGGTTCCGATCCCTGTATCACTGACACAGATATTGCTGCCACTTGCCTGTGAATGTAAAATTGAAGTGATTTCGCCCTGGGGCATGATATGAATCTCAATATCCTCATTTGCTCCCAGTTCAAGCTGTTTTCTGGTTGTTTCAACATGCCCGCTGATATATTCGCTGATCAGACCAGGGACTGCAACTTCTTCCACTGTTCCATGCGCTTTACCCCGGCCGCCCTGAGCACTTACTGTAATCCATGTAAGATCAGATGGGGTTTTTTCCTTTAAAAAACCCTCACGAATTGCTCTGAAAAGAATTGAACATCGTGCATGACCGGCCATGCCGACTGAGATGACTGTAGAGCCATTCGGTACAAACCTTGCGGCTTCAGCACCTGTAATAAATTTGCCCCTGTCGAGTCCGTTTGGGATATAATTGAGTTTAAAATAGTTCTGAGTAGCCAGAAACTTCACCATGTGTCCATATAATTTTGCAGTTTCAATAAATGACATTGTTCTCTCTTATAAAAGTTTTAAGTTAAATTTTGATGGCGTCGTAAATAGTCTCATCTACTTCGCTTTAGTGATTTGCCCCCGTTCCCATAGCCATCTATAGGCTTTTTACGAGAGCATCAAATTTTGTATAAAGACTGATCTCAGGTTTTTGCCAGATTCATGCCAAAAACCATAAACCCATATTTTCAGGGCTTTAAAATCCCCAACTTGCTTTTCACGATATTTCGTGCAATAATTCGTCTTATTTCGTATTTTTTTGAAATTTAAGGAGTAACGATGGAGACTTTATTCCGTGAGGTAACCAGAAGGATCTGCGGTAGCCTTCAGCTCGATGAGGCCCTTTTTGATGTGTACGTCTATCTAAAGGACTATCTCCCACTGAACGGCATCTGTATCACCGTATACGAATATGATAGCAAAACAGCACGTATCATCGCCGGCGCCTATGATAGTGGCGGAATTCTGGTAAACCGCTCGTTTCCTATTTCAGAAACGGCATGGGGAACCATCAGGCAATGGCAAAAAGAATCACAATCTGAAACAACACCCTGGATCCGGGATGAAACCCACCCCATTAATAAAGAAATTAAAAAGGTATTAACCCGGTTTGCCCCGTCAGAATATTTTCCTCAGCTTAATAAATTCAGCAGCATTACCTGTGCACTCAAAATAAGAGAAGACATCATCGGCAACCTGACCTTTGTAGGTTTTGGACAGGACCGCTACAACAAGGCACATGGAGATATCGTAACTGAAGTCAACGAACCCTTTGCCATAGCTTTATCCAATGCCCTGCGTTTTATGGAACTTGAACAAAACAACCGGGAACTCAGGAAAGAAGTACGGAAGGTCCGTGGTAATGTCATGATTGGCGCCGATGCCGGCCTAAAAAAAGTAAAACAGATGATTGAACAGGTCGCCCCGGCAAGAAGCCACGTCCTGTTGCAGGGCGAGACAGGAACAGGCAAAGAGGTTGTGGCCAATGAGATCCACAAGCTATCCCCCAGATCAACCGGGCCGCTTGTAAGTCTTAATTGCGGTGCTATTCCTGAAACCCTTATCGATGCAGAATTATTCGGCCATGAAAAAGGTTCTTTCACCGGTGCCCTTGAAACAAAACCGGGACGTTTTGAACGGGCAAATAAAGGAACACTCTTTCTTGATGAGATCGGAGAACTCCCGCTTCCGGCTCAGACAAAGCTCCTGCGTGTCATCCAGACCGGAGAATTTGAACGTGTTGGCGGATCACGACCTGTGAAATGTGATGTACGCCTGATCTGTGCTACCCACCGGAATCTCGAAAAAATGGTTCAAAACAAAGAGTTCCGGGAAGATCTCTGGTACAGACTCAATGTCTTTCCGGTAATTATTCCCCCATTGCGGGACCGAAGACGAGACATTCCAGCCATGGTTGACCATTTTATCCATACAAAATGTCTGGAAATGACGATATCAGGGCATCCGGGTCTTGCTGCCGGAGCACTTGGCAAACTAATGGATTATCACTGGCCTGGTAATGTAAGAGAGCTCCAGAATCTGATTGAGAGAGCGCTGATTCTGTCACGGGGCAAGCCACTCTCTTTTCCGGACCTGAATCCGGCAAAAGCAGAAACAAACCTCAGTATTGTTATCAACCATGAAAATTCGCCAACCCTTGATGATGCTATCGCTGAACATATTAGCTGGGCGCTTAAAAAAACAGGGGGAAAAATATCGGGAAGAGCAGGCGCAGCAGAACTTTTAAACATAAATCCTAATACGCTCAGGAGCAGAATGCAAAAACTAGGGCTCAACCGCCGAACTGAATATCTCCGGTAACAGATCCGTTGGCTGTTAAACACCAAAGGAGTGCACGCACTAAACTTGATGGCGTCGTAAAAAGTCCCATCTACTTCTCTTTAGTGATTGGCCAGACTTTTGATGTACTGTGAAATATAAATCTTACTGACGAAGGGTATTATACGGATCCGAACCGGCCATCCCACTGTGGCCATATGGAGCCCAGCCCGGATCGTAGACGTCAATCCCCTCGAGACCGGTTTTTCCATCTGTCTTATAAAATTTAAAATCATTACCATTTTCCGGATAGCCGAGTGTCACAGCAACTTTCAGGTGATCCCCGGTAAAGTCGATTGTTAAAAAAGAACCGGTATCTCTGTCCTCAACGTTGTGTGCAGCAAGAGCGAAACACTGAATCATAGAGTCCCTTTGCAGCAAAAGCGGAGCAGGTGTATTTTTATAAGGATCTGTGACTCCCGCAGATCGATTTGTTGTGCCTGTCAGCAGCATTGGAGAGATTGCTGTCGTTAATCGCTGCGCATTCACATACAGGTTCCCCTGCTGGTCATTTGTACCTATTACCAGACGTTTCAGTTTAGCATGACTGTTTGTTTTAATGTTGTTATCAAACTCTACCCGGACAATCAGCCCATTGATATAGTTGGGTTTATCGGGGCTTTCACCGATTTGAAGCTGATCAGCCCAAATATCCCAGTCAAATGAATTATGGTTTGGTGTTGTTGTTTTCTGTGGATTTCCTTCTTTAAAACTGCCATTACCCCAAGGCTTGAGCGTGGCTCCATTTTGAGGCGCCATCGTGTTAAAATCTGATAGAACCTTCATAAACTGAAAGTTGGCACCATTGTTTATATTATCAACGCCATGATAAAACCCCTCAAAGCCCGACAGACCAATCGAACCAGGTGTTGTTCTCAGCTCTGAGGAACTCTTGTAATAATACCCTACCCGGGCAGAATCTATCGTACCATAGACCTCTGAGTGAATATCCAGAAAAAGCCGTACAGTATCATTCTCCTGATTATGGTTCAGAAGACGGATTTCAGATACCTGCCCGTCAACGTCATTGAGTTCTTCATCCGTCATTAACTCAATTATTGCAAAGCTGTTTCCGGTTAAAAGGCTATTAATAATTAACATGACAAACAATAATTTCTGAAATTTCTTACGTTTAGTCTCCGGGCATTTCACTTGAGTACTCCATAGTATTACAAAAATCACTATATTACCTGAAGCGTTCCACAGTTGTATTGACTTAAAACGAAAAACGTTTGACATTTTACGATCAGAAAAACATCTTGAATAATAGTATGTTATCGATGTATGATATAATTTTTTTGTCGGTAGACAATATAGTTTGTTATGTAATAAATTAAATGACTAAAGGTAACAAAATCACTTTTTTTGATAAAAATGCCAGTCCAACCTTTTCAGCCGGTTATATCAATTTAATTCTTGATATGTCTATCGGCTTCGGAATAGATCCTGCTGAAATTGATGCACATATCGACCAGTTACTACTCGAAGATCCGTCAAAAAGGGTTCCTGTTCAATTTGTGAATAATCTGCTTCTAAAACTGCGGCACAAAATTCCGGATCCGGATCTGGGACTACATATGGGCGAGAATTTCAGGATTACGATGGATATTGTCCACCTTATCACATTTAATTCGCCCACGTTGAAAGAGGCTCTTGACAATAACTTCAGATATTCTGACCTTCTTCATGATGCCTGCAGACCAGCCCTTTCAATTAAAGGGGATTCAGCAATTATAACTCTGAAAGTAATGATACCGGATTTAGCTGAATACCGCACTGTTGTCGAATATCACCTTTCGTATTATTTCATGCTTATCGCACACCTTACCGGCAGGGGAATCAAGCTTGATGGTATCCATTTTTTTCATCCTTTACCTTCTAATATTAAAGAACATCAACGGATTTTTAACACCTCCGTTCAATTCGACCAGAAGGATAATAAACTTTTTTTTCATAAAAAATATCTAAATACGCCGGTTCTTTATGCCAACCCGGAGCTTCTCACATCGTTTGAGCATCTTGCAAAAACCAAGCAAAAAGAATTCAGTCCAAATGATACGTTTTCAGAACAGGTCATTAAAGTTATCATAAAAGAGCTGCTCACCGGCAGAACGGACATTGATCGAATTTCCAAAACACTGGGGATAACAACAAGAAGCCTTCAAAACAGACTCAAAACTGAAGGGACAAAATACCAGGAGCTTCTGGAAAAGGTTAAAAAGGAACGGGCAGAGTATTTCCTTGAACAGACCGATATGTCTATGATTGATATCACATTTCTACTCGGTTATTCTGAGCAGAGTGCATTTAACAGAGCCTTCAAAAAATGGACAGGACTGACACCTATTGAGTACAGACTTAAAAAATAATTACATTTGATATTTAAGCGCTGCCTGAAAAATAAAAATTCTATTTGGAGTAAAACCTTGCGGCCTGCTATATTTATCTGATATCAGGGCAGTATGAAACCTGAACACCAAATACCATACCTGATCTCATCTCTGCGCGTCATGCTATACGGATTTATCGAGGCTGAATTCAAAAAAAACGGCATCAAGGGTCTTTCCTACACTCATGGGGCAGTTCTCTTTGCACTATATCAAAACAACGGGGCCATGCGGCTTTCTGATATCGCCGTTCTCATCAACCGTACGAAACCAACCGTTACAGTCATGGTGGACAAACTGGAAGCAGCTGGCTACGTCAAACGTATCCGATCAACAAAAGACAGCCGGGTAACGATGGTTGAAGTAACCGATAAAGGCTATGGTATCAGTGATGTTTTCGATATAACAAGCGAAAAGCTTAAAAAGAAAGCCTTCAAAGGCATCAAACTATCTGAACAGGAAAAAATGATCAAACTCCTGGGCCAGGTAGTCCGCAATCTCTCGGCAACTTAGCCTTGATGGCGTCGTAATAAGTCCCATCTAATAAACTTTTTACGAAAGCATCAACCTTCAGAATTCTGATTTCATTTGTTTATCAGACCCTGCTGTAAAGCCTGTCGACCAGACCCCAAATCCGGGCATAAGTCTTTACTTTATAAGCCCGCCCAAAACCAAGACGCATCAGCGGAAAAATCTTTTTGTATTTTCCGGCAATATGACGGCGGATGTCACTCTCTTTAAAATCCTTATTATATTGCAGCATCAGCGATTTATTCCAATCAACAGGCTGATGTTTTTCAATAAAGTCTATGATAAACTGTCCGTTTTTCATAGAGGGAATAATACCGCAACCGCCCGAAGCCTCTACCATACCGATGGTATCCCCGCTTAAAATTATTCCGGGGACTTCCATGCCTTCCATGTGCAGGCCGCCCATGGGAATTCTTGTGATACCCTGGAAATTCCAGGTTGCAGAGCCGACCCGTTCAGAAAAAACAGGATACTCATCAAAGAGTTTTTGAAGAAAGGGGATCATTCTATCATCTGACGGCATTCGCTCTCTCTGTTTCTTTGAAAGCGCCCCGGCAATAATGCCAAATCCGACTTCCGCCTCATTATTTCCACGGGGAAAAATAAAGGCAAAGGCCGCAGGAAAATCTGGTTCCACGCTACCCGGTGCAATGAAAAAAAACTCCATACCATCGTAGTCGCTGGTTATTCCCTGACAAAGCCTTTTTGTAATGGGGCAGTTAAGGCGATTGTGATCAACTGCTGCTGTAAGTTTAGATCTGTGGCCATCAGCCGCAATCACAGTTTTCCCTGAAACCTGAGTGCCATCTGCCAGCATCAGACCAGTACATCGCCCGTCTGTTATTACCGATGCTGCGACCTCACTGTTAAACCTGATTTCAGCACCGGCTTTTTCTGCAGCCTCTCTCAACCCTTCTGTCAGATCTTTCCAGTGAAAAATATAAGATTCTGCTTCCCGTTCTAACTCAAAATTTTTCAATGTACCCGGAGACCAGTAACGCCTTTTAGCCGTTCTGTTCAAACTAAGAGACGCCATAAACCCTTTTCCCAGAAGATCTGTAAGAATCGGGTCCGGCCGCATGGTTTCCCCACGGGGAAAAACGCCGGTCTCTTTATATTTTTCAAGTACAAGGACCTTCATGCCTTTCCGTGCCGCATAAATGGCTGCTGACAGCCCGGATGGTCCTGCACCGCTAATTAAAATATCATAATCCATACCCTGTTCTCCATTTGCAATCATTTCAAATTATTCAACTCACGCCATATTGCATAGTCAATAATCGATATCACAGAACAGAGTCAATATTTTTATTAGATATCTAACAATATATTTGCAGCTTTCTTAATATTCAAACTACCTGAAACTTATGTTTAAAGGGGATTACTCGACAAGAACCCTACCCTTTTACTCAGGTTATCAGGGCTTTTTAATTAAAAAATTCAAGAAATAAAACAGATCCTTAAACCTGTATATAATGTCCGGAGGGAGTTCAGATTTATTGGCTTTATATATTGATTTAAAACCAAACATAGCATTTGCCAGCATTTTATAAACAGGGCGAACCGGTTTGACGAAGTCACCCGAGACAGCATCATCAACCTGCGCATCAATTTCACACGTCAGCTCCTCAAGCGCCGCTGCAATACGATTTATCTGAGGAAAACCTGTCCCTGTCAAAAGGTATACCCGTTCATCCAGGTAAAGCAGAAGCCCCAGAATGGCTTCCATGATGATACTTCGTTCAATAATACCCCATACCTTAAGATGCCTCCTAAGAATTGCTGTCTCGGTCAATAAGAGATTTTCAGACCTTACCTGAAATCTGCTCAGGTGGAGTTCGGCCTGATTCGTTGTGTAAAAGCAACCGAGATCAATCTTCTGCATGGCATCTGCGGGGATATGGCTGGTTGGGAGAAACACCATTGATGAGAAGGTGCTCTCTGCCGGAGACCGACCTGTCAAAAACAGAAAGTCTGCCCCGGCACCACCGGTGATATAGCGTTTATCACCATCCAACAAAAGGCCGCCTTCTCCGGATGTTACGATCAGTGGATGGGTTTTACTTTCTGACACGGCAAGGGCACCTGCGCTGCTCTTCTTAACATTCAGAAGCAGCGACAGCGTGGCTGAATTTGTCTCTGTTGTTAAAAGCTTCGCAAGCAGAGGCTGAATCAGTGTTGCCTGAGCATTCCAGAAGAGCGCAAGCCCTAAATCACCCGATTCTGCGGCAAGGGCCAAAGGAGCCCTTTTTGTGAATTCTGTTAATCTATCTGGCGGATATTCAATTAGTAGTTTTTCGCAGGCTGCTTTTGCTGAAACCTGGTCCTGGCATCGGCTGTAATAGGACTGTTCCAGATCTTTAAAAACTGTAACAACCTCACTCCCTAATGTATCCTTAATAGCATCCATTTCCATACACCCCATGCGTTATCGTTTGATGCTCATACGATATCAGGTGTACAGAGAAAAAATCAAGGGTTTACCTGAATTCAGACAGGGTAAACGCATGTAAAGTTGGTATACATTTTAATTCGCAATAATTAATAGAATATACTCATAACATATAGTTTATCTGCGTTTACCCAAAGTTTCCAGTTACCTGAAATGATATACTCCGAACTCCAAATGCGTTAGCCCTGTGAATTCAGACAGTATGAACCTGCTGCCCACAGAAAAACTTATCCCTGTATGCTTTTGGCGAGAGAGCGGTCGACTGTTTAAAAAGCCTGCAGAAGGAACTAACATCCTGATATCCGACAGCCCATGTGATGTCATCAATTGTATCTCGGGTCATTTCCAGCAGTTCTCTGGCAGCATCGATCCGGGTACGCTGCAGATATTTCAGCGGCAGTTCTCCGGTGGCCTGCTTGAAGCGGCGCTTGAAATGCCTTGGACTGATACCGGCTTCTTTTGCCAGCTCGTCAACAGACTCAATGGCAGGGTATTTTTCTTCGATCATATTCTGTGCTTTCAGGACCTGATCATCGCCATGAGTCCTTACAGGCATGGATATCATATAGGGGGCCTGACTATCTCTTGCAGGATCGACAAGAAATGTCTTTGCACAAACAGAAGCCAGTTTTTCTGAACCAAACTTTTGAACAATATAAAGCATCAGGTGATATCCGGCAGTGGCAGCACCGGTACAGATAATACCATCATCATCCGTCAGCATACGTTCCGGCTTCAGATTAACATCAGGGTAAGCCCGTTTAAACATACGGGTAAACTGCCAGTTAGTTGTAGCTGTCCTCCCGGATAACAGTCCCATTTCAGCAAGCATAAAGGTCCCGGTACAAACCGTTGCCACAGGTGTTTTAGCCTCTCTCAGATTTTCAACCCACGGTTTTATATCGCAAATATCTTCAGGCATGGGGACAACATTTGGAAGAAAAGGAGCAACTACCAGAAAATCTGTTTTATCAACATCAGTCATTGCTCTGTGTGGATGGATAGGTATACCGCCATACCCGGTAACCGGCTTACCATCACTTGTCAAAATTTCAACCTCACACAGGGGCTTGCCACTATTTGTAAACCGCTGATGCCAGAGATCTGCAATACCGAGCGAATCATAAACCATGCTGATATTGGATGAAAGACACCCTTCACTTGCCAGTAAACTGATTTTAGCCATGTCGTCCCCCTCATGTCTTTTTTTGCACATTTATAGTCATTTATACCACTTCACGATATTGGATTCAAGGGTTATTGTTGAGTCAAAGAGTTTCACCCACTAACCCAAAAAACAAGGGAGCATAAATATGGACTTACTAAAACTGACAGGACTTGAATTTCTACAGGCAATGGAAAGAGGCGAAATCCCCAAGGCAACAATCGCTGAAACAATACCGATGGATGGTGTACTGGCTGAAAAAGGCCGCATCGTTATGGAGGCAAAGGCAAATGACCGTCACCTGAACCCTCTTGGTCAGGTTCATGGCGGGTTTGCAGCGACTGTACTGGATGCAGTTACCGGGTGTGCGGTTCACACCATGTTAGAACCACGGACCGGCTTCGGTACTGTTGACCTGAATATTAAAATGATGCGACCTGTTCCTCTGGAAACAAAGCTTCTTGCTGAAGGAAAGATTATAAATATGTCAAAATCGCTTGGCGTTGCTGAAGGGACGTTAAAAGATGAGGCCGGCAAACTGTATGCCCATGCCACGGCCACATGCAAAATCTTCAAATTCTAAACAGACGATATAATATGCCGGGCGATAGCGTTAAGCCTCGCCCGGTATTCAAACTGTAAAGTTTACAACTCTTTTTTTCCATGCTGACGAACATATTCATAAAGGATGATTGAAGCTGCAACACTGACATTCAGACTTTGTGATTTACCGTATTGTGGAATCGTCAGACGTTTAACATTGGGAAACAGATCCGGTTCAAAACTGATACCGCTCTCTTCATGCCCAAAAATAAAGGCACTTTTTTCAGGGAAGGCCTCATCCATTATCGGTGTGCCAGACCCCGGTTCAAGTGTATACAGGGTGTAATCCCGATTTGTCAACTCAGTATAGCAGGGATAAAAATCGCGGTGAAACGTTGCCGGTACCCATTTAAATGTCCCCATCCCGGGAGCCGGATCAAAAAAATCGATACCAACCAGATGAATTTCGCGGGCACCAAACCCGTCAGCACTCCTGAAAATTTTCCCCACATTGAATGTTGGTTTCAGGTGGTCCAGCACAATGATGCAGTCATGAAGGCCGCGCTGAGCCAGATGATTTTGATTTCTCTGTCGTCTGAAACGCCGTCGTGCCCGTTCCCGCTCTGACTTAAGCATGCCTCTTATTTTATGGGGTCCCGCCATTATCCTCAGCCATTCCTTCCATCGGGTATAATCGTTTCATCAACCCGGTTATATTGATAAAAATGTTCTATGGTTTTTATTACGGGTTGTTAGAAAATTCAATAAAAATGTTTAACACCTGATGATGAATACCGAAATTAATTCAATTGCCCGATTAAAATCCCGACAATGACAGATATAAAAATCCAGAACATAATCTTAATTACTCCGGAAATAGCATACGAGTTAAACCCGGTACTGAGAATCATTTTACCATACGAAGAGTTTGATGAATCTTCAGGTGTTACCAGAAATACAAGAACAAACCTGACAGACTTACATAATTTATAAATTCGATTCAAACGATAGATAAAATCAATTTCGGAAAAAAGATAATTCTTCTGCACCTTTAACATTTCTGTCTCCTTTTTTTACCGGGTGTCATCAAGATTATATTGATTTTATAATCGATCCATCCTAATAAGTATAATTAAATGATTTAAACTATAGGTTAAGATATACTTATGTTACAAAATATGGATCGGCTGAAAGTTTTTTACCATATATTCGCAGGGGGAAGCGCTCTTGCGGCATCCAAAGCCCTTAATGTATCACAGTCAGCTGTCAGCCAGTCGCTTCAGAAACTGGAAAGCGAACTCAGCACCCACCTCTTTACCCGTATGCATAAAAGGCTTGTCCCGACTTCGGCCGGGGAAAACCTCTATGCTGTCGTCCGCCCTTTTATGGCAAAGCTGGATAGCTGCCTGAATCATATCCAGCAGTCCAGAGAAAAACCTTTTGGCGAACTCCGTATCGGTGCACCGATTGAATTCGGAAAGGCTTATCTTCCCGGCGTTATGGCGGCATTCAGAAAACTGCACCCGGATGTGACTTTTTATCTTAAATTAGGTGACGCAGCTATGCTGCTACCGCTGGTTGAAAAAGGCCGGATCGATTTTGCCCTTGTTGATGTCTTTCTGACGCAGAGACAGTTTTTTGCCAATCCTGACATTTTTCATTTTTCACCAATCGTTGAGGAAGACGTTATTCTGGCCTGTTCAGACCAGTATTATAATAAAGCAATTAAGAATGATCATTCATATGAAAACCTGATACAGCAGGATTTCATCTCATACAGGTCCAATGCTCAAACAGTAAAGAACTGGTTCAGGCATCATTTTGGAAAACCAGGCGGAAACCACAGGGTCGTTCTGACAGTTGACAACCAGCAGGCGATTATTTCAGCTATCCGGCACCATGCCGGTATTGGTGTCATCGCCTCCTATCTGGCCGGCAAAGAACTAAGGCGGGGCGAGATTGTTCCGATTAACACCTCGAAGCCAAAAATTATTAACCAGATATCGCTTGCGCTTCTTCAGGATAAGGTCCCGACGCTTGCCGAAAAGGTTTTCCGCAACTTTTTAGTGGAAAAAAGCCAATCGATAAAACTGTAACGCAATGGCCTTGAGCGTTCAGATTACGGCTTTATCTTTAATGGTAAAGGCAATAAACACATTACTTCTCAGTGAGATTAACTGATTATTATCCCTTATACACGGTAGACAAACGCAGCTCGAAAAGTACACAAAAAATCCCGCCAGCCCTATATTTCTTATTTTTACAAACCATTATAAAATAATGGCGACTTCTCACCAAAAACACACAAACAACAATACAATCAACACAAAACAGCCCAAATTAAGCATTATGTGAGATTATGTTTGACCAAAACGATAAACAAGTGTACTGTATCAAATAACAAACCGCCCTTTGACAACCAACAGACAAATACCAAGGCAAATAAAGATACAATGCCGTCACAATAACAACCAACAAGTGTGAACAAATAATAATTTTAAACTTTTGGGTGAGAAATAGCCCATTCTTACCCAGCACTCAATTCTGTCCAGGAGGTCAAAATGAATCTAATCGAAAAAAAAATGAAACATGCAATGATGTCGCTTGTCAGCTACATGACATACGGTAAGTGGCAGCTTAAAACAGCTTACAGCGACATTTATAACGGGCAGGAGAAAAGCAGGCTGATTCAGGAAATATTCAAAGAAGCCTTTGGCGAAGAATTCCCTGAGGATCTAGACAATTTCAGTTTTGTGACACTGACTGACCTTAACAATATTGCAACGTTTTTCAATATCAACAGTGGCGAACTAATTGCTGATATCGCTTGTGGACGGGGCGGGCCCGGTATGTGGGTTGCCCGAAAAACAGGAGCAAACCTTATTGGTGTTGATATTTCTGAAGATGCCGTTCGTTTTGCCAAAAATCGAATTCCGGAGTTTGACTTAAAAGGCAGAGCGGACTTTAACGTCGGTAATTTCTATCAAACCGGTCTTGAGACGAATTCATGCAATAGTGTTATGTGCGTTGATGCTCTGTGGATGGCCGTTGACAGAGAACAGACCTTTTCTGAAATCAACAGAGCCATGAAAACCGGTGGGCGTTTTGTCTTTACAACCTGGGAAGGGAATATCCCCTTTTTACGCGATGACATTAGAACCCTTCTTCAAAATTCAGGATTCGAAGTCATACAGTATCAGGAGACAGAGGGTTGGAAAGAGAGACAGCTTTCAGTTTATGAAAAAATTATGGAAAACAAAAACAGATTGATTCAGGAAATGGGGCAAAAATATGCCGGGCCGATCCTGAAGGAGGCCAAATCAACACCGGCAATTCTGGATAATAGTAGACGGGTAATGATCGTTGCAGAAAAAAAATAAGGAGAGATTTATGAAAGCATCAACATTAATTAAGGCAGGCGGTATCTATAACGGTTTATGTGCACTTCTGCATACCGGGTTCCCGGGCATATTTAAATGGAATGAAGTCCTTGCGCTTCTCCCCCCGGATAAAAGCCCGTTTCTTGCACAACCCCTTTATATTATGAACTGGTGTCTGTTGATATTCTGGCTGATCCTGACCTGGATCCCCTTATTCAATAGTAAAGCACTTTTGGAGCCGGGGCTCGGCAGAACACTTTTATCATCACTCGTTATCTTCTGGATCATACGAATTTTCATTCTCCAGCCTGTATACATCGGGTTATCAGTTCCGGTATCATGGTATATGATCGGTTTCTTTTCAATAGGCCTTGCTCTTTTTACCATACCGCTTGGGATGTCGATTAAGCAATCAGGGCTTACAATGTCATCAACTTAAGGCTTCAGCAATGGGCTAACTCCGTTCTTTCTTTAGTCAAAAAGAAAGAACGGAGCTATTCAGAATTTTCTTGTTTATTTAAAAACATTGAAATATTTGGTTCCGGACGATATATATTCTATGCTATTACCGTTCATTACATTAATCAGTTAAATATAATGTTGACATAAAATCATAAAGGACCTTGCTATGGGACAAGATAAAAAACCACGTTCCAGGTTGTTCAACAAAATCGATCCTATCACTGACGAGCCCTATCCGTCTAAAGTCGATTTTGAACACCTGTTCCGTCAAATTAAGGCTGAACGTGAAAAAATGGAAGCCACCCAGAAAAAAAAGAAGATGTCTTACAGTGTTTCGCCATCTTCGCAGGTTCTTATTAAAAATCTTGCAGAGTCCTATGGCGCAACCCAGGGGGGCATTGTTGACCTTGCTCCCTTTTTTTTCAGTACGGTTCTCCAGAAGTCGTTGAAAAGAAGAGAAGAAAAGATTCCGCTACTGAATGAAATCAGCAGACAGGCTACCAGTTCGCTAAACGGAATGGCACTGAATGCACCGCATCTGCAGCCCTATATCGACCTCATTGTCAACATGGTCGAGACGATTACCGCAATGGAAAAAAAGGCGGTAACAGATCAGAATTTCCATGGCGTCAATGCAGAAAAAAAGCCTGAATTCGCTTCAGTAAATAAAAAATCTACGCCACCGGCATTCGTGAAAGAGATACTTGAATTCATGGGCCAGGACAACGAACTGGAAGACTTACTAAAAACCCTTTTTGACGAAGGGAGCTGAAAAGGAAAGAAATGACAGACATCAGCATACGTAATTATCAGGATCAGGTGGATCAATGGGTAAAAACCTTTGGGGTCCGTTACTTTTCAGAACTAACCAATCTTGGGATTTTAATGGAAGAAGCCGGTGAGGTCGCCAGAATCATGACACGAACCTACGGAGATCAGAGCTTTAAAAATAAGGATAAATCTCCCGGCCTCGCGGATGAACTTGCCGACCTTCTTTTTGTTGCAGTCTGCATTGCCAATCAAACCGGAATCGATCTAACGGATGCCCTTGCAAAAAATCTTGAAAAAAAGACAGAAAGGGATAAAACCCGTCATTGGAATAATGAGAAACTAACAACCGACCTTAAATAATCCGTCACAGTTTTTTAACCCTTGATCGTCATCAACGGCTCCATCTCTGCAACCGGTCTTGCGATACCTGCCCCGGCAAGTGTCTCAATCACCGGCGTAATTCCTTTATAGGCAAACGGTGCCTCCTGCTTGATATCCGCAAGTTTTTGATTTAAAATATCTTTTCTCAGCTGAACATCCTGTCGTCTTAGGTCAACAGGGGTGACAACCCTGAATTCTTCCATAAATTTCATAAATTCAGTATCACTGACCTTAAGCGCTTTTCCTCTCGACAAAACCCGGCCGGCACCATGGCTGGCGCTACATGAGGAGTCTTTATTCCCCTGCCCTGCCAGCAGATAACTGCTTGCACCCATGGAACCGGGAACCATTACAGGTTCGCCATAATAATCAAACGGTGTTCCGGCCATTTCAACCAGACCATTCGCAGGGCACGCTCCTTTTCTATGAATAAAGCATTCTTTATTACCGACCTCATCTTTCCACACCAGATTGTGTGGGGCGTCATAAATCAGCGAATAATCGACCTGACCAAATTTTCTCTGCAAACCATCCAGCGCCATAAGTGACAAAAACAGGCGATTAGCAAAAGCAAAATTCCCTGCATTTGACATCGTATCCCAGAACTTTTGAAAGACGTCTTTATTCCGTTCACCGGCAGGCATCGGTAGAATTCCGTTTTCAGGATATTTTAGCTGCTTCGGATATATTTTTTTAATCAGCTCATTGTAATAATTGCCGCTTAAATGGCCGATAGAAACAGAACCGGTATGAATCATAACGGTCACCATGCCGGGCTTCAGCCCCCATGCATGTGCCGTAGTCCCGTCAATAATCCTTTTTACATACTGAATTTCCACAAAATGATTACCACCACCAATACTTCCGATCTGCCCATCCCGTGACAACCGGTCAGTCGGGCCAAAAAAATCTTTTAATCCATAAGTACTCTCTGCATCCAAACTCCCCTTCTGTGAAATACGGTCGAGTTCCTTTTCAATATTTAGTTCATGGAACAGCGACCACAAGCCCTGATTTAAATCATGCGGCGTTGAATCAAGCAGACCGGTTATTCCGTTTTTAAAAAGAGCCTCCCGCTGAATGCCTGACATTGGAATATTCCGGCCGCCTTCAAAAAATATATGCCTGAAAGTCGTTTCAAGCTCGTCAAGGTTTCCCTTTATCTGTTCAGCAGATAAGGACGTTGTATGCAAACGCATCCCGCAATTAATATCATTGCCAATCGCCTGTGGAATAACAAACCCCTGAGTCGCCAGAACCGTACCAACAGGAATCCCTTTCCCTTTATGAAAGTCAGGCGTCAGTGCCACATTGGTAATCGCCGGTTCTATATCAAACGAATCCGGCAAAACCTCAGCAACCTGCTCAACGGTATTTTTTATTTCAAGCAATCCGACCAATTCTGTCACAGAGGACGAATCGACAGGAACATCCTTATTGGCAAATAGAGAAACATCTACCCCATATGGATTGGTGATTTTACTTTTGTTGTTATTGATACGATTTAGCCGTGAATCTATTGTCATAATGTTTTAACCGATTTGTCTTATCGCTGATTCTGTTAACGGGCGGTGCAAAGTAAAAATGAATTGCTCTGCCCGTTTTTCCATTTTTTTAGAAATTGCATTTTTATGATGGGAAGTAAATATATAAAGAGAAAACGGGAATCAATTTCTGTACAGCAACCGGGGTTTATAATGGGTTATTATCAATAAAAAAATCACTAATTACATTTCTGACCTTAACCCTGAGTATGTTTTTCCCGCATGTGCTACTACCTTTTTTTAAAAAAACCTGCATAGCATAAGTGGCCTTCGCTGCCATGCCGCATAATCACTCAATATTTATACCCGTAGTCCCGATATTTCTCGATTCCGGAGCGTTCTTTTGCAGGGAATCAAGCCCGAAAAATGACGCCTGTTCTCAGCCAAACGACAATAATGGTCAAGTTATTAGTATTATTACAATCTTTTACAAACACCCTATTACCAACTATATTCAAATCGCAAAGCCAGTTTCAAGGAACATTTTATTTCGTAATTTCGGGAAGCACCATTCATTTTTTCAAATTGACAATTATTTTTAAAGGTGCAATCTCAGGAAACTAATTCCGGACCAGAGTAATTTATTAATTCAAACCGATGGAGGACTTTATGAAAAGGACACTTTTTTGCACCCTGTTAATTACGCTTATCATTAATGGAACCGCTTTTGCCCATATTCCATTTGTGACCACCTATGATAAATGCTGGGTGCGTATCCCGGCCCCCATGGAAAAATCTATCGCCATCTACGCGTCCTTTGAAAGAAAAGGCGATGTTGACAAGGCTTATTTCAGACTGGATGACAATGATTTCAATTCCGACATAACAATGACCGGCATGGTAGAAGGCCAGGAAGGTGACCAGGAAATCCCCCTCGTCACAACAGGCGCTGGTGGCGAACCCGGCAGGCGTCTCCATATTGGGTCTCTCGTTCCGGGCTGTGAAACATACGCCGGCATCATGCCGACAATCGCCATTGTCGGCCCTGTCCAGGAAAGTCTGCCAGCGTACAATGGTTCTGCCTCCTTACCTGACGCCGTTGACATTGCCGCCGATGAAGGTGTTTTTATTCTAAACAACACCACACAGGGACCTCTATGGTATGAAAAATTTACCTATAAGTCTTATTATGACCAGAACAATGCGGATCTTACGATCACAAAATCTGGCACATACACCATATACATATGGGACTCAGCAAGCAATACAGGTGATTACGTTCTGGAAGTCGGGTATATTGAAAAATTTGGCTTTGAAGAAATTCTACAATCCATGTTCTGGATTAATCATCTGGTTCAGGATGGTGAAATATCCTGTGCACCCTGTAAGGACCAACTTGAAGTAATTGATGGCCCGAACCCTACGTTTCAGGAAATGATTGACACATTCAGCGAAGTGTTTTAACCATTCCTGCTTATATGCAGCAAACAGCTACCGGTACCGCCGGTAGCTCAACCCGGACACTTCATGAAATATCCGGGTTATACAATACGGTCGGCCATGCAACCGTCAACAGATTTTCTCCACACAGCTACTTCCGATGAGTTTTTTCTTATTTTTGGCCTGAGTAACATTGCGGACGCCAAATAACCGCATTGGCAATAATATTGATATGCAGCCTGAGTGCAATCAACATACCGTTTCCATTCAACTTTCACCAGACAGGGAACGTTTAGTAATTGATATATCTAAACAGGAACTGTTACGGCACTACAGGAGTGTACCCATCCACAATTAAGTCATATATTGATTTAATATAAAAATAAGTATTGACAATTAGATTATCTTTTGAAAGAAAAGTGAATCCAAAATAAGTGAGTAATACCGTTCGTTATGTAGTAATTAATCGGTTTTATCCGGCTAAAACATAACATAGTTTACCAGTTTATTTTTGTTTCAAGACATTTGCTATTTAGGTTTAATTATGTATTTTCAGCACTTTACTCATCATTATATATATAATTTTACGTATTTTTTTTAATAACGGTTGTTAAATATATTTTGGGACTTTGGATGGGTTTTATTTATTACCTGTTTAAACAGCTCATAGTCTGATTATTTTTAAAAGCATCAATGATTACAACAGCCAAAGACACAGGGGATCATAAAACGATGTTTACAAAGCTGAATACAATAAAGTTGATGGGTATTTTTTGCCTGATTCTTTTGAATTCTTTCCCGGCAACAGGTGCAGAGACTAAAGGTGAAGAGTTAATATTCATAAGTAACAGGAGTGTGCCGGCAGTCTCACTGACTAAAAATGATATTAAATATCTTTTTATGGGCAAAAAAAAGACATGGGCAAACGGTACAATGACTGTCGTTACCATGCCAGAAGACCCGGTTTTCAAAAAAATGTTTTTACATAAATATATAAACAAAAGCCCTGAAAGCTTCGAACGTTACTGGAAAAGCAAAATGTATACATCCGGCAATAATGCACCGTTACAATTTGCAAAAGTGAAAAATTTGGTTGCGTTTGTGTCAACTACCAAAGGGGCTATTGGGGTAATACCAATACGATATTACAATGATTCGTTAAAAATCATGTACATAGAAAAATAAGTCAAAACAGGCTTTTGTATTACCTGAGTACAAATACATGACAACAGTTGGCAATGATGAATAAGACAAATGGATTTAAGGAGATTGGGTGATGAAGGTAGTACGGTATTTTTTATTTGTTTCTTTTTTAACTTTGTTGTGTGCTTCAACAGGGTTTTGCGTTGATTTTTTTAA
>JQIA01000322.1_pt1 | contig 23560 bp, 22 predicted proteins | sample 811431 | NCBI WGS metagenome assembly JQIA01 (sample SAMN02998118, study PRJNA258478) | marine sediment metagenome | biome: marine; feature: seafloor; material: sediment; isolation source: oil-polluted sediment collected from 3 locations (0.5 km, 0.7 km and 0.9 km)... | place: USA: Gulf of Mexico ...
TAAGTAATTTTCTAGCGGTTGTTGATCGGTTGTTGGCAAATGCAATACAAAAATCGAATGGGATTCAGTAGATAAATAGATAGTATTTAATTTATTTAAAAGATTAGTCATTATCATTAAGGAGCTATTAAAAAGGGGATAAGTGGTACAAACGCCGCTACAAAGCAGTTTCGCCATTGTACTAAGTCTATAGATATCTATAGAGAAAAGCTGTGGATAACCGGTGATTAAAATTCAGGCACTATTTATCAATAGGTTATCCACAGCTTTTCAACCTTGTTTCAGTTGATTAGAAGCATAGAATCTTGTTGGCATTAGGACAATTTTTGTAGTTATATCAATAGGTTAAATATAATTTGAAGATTCTTAGGGCTTGTTGATAACTTAGCTAAGGTCAAATTGTTCAGATTATGATCAAACAGTATTCAAAAAAACCATTGATTAAAAGTTTGGTTCTTTCCTTTCAAGAATAATATTTATATTCTTTTTTAAAAGAATAACCATAATAAGCTGACCTGTTATCTGTGGATAACCGCTTCATTCCTATACAGAACAATGAGTTGTTTCATTTATTGATACAATGATTTCCGCTCAAGTAGCTGTGGATAACCGGTGATTAACTAAAGCTCGATTGTTGTCGACAGCTTATCCACAGTTAAGCATCACTTCGGTTTATCCGTTTATGGAATTATTTTTTTACCAAATTTATAAAAAACGTATGAATTACAAAGAGGTAGATCAATAGTGCGAGGCAATATTGTACCGTTGGTAAGCTGTTGATAACCCCTCTATTGGACCAGTTGTAACTATTCAGCGAGTAGTAAAAATTAAGGGTAACTGCCCAGATCATCCCTGATTCAGGGGTTGGCTGAGTAGTGATAATCAATTTATGAAAATAGACAAACGTAGTAGGTCAGTTTGGTGAGTCGAAAAAAACTATCTTTTCAACAAATTATTTTGCAATTGCAGTCATTTTGGGAAAAACAGGGGTGTGTAATTTTGCAACCTTTGGATATACCAGTGGGTGCCGGTACCTTTCATCCGGGTACTTTTTTGAGATCTATCGGGCCTGAGCCTTGGAAGGCGGCTTATGTGCAACCTTCCAGACGGCCAACGGATGGTCGATACGGTGAAAATCCCAATCGCTTACAGCACTATTATCAATTTCAAGTGTTGTTGAAACCTTCACCGGACAACATCCAAGAACTCTATCTGCAATCGCTGCAATCTTTGGGTATTGATCCCTTGGTGCATGACATTCGTTTTGTGGAAGACAACTGGGAATCACCTACCTTGGGAGCTTGGGGGCTGGGTTGGGAAGTTTGGCTTAATGGTATGGAAGTGACGCAGTTTACTTACTTTCAACAAGTGGGTGGCCTGGAGTGTCGTCCCGTTTCCGGTGAGATAACTTATGGCCTGGAACGCATCGCCATGTACCTTCAGGAGATTGATAACGTTTACGATCTGGTGTGGTTGGAGAACGACGAGAGTCGGGTCTTGTACGGCGATGTGTTTAAGCAAAACGAAGTAGAAATGTCGCAATACAATTTTGAGATAGCCGATACAGCAGCGATGTTTGGTTGGTTTGATCAGTGTGAAAAAGAAGGACATAAATTGGTAGAAGCGGGACTATCGCTGCCAGCTTACGAAGAAGTCTTAAAAATGTCGCACACGTTTAATATTTTGGATGCTCGGCAAGCGATCTCGGTTACCGAACGACAACGATATATTTTGAGGGTGAGAAACTTGTCCCGAGCTGTTGCTGAGGTGTACTACCAAGGTAGAGAGAAAATGGGCTTTCCGTTGATCAAAAAGGAGCAGCCTGATGCAAAATAAAACCCAGTTATTGTTTGAAATCGGCTGTGAAGAATTGCCAGCGTTAGAGATTGTTGCTACTTGTAAAGCGATCGAAAGTCGCTTGACCCAGTCGTTCAAGGATCAGCATTACGCTCATGGTGCGATGCATGTTTTTGGTACGCCGCGACGGCTAGCTATTTTGGTGGATGCACTTCATTGCCTACCTGAAGAGCGGCAGGAAGAGCGTCGTGGGCCCAGTGTTGAGATGGCCTGGAATGATCAGGGTGAGCCCAGCAAAGCAGCGTTGGGATTTGCTCGATCGTGCGGCGTTGAGATTGATGATCTTGAGCGAATGGTTACCAATAAAGGCGAGTGGTTACTGTTCCGACAGACCGTTGCTGGAAAACCTATCAACGAGATGATTGGCGAGATCGTCACCAAAGCGGTTAAAAACCTACCGTTCCGAAAGACCATGCGCTGGGGTGCGGGTAACGAAGAATTTGTTCGGCCGGTTCACTGGGTGGTGCTGATGCTGGGCAATGAATCTATTGTTACTCCATTGCTGGGTGTGGAGTCAGGTCGAGTGACTTATGGCCATCGCTTTCATCATCCCGAAGCCATCCCGCTATTGAGCGCTTCCGGTTATGAAGCGACGTTGGAGCAGCAAGGTTATGTGATCGCCTCCGTTGAAAAGCGTAAGCAAGCCATTGTTTCTCAGTTGACGGATTTGAACAAAACCGAGAATTTTTCAGTTCAAATTGATCAACAATTGCTTGAAGAGATAGTCGGTTTGGTGGAATGGCCGGTGGTGATCAAGGGTGCTTTTGACGCTAGATTTTTGGAAATTCCACGAGAAGTCTTGATTGAATCAATGAAGAAGCACCAGAAATATTTCTGTGTGTTTGATGATCAGCAAGAGCTGATGAATGCTTTTGTGACGGTTGCTAATATTGAAAGCAGTAATCCTGAAGAGATCAGGAAAGGTAACGAAAAGGTGATTCGACCTCGCCTGGATGATGCCGCTTTCTTTTGGAAAGAAGATGGCAAAAAAACACTTTTTGAGTGTCGAGAAAAACTAAAGAGCATTGTTTTTCAAGCCAAGCTGGGCTCGTTGTTTGATAAGACGGAGCGATTGGTAAAGATACTGAGAGTCGTTAATGAAAAAGGTCAGTGCCCACAGGAGTTAGTGGATCGATCCGCTCAGCTGTGTAAATCAGATCTAGTCACCCATATGGTAAATGAGTTTGCCAGTTTGCAAGGTGTGATGGGCAAATACTACGCGCAGATCAACGGTGAAAGTGAAACCGTAGCAACGGCTATTAGCGAATATTACAAACCGACCTACTCAGGTGGTGATTTGCCATCAACCGAGGTCGCTTGTTTATTGTCGGTGGCGGATAAAATTGACACCCTGGTGGGAATTTACGGCATAGGTATGAAGCCCAGTGGTGATAAGGATCCCTATGCGCTCAAGCGGAGTACAGCGGGAATTATTCGCATATTGGTTGAAAAAAAGATGGATATCAATTTGTCGAAATTGATCGATACAGCGGTTGATGTCTATTTGCAAACCAATGTAGATTTAGCGGATGAAAAGGATAATTTACTTCAGTTTGTGAATGACCGTATTCGTAATTATTTGGTAGAACAGGGAAAACGAAAAGATCTGATCGAAGCGGTTATGACGGTTGATAGTACGCGACCGTTTGATGTAGTTGAGCGTTTGGAATCCTTGCAACAGTTTGCTGAGATTGAGCAAGCAGCGACCTTGGTTGCAGCCAATAAACGGATCAACAATCTACTTAAAAAATTCACACCCACGACGGGCTTTACGCTTCTTGAGCAAGATCTATCCACGCCTCAAGAAAAAAAGTTGCTGAAAGTTTCGTTGGAATTGGAGTCAACATTAACAACGTTGATGGAGAGCGGTAACCATTTAGCATCATTGGAAGCTTTGTTGGTGCTTTGCCAACCGGTTGATGAATTTTTTGAACACGTGATGATTATGGTTGACGATGAGCGGGTAAAAAACATTCGTATTCATCTGCTTAATCAGGTTAAGCAGCAGTTTTCCAGGGTAGCTGATTTGTCTAAATTAGCCGGCTGATTGGTGTTACAGCGATGATACCAATTGTTCTTGACCGTGATGGCGTGATCAATAAAGATTCTGATCAGTTTATAAAAACAGCTGATGAATATCATCTTCTGCCGGGTGCAGTGAGCGCCATTAAGCGGCTGAATGAAGCTGGTTTTGATGTTTTTGTTGCGTCTAATCAATCGGGTATTGGGCGGGGAATTATTTCACTGACCAACCTGATAAAGATCCAAAAAAAGCTGGTATCACTGTTAGCTCAGGAGGGGGCGGTTATCGCCGCCTTTTTGTTTTGTCCGCATGCGCCTGAGGCTAATTGTCAGTGCCGTAAACCTAAGCCTGGCCTGATTCATGAAATTGAACATCGAGTTTCAGAATCATTGAGTGGTAACTATTTTATTGGTGATCGTTTATCCGATGCTGAGTGTGCGGTTAATGCCGGAGCTATCCCGTTATTGGTGAGTACGGGGAAACCTCTGGATAAAGAAAAAGTCACTCAAGCCGGTTACCCGCAGTTTGAAACGATCAGTGAAGCGGTTGATTTTGTTCTAGAAACTACCGCAATGTAGTTTTCTAGCCATCGAGATGTTGCGGTCTTCTGTTGATTAACCGCCCCTCCTTTAATTTCTACAAAAGACTACGCCAGTGCATACATTTAAAGCTCTACTCTTTTATAGTCACACGATCATCAGCTTGATGGTTTATGTGGTGATTTCACTTGTAGTGATTCCTTTGCCGTATCGTTTGCAGTATGAAATTGTCACCAGCTGGTGTTCGTTGGAGATGCTCATACTGCGCCTGATTTTTGGTATTCGTTTTCGAGTGATAGGGAAAGAAAATCTAGGAGATGGTGCAAAAGTGGTTGTTTCAAACCATCAGTCGGCGCTAGAAACCATCATGTTTACCCGACTGTTTCCCAATCAAACCTGGGTGTTAAAAAAAGCCATCCTGTGGCTGCCTTTATTTGGTTGGGCGATTGGTACGCTCAAGCCGATTGCGATCAATCGCAGTAATAAACGAGAGGCAATGAGAGAAATTCTCCGGCAGGGGAAAGATCGGTTAGCGAGTGGTATTTGGGTGGTGATGTTTCCTGAAGGTACTCGTGTGCAGCCAGGTGAATACAAAAAATTTCAGAAGGGTGGCTCAGTTCTGGCTCATAGTGCAAAAGCACCGTTGCTGCCAGTGGCGGTAAGTACGGCTACCGTTTGGCCAAAAAACAGTATAAAAAAATACGCCGGTGAAGCGTTGATCAGCATTGGTGAGCCCATTACAGAAGGAACGGCTACCGAGATGAATAATCAAGCCGAGCAGTGGATTCGAGAAGAGTTGAGTCGCTTGCAAGCGATTCAGAGTAAGGAAACAAAACAGGCCGGTGATTAAACCGGCCTGTTTTGGAAAGGATTACTTGTGTGTTGGTTCTGCTTAGAACTTGTGTTCCATGCCTACACCAAAGTAAGTTTTCTCTTTGCTGGCATCGTCAGCCTGGATATCAGTATAAAAAGCATAGAGCTTGGATTTCTTGCTCAACTTGTGGTCAATACCTAAAGACAGCATTTCACCGCCAACCAGTTTTTCATCGGAAGCTGAGTACTGGATCTTTATTTTTTCACTACCAATTTTGTAGGAAGCACTGACTGAATAACCATCTTCGCTGTTTTCGCCAGTAGCAAAGGTAGCGTTGTCATACTCAGCTTTCTGCCACAGAGCACCCAGAGTCAGTGCGCCAAATTTGGCCTGCAGTGAAAGACGCAGTGTGTCAGATCCGTCCAGCTTCTCAACATCGCTGTCATAAGCAAGTGCTGCATAGAACTGATCATTGCTGAATTGAACACTGGCAGACATAGAGTCAGCATAGGTATCGGCATTGTCATCAGTGGCATCTTCACCAGGAATGATGGCAAATTTTGCTTTGATGCCACTCATTGAAGGTGTGGTGTACTGGACAACGTTTGATTTTCGGTTATCACCGATCAATACGTTCTTGATATCACCTTTTAAGTCATTGAATAAATCAATTTTTCCTTGGGATTTCTTCAGTGGCGTATCAAATTTTCCGCCTATGATCTCACCGAAGGTATTGCTTTTAAGGCCAGCAAAGATATTTCGCTGCTTGAATTCGCTGTGATCGCCACTGCCATCATCACCGTCATCGATGAAGACTTCATATTCAAGCTGATAAATGATGTTCAACTGGTCATTGATCGCTGTTTTTCCTTTCACACCTAGACGTGATGCATTATTTGCCAGTTCCCAAGCCTTTCCTTTGCTGGTATCCATGTGTTGGTAAGATATATTGGCCTTTCCATACACAGTTCCATCGATAGGACCACTAGCCAGAGCGGCTGTTGGCAGGGCGACTGCGGCACTCAGTACCAGTGCAGAGGTGGAACGTTTCATCATTAACTACCTGTGAGTTATGTTGGTTAAGCAAAAATTTGTTGTTTATTGATCGATATGTTGTATCGCGGAGACAGAATAGGGGATGAATGTGACAGAAAGATGAATTGTTACCGTCATGGAACTAAATTGGGTGAGCTTTGCCGTAGGCGAATAGAGAATATCTCTATTTATTAGGATGTTCGTTTGAGTTCAAGCTGGATGGGTTTTGAGAATTGCGGTTGATACTGGGGGTAATGCAGGTGAAAAAAAGGCTGAATAAAAAGCTCGTTGGACTATTGTTGCTGTTCCTTGCTCAATGTTCTGTATTGGCAGAAAACATCGCGTTACCCGACTTGGGGAGCAGTTCTGACTCACTGTTAACACGGGCACAGGAGCAGGCGTTAGGCGAGGATTTTTATCTTTATATTCAACAGAATGAGAGTGTGATTGATGAGCCTTGGCTGGTTCAATATATTCGTACGGTAGGAAAACGATTAACGGCATCGATACCGGATGATGAGTATCAATTTCATTTTTTCTTACTGGATGATCCGATGATCAACGCGTTTGCCGGGCCAGGTGGCTACATTGGTATTAACAGCGGGCTAATTTTAGCGTCTGAAAAAGAGAGTGAATTAGCTTCAGTGATTGCCCACGAAGCAGCGCATGTGACGCAAAAACACCTGCTACGGCGCATAGAAGATTCGCAGCAAAATTCGCTGGCAGTGTTAGGCGGGTTACTAGCGGCAGTGTTGCTCAGTACTCAATCAAGTGATGCGGGCATGGCGGCGATCATGACGGTACAGGCAGCAGCGATACAAAACAGTATTAACTTTACTCGTAAGAATGAAAAAGAAGCCGATGCTATTGGAATCGAGCTACTGGCAACAAGTGGTTATCCTGCCACAGCGATGGTTGATTTTTTCGCCAAGCTGAACCGAAAAACGCTCTACTCTGAATACATAGTGCCGGAGTATTTGAGGACTCACCCCTTTTCTCAAAATCGTGTTGCTGAGGCCAATAATCGTTTGCGAGGGTTGAAGAAAAACGTTGAACCACCGTCTCGTGATTATTTTCATGTGAAAGCCATGTTGCAGGTATTGAGCGAACCGGTAGGCTCAGTTAGCCGGCTGCAACAACGTCTTAAACACGGATCGTATAAAAATCGCTCAGCCGTGGAATTTGGTATTGCGTTTGCGTTTTATAAGCAAGGCCAGCCAGAAAAGGCGAAACTCTTTTTACAGCAATTACATCGTCAATCACCGGATTATCCGCTTTACGCACTGTTTTTGGCGCAGGTTGATGCCGATCTGGGTGAAACAACAACGGCTCTTAGTGAACTGGAAAGCCTTTACCGTAGCCAACCACTGAGCTATGCAGCGACTTATTATTATGGTGACTGGTTACGTCGTTTGGGGAAGTCTGGAGAAGCAAGAAAGGTGTTTCAAGACTATCTGTATCACTTTCCAAAGGAAACGGCGTTGCTACCGTTATTGGCTCAGGCGAGTAATGATGCGGGATACCTTGGGGATGCTTATCAGGCGCAATCAAAATACTATTTTTTAACCGGTAGCCAGGATTTGGCGGTTGAGCAGTTGGAATCGGTGCTCAAAGTAGAGTCACTGAAAGACAATGAGATTAAGCGGATTAAAGATCAGCTAGAGGGTTACAAAAAAGCGATTAAGAAACGAGATAAACACACTAAAAATCGCTTAGTAGCAGGGTAGCTCGATCTTTTCAAATAACTCATCTCGTTCTTTTGCTGAGGATAAGCTGAGTACTTTTTCTACCAACTCTCGAGTGAGATGTGGGGCAAAGCTCTCAATAAAATCAAACATGTAAGTACGCAAAAAAGTACCGCTACGAAAACCGATATTGGTGACACTTGGCTCAAACAGGTGGCTAGCATCGATGGCCACCAAACCTTTATCGATAGTCTCATCAAACGCCATTCTGGCAACGATACCAACACCTAATCCTAGCTTGACGTAGGTTTTAATCACATCCGCATCAGAGGCGGTAAAAACCACGCGTGGGGTTAGGTTTTCCTTTTGGAAGGCACGATCAAGGTGAGAGCGCCCGGTAAAGCCAAATACGTAGGTCACTAGCGGATGTTTGGCCAGTGCCGCGATACTGAGAGGTCGTTTGAGCTGCGTCAGAGGGTGATTCTCAGGAACAATAATGCAGCGATTCCAGCGATAGCAGGGCATCATAATCAAACTGTCAAACAGCTCCATTGCCTCGGTTGCTATCGCAAAATCCACCGTGCCATCAGCGGCTAATTCAGAGATTTGAACCGGCGTCCCTTGGTGCATGTGGAGATCAACCCCCGGATACTTCTTTATATACTCCTCAATAATCGGCGGTAAAACATAGCGAGCTTGTGTATGAGTGGTGGCAACGCTCAGTTCTCCGCGAGAATGATCGCTGTGCTCCCGAGCAACCTGCTTGATGTTTTCCACCATTTTTAAAACTTCACCGGCACGCTGAATAATCTGCTCACCCGCAGGCGTTATCCGTGTTAATTGCTTTCCGGCACGCGCAAAAATTTGTACTTCCAGCTCATCTTCCAGCATCCGGATCTGTTTACTGATCCCCGGTTGCGAAGTGTATAAACTTTCCGCTGTGGTTGAGATGTTGAGATTATGTCGGGAGACTTCCCAGATGTAGCGCAGCTGTTGCAGTTTCATGGTGATGGAAAACGGTTTCCAGGTAAGTAGAAAGGGATAAAAAATGTGATTCAGTGATACGGAAGTACCACCGAATCAAGAAGAGCCACTAAGATTTAAGCGGCTTTCCAGGGGCGACAAGTACTGTTAGCGTCGATCAGCACTTCACCTTTTTGGTTAATTGCCGACAGGGCCAAATCAACGTGTGTAACACCGGCTTCTTCGTACACCTTGGTGACGACACCTTTGAATACAACGCTGTCATCTGGCCACAGGCGAGTTTTGAAGCGAACACCGTAGCTTTTTACTGAATCGGCACCAAACCATTCTGCGGGTACACGGCTCAGCATGCCAGCGGTCAGCATGCCCATACCAAAAACACCGGGTAAACCTGCTTCTACGGCAAACTGCTCATTGTGATGAATGGGATTGTAATCACCACCACCACCGGCATGACGAACGAAATCAGTGCGGTCAAAGTTTTTATGTTCAAAAGAAAACTCGTCGCCTTCTTTGATGGTTTCAAAAATAGTCTGGCTCATTATTTCACCACTCCACCGGTTTGAATGACGGTATCTTTCACTCGCAGAACAACTTCACCTTTCTGGTCGGTAAACTCGGTATTAATCTCAACAAACTTCATAGCACCACCGCGCTTGCCTTCTTTGGTAAAGACGTTAATCTCCCCTTCGGTTTTGATCAGCTGGTCACCGGCAAAAATAGGTCGTTCAAAAAAGAACTCACGGCCACCGTGCAGTACGTAACGCAGGTCAAGATCGAATTTTTGACACAGCTCCATCATGCCTTCACCGGGTTTGGCGAAATAGTTTTGGACAGCGGTGTAAGTGGGTGGGGCAACAACGGAAGGTAAACCGGCAGCTTTGGCGGCTTCTTCGTCATGATAGAGGGGGTTATCATCCATGATTGAGTTAGCGTACTCGTGGATTTTCCCACGCTCGATCGGGATACCAGGTGGATTGATTACTGCCATGGTACATCTCCAAGTTATTATTGTTAGAACTAAAGCCCGTCGATGATGCCAGAATACAGGGGTCCAGACAACCGGATAAAATTGCTCTGTTTTACCGTAAGGCAGTTAGCGAATCGAATGGGCTGCCCCACTTACCTAACCCCTTTAGCGGCGACTATAGGGGTACATTTTCTCTAATCAAAACAAGGAACTATCTATGAATCAACTGATTAAGCGCTGCAGTCACATGTTGTTAGGACTGATTTTTATCACGGCTAGCGGTACCACACTCGCTCAACCAACGGTATTGATGGAAACATCTATGGGGCCGATAAAGATAGAACTGAATCAGGAAAAAGCACCGGAATCGGTAAAGAACTTTTTGGCTTACGTAGCTGATGGTCATTACAGCGGCACGGTTTTTCACCGGGTGATTAAAAACTTTATGGCTCAAGGTGGTGGTTTTAATGAAACCTATCAGCGCCAACCGATGAAAGCACCGATTGCCAATGAAGCCACCAATGGTTTAGCCAACGATCGTGGCACCCTGGCAATGGCACGGACCTCTGATCCACACTCAGCGACCGCTCAGTTTTTTATTAACCTGGTGGATAACAGTTTTCTCAACCACAGCGGAAAAAACCCTCGTGGATGGGGCTACGCAGTGTTCGGCAAGGTAGTTGAGGGTATGGATATTGTGGATGCGATGGGACAAGTAGAGACCGGAGCTTCAGGGCCATTCCGTAGCGATGTGCCAAAAACGCCTATTGTTATCACCAATGTCACTGTACTGCCCAACTGATTTTGAGCGTTATGCCAGAAACACTATTTATCTCCGACTTACATCTTCATGAAGATAAACCGCAGCGAACCCAGTTGTTTCTCCATTTTTTGCAAGATCGGGCAAAACAAGCGGAGACACTTTATATATTGGGTGATCTGTTTGAAGTGTGGATTGGTATTGATGCACCGTCAGTGCTTATTGAGCAGGTGATCCGAGGGCTTCGTCAGTTAACCGATGGAGGCACTCGGATCTGTTTTATGCGGGGTAATCGGGATTTTTTGGTAGCCAATGACTTTGCTCGGCAAACGGGTTGCCAGCTTATTGTTGATCCGCACGTGGTTGAGTTTAATCACCAAGCGGTATTGTTGATGCACGGCGATTCGTTGTGTACTGACGATAGTGGTTATCAAAAGCTGCGTATGGTGTTGCATAACCGCTGTGCGCGACAGTTGCTACTGTGGTTATCGCTGTCTACCCGGCAGCGAATTGCTGGAGGCATCCGCAAGCAAAGTCATAAAAGCAAAGCCAGCAAAGAAATGACCATTATGGATGTTAATGATGATGAGGTAGTGCGACAAATGGCCGCCCATCACAGTTGTCGACTGATTCATGGTCACACCCACCGGCCAGCAGTGCACCAGCTTGAGATTAATCATCAACCGGCCGAGCGTTGGGTACTGGGAGAATGGTTGGAGACAGGTAACGGCATCAGCTATCAGGATGGCTGCTGGAAAAATATAACCATACGTTGATGAATAGATGAAATATAAGATGCCCGATATTAAGTCATTGGTGTTTACTGCGGACTTGGCTGAGTTACCGCCGATGCAGCGCAAACTGGTCAAATTGTCACGTTTCATTATCGCAATGGCACGGGATGTGTCTGAGGGTAAATTGACGCTTTGGGCGATGAGTCTGGTTTACACCTCACTGCTTTCGTTAGTGCCGTTACTGGCGGTTAGCTTTTCGCTGCTCAAAGGGTTTGGTGTCGACAATAAACTGAAAATTATTGTTACCGATTTTTTAGCACCGTTGGGGCCAGACGGTATTGAATTAAGCCATCGCATCTTTAGCTTTGTGGAGAATGCCAAAGCGGGTGTGCTCGGTACCGTTGGCATCGTCGTGCTGCTCTATACCGTTGTTTCGATGATCCAAAAAATCGAAATTGCGATCAATAATATTTGGCAGGTTCATCAGGGCCGTAGTCTGCTACAGCGTTTTAGTAGTTATCTCACCATGGTGATTGTTGGGCCGCTGGTAATGGTCGCTGCGATGGGCTTGACGGCCACCAGTGCCAATCATGAAATCATTATCTGGCTTGAATCAATTGAACCCTTTGGTACCTTGATTTACCTGGGTAGTCGACTGTTGCCTATCTTCTTGATTGTTCTTATTTTCAGTTTTATTTACCTGTTTATTCCCAATACCAAAGTAAATGCCAAAGCCGCGTTTAGTGGTGGCCTGGTGGCTGGAATTGCCTGGCAGCTGAGCAGTTTCTTTTTTACCTCGTTTGTTGCTGGCAGTAACAGCTACACCGCGATCTATTCCGGTTTTGCCATTCTGCTGTTGTCGATGATTTGGCTCTATCTTAATTGGCTAATACTGCTGGTAGGCGCGAAAGTCAGCTACTACGTGCAGCATCCGGAAAGCTTAAAGTTTCAAATCGAAGAGGCCGTACTGGAGCCTTTTCAAAAGCTACACCTGAGCCTTTCAGTGCTCTATCTGGTGGCCACTCACTTTGATCAACGTGAGCAAGGTTTTACCCGGGATGATCTACAAAAAAAGCTGGGATGCGAAGCGGACCATTTGGTCATGGTGGTGGATCAATTGGTGGCACAGAAAATATTGTCGATCACCGATCAATTTCCAGTCACCTATCTGCCCACCTTTTCCCCCGAACGGATATCGCTGGTGGAGTTAATTGATCTCATCGGTGGCAAGGTCAGTAAAACCAGAGGCACAGCGTATCAGCCGGTGGATGAAACGCTGGATGAGATTCGGCTGGCAATCAGCCAATCGCTGGGAAATAAAACCTTGCAGGACTTAACGCGTAAGCCCAAGTAAGTACTTTATTAGTACGGCGATGTTGGATTTTGTAGTTGACGGAAGGACATAGGTAGTCGATATTTTTTATTGATATTAGTACTAATAATCGGTACTGTGTTTCCATGAAAAGAAAACACCAAAAGACACTGGAACTTATCTTTCATCGTCCTGTTAGCGGAAATATAAAATGGAATGATATTGAGTCGTTGTTTGTTGAGCTTGGTGCAGAAATTTGTGAACGAGAAGGCTCCCGCGTTGGTGTTCGTTTGTTTAATACTCGGAAAGTATTTCATCGTCCACACCCATCACCCAATACAGATAAAGGCGCGGTAGCCAGTATTCGTGAGTGGTTGAGAGAAAATAAGGTGGTACCAAAATGAATATCATGGAAATTAATAATTATCGTGCTTTGATCCAATATGATTCTGAAATTGAAATGTTTCGAGGTGAATTTATGGGGTTAAATGGCGGTGCTGATTTTTATGCGAGTGATATTGAAGGGTTAAAAAAAGAAGGGGCAATTTCTCTGAAGGTATTTCTTCAGATGTGCAGAGAAGATGGGGTTGAACCCAAAAAGCATTATTCAGGTAAGTTTAATGTCCGAATTCCTTCAGAGCTGCATGAAGACATTGCAAATATGGCTATATCTGAGGGGAAAAGTATCAATCAATGGGTTTTAGAAACCTTAAATTATGCTTCCGCTCACCAATAAAAAGTTTAATTGGTGAGCTCTGGCCTTTAACCCTCAGCTTGCCACACAGCTCGGATGCTTGTGGTTAACGAATGCGTTGCATAAATTGCACGATGCGCTCAGCCGCTTCTATACAGGCAGCCTCAGGTGCGACTAAAGCGATACGGACTCGACCGTTTCCAGGGTTGCCAGCGGTTGTGTCGCGAGAGAGGTAACTGCCGGGTAAAACAGTGATATTTTGCTGCTGATACAGCTTCTGCGCAAAATCGGTATCACTGCCGGGAGTACCGGCCCACAAGTAAAAACCACCGGCGGGTTGTTCAACCGATAGCCAGGGACTTAACAGCGGCACAATCTGTGCAAATTTATTTCGATACAGCTGACGACTTTCTTTAACATGCAATTCATCAGACCAGGCGGCGATGCTGGCGTGTTGCACCGGCAGTGACATGGCGCAGCCGTGGTAGGTGCGGTACAGCAGATATTGCTTAATGATGGTCGCATCACCGGCCACAAAGCCCGAGCGTAATCCGGGAGCGTTGGAGCGTTTTGACAGGCTATGAAATACCACGCAGCGTTTGTACTGATCGTTGCCCATCAGCTGTGCTGCTTGCAGCAGGCCCGGTGGCGGGTTGTTTTCATCAGGATAAATCTCGGAATAGCACTCATCGCTGGCAATAATAAAGTCATGCTTTTCAGCTTGTTTGATTAACCACTGCAATCGTTCCAGGCTAAGAACAGCGCCGCTTGGATTGCCGGGGGTACAGATAAATAGCAATTGGCAGGCACGCCAGTCAGCCTCGTCCACCGCGTCAAAGTCCGGCTCAAACTGAGAGGCTTCAGTGACATTGATGTAACAAGGTTCCGCACCTGACAGTAGCGCAGCACCTTCGTAGATCTGATAGAACGGATTGGGCATCAGTACCTTGGCGGGTTTGCTGCGATCAATCGTTGCTTGCACAAAGGAAAACAGTGCTTCGCGGGTGCCGTTGACTGGCAGCAAATGCTGCTCAGCATTGAGCGTTGTTAGATCAAAACGGCGTGTTAGCCATTGAGCGATGGCCTCTCTGAGTGGCTCGCTGCCTCGGGTAGCCGGGTATTGTCCTAACTCATCGAGATGATTCGATAACGCTTGGGTGACCAGTGTTGGCACCGGGTGCTTGGGTTCGCCAATAGAAAGCAGTATCGGTGCTAATTCAGCCGGCGCTTTACAGCTCGCTTTTAGCTGATTAAGTCGCTCAAAAGGGTAGGGTTTTAAGGCCAGTAGTTCAGGATTCAAACCGCTTCTTCCTGTATTAATTTTTGCTTTATGTCGCGGCGTAATGCGCTTTCGTTATCGCTCAACAGTGGCTCGTTATCCAAGTCCGTAATAAAAAATACGTTTTCGGTCCGCTCACCCAGGGTGGAAATTTTGGCATGATGAACGCGTACTTGATGGGCAACAAATGCCTCGCCCAATAACTGCAACACTTTGGGGCGATCCAGGGTGGTGAGATCCATGATCGTTTGGTTGTAGTGTCGATCGTTGCGGAAGGTGATATCGGTGGTGACTTCAAAATTTTGAAGTTGTCGGTTGGGTATGCGGGAGGCTTTAGGTAGCTGGCCAAAATCAACGTCCAGGTACTTTATAACTCTGGCGGCTAAGGATTCGCACTCAGAAGCACCCAGCTCGTTGTGATTATTTTTGCTGATGACTCGAAATGAACACATAGCCAATTTAGTGGAACTAGTGAGTATGCGTGCATCGGCAATACTGAGGTTTAGCCCGCTGAGTAAGGTACTTAAATGAGCAAATAAATTGTCTCGATCAGGTAGGTAGAAAAAGACTTCGGTACCACCCAGCAGCGGCAGTTCATGTACCCAAACCAGTGGGTGGCCCGGCTCATAGTTTTGCAAAATATAGCGAGTATGGTTAACGGTCCAATCCAGGCTGTTTTGAATAAAATAGCCTACTGGTAGCGTGTCCCACAGGGCGTTGATGGCATGCTCATCAATGCCTTCATCACACAGTTGCTTGAACGCGGGCAGCTTCATTGATTCCACCAGATCTTCCTCATCAACCGGCTCATAAATACCTCGGTTGAGCATCCAGCGCGTGGCCTCGTACAGTTGGCGCAGCAGCGAGCCACGCCAGGAGTTCCACAGCGATGGGTTGGTACCGTTGATGTCGGCAACGGTCAGTAAAAACAGGTGATCCAGTCGAGAGCGGGTTTGAACGATACGGGCAAAATCCCGGATGACATTGGGGTTGGTGATATCTTTTTTCTGCGACGTGGTGGACATCACCAGGTGCTGTTTAACCAGCCAGCTGACCAGCTGGGTGTCGTACTCGCTTAGGTTGTGATCGTGGCAAAACGCTTCGGCATCCACCGTTCCGAGGTTTGAGTGATTACCGCCACGGCCCTTGGCGATATCGTGGAACAGTGCGGCAACGTATAGCACTTCAATTTTGGGGATGGTTTGGATTAGGCGGCTACAGAGTGGGAATTGTTCACTGTTGTTGGTGAAAAAAACGCGACTGATGTTGCCCAATACAAATAGAATATGAGCGTCCACGGTATAGGCGTGAAACATGTCGTATTGTTTGCGACCAACGATACGGGCAAAAATGGGCAGGTAGGCGCTTAAGACACCGTATCGATGCATTTTTTCAATGTAACGGCCAGCCTCTTCGGACTCTTTTAGAATCGCCATAAAGCATTGTTTGGCTTTATCCGATGCGCGTATTTGGTCATCAATCAGGTGCAGTGAACTGCGGATTAAACGAATGGTTCGAGCGCTGATACCGGTGAGATTGGGCAGCTTGGAGTGAAGCCAGAAAATTTCAATCAGTGCTGCTGGATCATGTTCAAATACCTGCGAATCGGTAACATCAAGAAATTCAGCGGTGTGCTGTTTGATGGTTTGAAATCGCTCGTTGATGGGGAATTTTTTTATTCGTTTTTTGGCATAGATTATTGACTCCTGAAACAGGTTCAGCAGCATATCCATAATCTCTCGCAGCTCACCCACGGTGCGGTAGTATTGCTGCATAAATTGCTCGACAGCGAGTCGGTCGTCACTGTCTTCAAAGTCAAAATAGACGGCCAGTTTTTGCTGCTGGTCCAGTAACAATCGATCTTCTTCGCGGCCAGCAATCAGGTGCAGTGCGTAGCGCACTTCAAATAGCTGTTGGCGGCATTCCGAAATGGCCTGGTATTCGTGTTTGGTAAGAAAATCTGTTTTCACCAGATCACGTAGCCGATCACCACCAAAATGCCGTTTGCCAACCCAGCCAATCATTTGTAAATCGCGTAAGCCACCGGGGCTTTCTTTGATGTTGGGCTCAAGGTTGAAGGAGGTGCCGTGGAAGCGATCGTAGCGAGAATTGAGCTCATTAAGCTTGGCTTCAAAGAACTTGTCGCTGGGCCACATGCTGTGACGACTGGTTTTCTCTTTGAGGGTTTGCCATAAGTCCTCAGGGCCTACCAATAATCGGCCCTCCAGCAGGTTGGTGACAATGGTGATATCACCCTTTGCCGCATCTCGGCAGTCGCTCATGGTGCGCACGGATTGACCCACTTCAAGGCCCATGTCCCACAGCAGCGTTATAAATTGTTCGATGGATTCCTGGTAATTTTTGTACTGTTTTTTCCGCAGTAATATCAGGATATCAATATCAGAATGGGGAAACAGTTCGCCACGGCCGTAGCCACCCACGGGTAATAGGGCGATGTTTTTGTCGTCAGCGGAAAAAAAACGGTGCCAAGCGTGCCACAACAGATGATCGATTAATGCGGTTCTGTCTTTTACTAGCAAAATGGCATGGCGTGATGGGTGGTGGCCATCGATCAGTGTGGCACATCGACTCAGCTGCTTTTTAAACAGCGGTACGTATTGCGCGTCGGGCTGCTGAATGTGTTCAACGAATGAGGTTTCGTCGAACTGGACGTAGTTTGGGCAGGGGGCTGGCTGCTGAGCGATGGCTGTGGTCATAAGTCTATGGATTCGTCACTGCGTAAGGTTAAGATCTCGCAGCCGGTTTTGGTCACTAGCAGGGTGTGTTCCCACTGAGCGGACAGGCTGCGGTCTTTAGTGATGGCGGTCCAGCCATCGGAAAGGTGTTTAACGTGGCGTTTGCCGGCATTGATCATCGGCTCGATGGTAAAGGTCATGCCTTCTTTGAGTTCCATTCCGGTACCCGGTTGGCCGAAGTGCATCACCTGCGGTTCTTCATGGAATACCGCTCCCAAACCATGACCGCAATATTCTCTGACGACGGAGTAACCCAGTGGCTCCACGTGGCGCTGGATGGCATGCCCAATATCACCTAATAGTGCGCCGTCCCGAACTTGTTTGATTGCCAGGTACAGGCTCTCTTGCGTGGCTTTCATCAGTCGGTTGGCTTTAATGGAGGGTTTTCCCGCACAGAACATGACGCTGCTATCGCCGTGGTAGCCGTCTTTGATCACGGTGACATCAATATTGACGATATCACCTTTTTTTAACTTTTTAGGGCCAGGAATACCGTGGCAGATCTGATGGTTAACCGAGGTGCAGATGGACTTGGGGAAGCCTTTGTAGTTGAGCGGCGCGGGAATGGCATCAAGCTCGTTGACGATGTAGTCGTGGCAAAGGGTATTGAGTTCATCGGTGGTTACGCCCGGAACCACATAGGGGCCGATCATCTCTAAAGTCTGGGCGGTTAGTTTGCCCGCTACCCGCATTTTTTCAATTTCTTCAGGGGTTTTTATTAGGGTATCGCTCATGGAGGCCATCGGTTTTTAGGGTTGAATAGTCAGCGTTGAATGCGCTGGGTGTTTATGCGGTTTCAGTGGCCGCTAGAGAGTGTCGGTGCTTAGCGTGGAGTTTATGAGTGAGCTTGAGACAAGCTCACTGAACAACATTGCTCAGGGGCATGCCAAACGCAGTGAGTCATTGAGATCAAGGGAGAAAACCAGGACGTTAAAGCCTTTGTTTTCGGCCACGTCACACAGGGCGTTGAACTGAGCAGCATCCTGAATCCAGCGGTTGTCATACTCGGCAATAAAAACCGGCTTGTTGGCTGCGATAAACGGTAACAGCAGGTCGCACTCATCGTAATAAAAGCACTCTTCGTTGAGTGCCATATCAAAATCATCAACTAGCTCGGTTATTTGAGCGAGGTCATTTTTGAGCGCAATAGCCAGTCCACGCTGGTGGGCGGCTTGTGCCAAGGCACGATTAAAGTCCAGCTGATCTTGTGCGGTGAGAGAGAAGCCGGTGTCATTGTCGAAACCATCAACATTGTCAGGCTCGACACCATCACAGCCTTTTTCTGCCGCCAGATCGAGGCGCGTTTTCATGATGTTTAAGACGCTGTCACTGCGGATATCGAGCCATTGCTCTTCAGCAAAACCATCCAGATTTTTACCCCGTACAGATGAATCGAACTGATTGGCATCGGTTCGGTACGGTTCGTAGGAGCCGGCTGAAAAGTAACAGATAACTTTACGGCCCTGGCTCTGCAACGAGGCAATGGTGCTGCTGTCGGTATCGAAGAGATCAATGTCGTAGAGATCAACATCGTAACCACTATTAATATCGCCTTGCAGTTGCCACTGCCAGCTAATCCCTTTGCTCGGTTGATACCACGAGAGTTCTTTTTCCGATGACGAGCTGCTGCCGCAGCTGGTGATTACCAGCATTGCTGACAGTAGCAGGAACGGGATTAGTGGATATTTTCTCATTGCATTCGCCGTTTATTGGTCGTCGCTGCTGGATTTAGGCTCAGCAGGTACGGGGAAATTATCTTTTTCTGGTGTGGCGGTCATGCCTGGAGGTACTTCTAGAGGTCGCTCCATGCGCGCTTCTTTGTAAATATCATCCGCCTCTGATGTGGTGCTGCAGCCGCTAAGCCAGCTGGAGAGGATGAGTAGCGCTATACCGGTCAGTAGGGTGTTTTTCATTGTTGTTTCCTGAGTTTTACGAGTGCCAACAAGGGTACTTGTTGGTGGGTTTAAAGGGATACTTCAGCGACTTTCATCGCGTCAATTATGGGCTGATGATAATCATCGGCTAATGGCGTTAGGGGTAAACGAAGGTTTCCATCCATCAGTCCCATTTTTGCTACTGCCCATTTCACCGGCATGGGGTTGGCTTGCAGGAATAGAGTCTGGTGCAGTGGTTGCAATTGACGATCAATTTCTAGCGCAAGGTCGGCATCACCGTTTAGCGCAGCAGCACACATGGCGTGCATTTTTGCTGGAGCCACGTTGGCGGTGACTGAAATAGAGCCCTGACCGCCGAGCAAAATAAACTCTCGGGTGGTGGCGTCGTCGCCGGAGTAGAGGTCAAAGTTTTCATCACACAGTTGCCGTATCTGCTGAACTCTTTCCAGCTCGCCGGTGGCTTCTTTGACGCCGATGATGTTGTCTATTTTTGCCAAACGAGCAATGGTTTCTGGCAGCATGTCGCAGGCCGTACGACCGGGCACGTTATACAAAATTTGGGGAATATCCACGGCCTTGGCGATGGCTTGGTAGTGAAGAAATAACCCTTCCTGATTTGGCTTGTTGTAATAAGGTGTCACCAACAAGCAGGCATCGGCCCCTACTGATTGAGCCGAGCGGGTTAGCTCGATGGCTTCGCGGGTTGAGTTGGCACCGGTTCCAGCAATAACGGGAATTCTTGCTGAGACGCGATCCACCACGTGTTTGATCACCAGGCAGTGTTCTTTGACGTCCAGCGTGGCAGACTCGCCGGTTGTGCCTACGGCAACGATGGCGTCTGTACCTTGCTCTACATGGAATTCAACCAGACGATCCAGGCTTTTGTAATCGATATCCCCATGGGATGTCATGGGTGTTACCAGTGCCACCATACTGCCTTTAAACATACTGCCTCACGAAAAATTGACGAAGGGTCAATGGAAAATCAATGGGATTATTACCGCCAAGGTTGGCTGAACCTGGGCATTATCCCAGAATCCTTGCTTGCAATCATTAAATTTGGTGAAGCCACTTGCAATCGATTCAAATAGGGGGCGTTTAGGGACCTCTTCTGTTGATGACTTGGAGGTGTAGGACAGGAAATGACTAACCTTAGTTGCTATCACTCTATAGTTAGGGCTTTTGTTTGCTAGCAAGGGTTGCTATAGTTCGGCGGCTTTATTCCCGATTGACCAACACGTACTCACGCAAAGCGTACTATGTATCAATATAATGATTCTGATAAAACCCTGGTGGCCGAACGTGTCCACGAGTTCAGGGAGCAAGCCGAAAGGTTTCATGCTGGCAAAATAGCGGACGACGTATTTCGACCTTTACGGTTGATGAATGGCATCTATTTACAGACGCACGCGCCGCTGCTTCGTATTGCTATTCCCTATGGCCTGTTGGCCAGTCGTCAGTTACGAAAACTGGCGGATATAGCGGATAAGTACGATCGTGGTTGGGGACACTTTTCCACTCGTCAGAATTTCCAGTTTAACTGGATACCGCTTGAGCAATTGCCTGATGCAATCGCTGAGTTGGCTGAAGTGGATATGAATACCATTCAAACCAGCGGTAACTGTATTCGAAATGTCACCAGTGACCACCTGGCCGGTATCGTTGAAGGTGAAATCTGCGACCCACGACCCTATTGTGAAATTGTGCGCCAGTGGGCTACCTTGCATCCAGAGTTTGCTTATCTACCCCGCAAATTCAAAATTGCCATTACCGCCGCTACGGATGATGACCGAACCGCCACATTGCTCAATGACATCGGCTTGTACGTGGTACGCAATGATGCCGGTGAGCTAGGTTTTAAAGTATTTGTTGGTGGTGGCTTGGGTCGTACACCGATTATCGGTAAGTGTGTTCGTGAGTTTTTACCCGAGCTGGATCTGCTTTCGTATCTGGAAGCGATTCTTCGAGTGTATAACCTCACTGGACGACGGGATGCTCAAGCCAAGTACAAGTCACGGATAAAAATCACCCTCAAAGAGACAGGGCTGGAAGAATTCACTCGGTTAATTGAGCAAGAGTGGCAGCAGATAAAAGATGGCCCACTTAAGCTTACCGCTGACAAAATCAATACGATGGCTGCCTTTTTTAAGCCACCAGCGTATGACACCAGCGCAGCGCAAGACCAAACGCTGGAACAGCAGCTGAATGACAATCAATCATTCAAACGTTGGTACGAGCGTAATGTTAAGTCGCATAAGGTGTCGGGTTATCGCGCCGTCTTTATCTCGCTTAAAGTGCACGGTAAAGCGCCGGGCGACATCACTCGTGAGCAGTTAAATCAAGTGGCTGATCTTGGTGATCAGTTTAGCTTTGGTTTGATCCGCTCAACCCACGATCAAAATCTCATTCTGTCCGATGTATCTCAGGTTGACCTCTATCCCTTGTGGCAGCAATTGACAGCCTTTCAGCTGGCGACACCCAACATCGATACCTTGACGGACATGATTGTCTGTCCTGGTTTGGATTTCTGTAGCTTGGCCAATGCTGAATCGATTAGTGTGGCAAAAGAGATTCAGCAGCATTTCGATGACATGGATTATCTCTATGACCTCGGTGACATCCAGCTCAATATTTCAGGCTGCATGAACGGCTGCGCGCACCAGTCTGTGGGTCATATAGGTATTCTTGGGGTCGATAAAAAAGGGGCCGAATGGTACCAGGTGACATTGGGCGGCTCTTCCCGTTACGACGCTGCTTTGGGTAAACGACTGGGTCCCGCGGTTGCTCGTGATGAAATTGTGGGCACTATCGTTAAAATTATTGAGCTATTCGTCGAACTCCGGGAGCCAGATGAGCTGTTTCTGGCTACTGTTCGCCGAGTTGGAATTCAACCCTTTAAAGATAAAATTTATGGCTGTTCTTAATAAGTCGGGGTTGATACCCGAGGACCCTTGGCAAGTCATCGAAGATGAGCAGGATGTGCCGAATCAAAACGGCATCATTTCGTTTGATCGCTGGCAGCGAGACAATGAGCAACTGGTCAAACAAGGTGTTGGTGTACTGATTTCCGGTGGTGATGATTTAGCTTCTTTAGCCGGAGACTTGAGTTCAATTCCGCTGATTGCACTGGAAATACCCAAGTTTACCGATGGTCGCTGCTTTTCCTATGCGACGTTACTTCGAACGCGTTTTGGTTATCAGGGTGAGATTCGTGCGGTTGGCCAAGTGCTTATCGACCAGCTGTTTTATATGCAAAAGGTGGGCATTGACTCGTTTGCTCTAGCGGAAGGTCAGGACAGCAATACCGCACTTGAGGTGTTGACGAGTTTTTCTGTTTCCTACCAACCTGCTTAGCCAAAAAAATTGATTGTTTCCGTTGTCGATCACTGAGTATTAGTTGATCGGCAGCGTAGTGGTTGGCATGTTCCGGCCGTAGTAAATTTCCAACATTTCATGCCGTATCTGATTTCTTATCATCTCCCGCTCGTTCTCCGTTAAGTCTCCCTCCGTTAAGCCAAACAGATAGTTATCCAAATCAAGTGTTTGTAAGCATAGCTTGGTGTGGAAGATGTTCTCCTGATAAACATTGACGTCGATCGCCTGGTAAAGCTCACGGGTATCTCGTGCCAGGTAGTTTTGGATCGAGGTGATTTCGTGGTCAATGTAGTGCTTGTTGCCACCTTCATCCCGGGTAAATCCTCTTACCCGATAGTCCATCGTGACCACGTCTGAATCAAAGCTGTGAATCAGAAAGTTCAACGCTTTCAAGGGTGAAATTTTGCCGCAGGTAGCCACATCAATGTCAGCCCGGAAGGTACAAATTCCATTGTGTGGATGGCTCTCCGGGTAGGTATGAACCGTAATATGACTTTTGTCGAGATGGCCAACAATGGTTTCTGGCAGCGGGCCTGGTGACTCTTCATTGCCTCCCTGCCGAGCTGGGTCGAGCGGCTGCTCGCTAATGAGCATGGTTACGCTGGCACCTTGTGGCTCATAATCCTGGCGCGCAATGTTGAGCACTGTAGCGCCAATGATGTCGGTTACCTCGGACAAAATTTTGGTGAGTCGTACCGCGTTGTAGGCTTCGTCGATGTACTCTAGATAATCCTGTTTTTGAGCCGGTGTATTGGCGTAACAGATATCGTAAATATTAAAACTGAGTGATTTAGTCAGGTTGTTAAACCCAACTAAATTAACTTTTGGGGTGGCTGCCATCAAGAGAG
>JQIA01000323.1_pt1 | contig 23537 bp, 16 predicted proteins | sample 811431 | NCBI WGS metagenome assembly JQIA01 (sample SAMN02998118, study PRJNA258478) | marine sediment metagenome | biome: marine; feature: seafloor; material: sediment; isolation source: oil-polluted sediment collected from 3 locations (0.5 km, 0.7 km and 0.9 km)... | place: USA: Gulf of Mexico ...
GCGCCCGCTTCTACCCTCTCTCAGATTTTGTCAGATCTGTTCTTATCTTTCTTGTTCTAGAGGAGAAGTTTTACGTATGCTAGCTTTCCGGATGAGAAGTTTTACATGTTGAAGAGCAAAAAAAAAGTTCAAGACTCATATTTGTGATTACAAGAAGTTTACATATATAACATCTTGTTCAACTGAAGCCCGATTTCCGTGGGGAGTCGAGTCACAGATGTCCCTCCTAAACGGGGAACCACCTTGGGGGACACGAGCGTCATAATCTCGCGCTTAAAGAGTGGAAGTAACTCAGGCGTCCACTTTGTAGCCATGTCCACAGCAGTGTGCCCTCTGTTATTCTTTAAACTCAAGTCAGTTCTGATGTCGGCTAGAAGTTGGTGAATTGCGGAGGGCTTATTCTCACAAATGGCACAGTGTAGAGCTGTATCCCCCCCCCAGTCGTCTCGAGCATTCACGTCAATTTTGGGATGTGCTAGAAAAGGTGACAAATCGACCCCTTCTAAGGCAGCAAAAAACAATGCTGTTTTACCATCCCGTTCCTTTTTGTTCACATCTAGTTGGGGGTGGGTCATCAATAAAGGAATCACTTTAGGGTGGTATATAATAGCCGCCATTAATATGGTTAGGCCAAAGCACATTTCAACTTCATTAATGTCCAGTTGAACATTGATTAACTCTTGGATTTCTTCCAATGAAGTTTGGTTGCGAATCGCAACTAGTAGTGGAGTGGTCATAGAGTTCGTAGTTGTGATTTACGTTTTGTTCAAGTGAGATTATGGGTTTTACTCTCGAGTTGGATTATCGTACTTTGTTCATAACTTTTTTTTTCTCGAAGAAAAGTTTTAGGTGCGCCCGCTTTCCGTACGTGATTTGACTCCTAGCGCCCGCTTCTACCCTCTTTCAGATTTAGTCAGATCTGTTTTTATCTTTCTTTTTCCAAGTGGAGAGTGAATTTTGCAAATTTAAAAGGTTGACAAAGTTATGGAATTGACAAGTGTAGAGTAAAGTGTTCAAATTTAAAAGGTTGACACACTTATGGAACTGACGAGCGAGCAGCAACATGCTGTAAATCTGTACAAGACTTGTAATTTTTTAGTCGTGGATGGTGGTCCTGGAGTTGGGAAAACAACTACGATTAAACATCTCGCTGGCGTCCGCGAGAACGTCGTTATAATCGCCCCAACCGGTGCTGCTGCTGACCGAATTTCGAGTGCAACAGGATTGGAGGCATTTACGTTTGAAAAAATTGCGTACACATCAGACTTGATTGAACGGTTTAAGCATTTTAATGTGATTACCGACGAGTCCTCAATGATTCCCATGGAGGACTTTGTTCGTCTATTCCATTATCTCGTTCCTGCGTCCATTTGTATCGTGGGAGATAAAGACCAATTACCCAATATGAGCGGGACTGCGATTCTCCGAACGTTGGTCTCAATGAAGGATGAATTGGCGGTAGTCCAATTAACGATTAATCATCGACAGCGGGTCACAAATTCGGGTCTTATTCAGATGATCCAAGCCCTCAAGCTAGGGGGGGCCGTTGTGCCCATTATTGACGAATCGCTGAACATTGTTCTCACAAGTCGTGATAGCGATGCAATTGAGGCATGTGCAAGGCAGTTTCTTACACTGCCAAATGCACAAATGCTTGCTTACACGAACAAGGCTGTGGACATGTTGAACGATAAAACCAAGTACTCAACTAACCAACGTGTAGTCTGTACTCGAAATTTGTATGACGCTGGCACTCTATTGATAGCCAATGCGTGCACTGGACAGTTGAGCGATGATGGCAATGTCATCACTTACTCAAATGGATACATTGACCAAAAAGTGCGGAATAAGTTTGCATCACAACACGCCGCTGCTCGAGCAATGACAGTCAAGAAATCCCAGGGAAACGAATTTGACGTCCCAGGGTTGGTCGTCATGACCACATGGAACGGGGCCGTGCCGCGAGAGTTGAGCGTCACTGCCCTGTCGCGATTCAAGGAAAAGGTGACTATTTTCTGCACGCGGAGATGTTTGGAGGCCAATTTGAAAAGCGAGTTTAGTACCTCTATTAACGAGGATGTGCGAGATATGATTACAAAGATCGCGAGTAAGTCCAAGAGGCGCAAAATTTAAGTTAACAACCAACATTTTTTAACCCAGACTACACACGAACCTGAAACGGTTGTCAAAAGAGGTTTACACGTATAACATCTTGTTCAACTAAAACATAATCTTCGTTGGAAGCTGAGTCGCGGATGTCCCCCCTAAACGGGGCACCACATGGGGTGACATTAACGTCAGAATCTCGCGACGAAATAGTGGCAATAACCAAGTTAGTCGCACTTTAGCATCATCCACTGCAGAATCGCTATGTTGATTCTTTAAATTCGGACCCGCAGAGGCACGTGGATTTCAAGTTGAGTCTGTGATTCTTGAGTTTAGATATGCGTATCCAACGTTAAAATAACGAAATGGAGGAGAAAAAAAAATGTGCGTATTACATCCCGTTTAGGGCGCGCAAAAGTGCTTATATATAACGATACTGAAAGGACTGTTTTCGACTGGAATTGTTTCGCACTTGTTTTACTTTATATATTTTGGGTTGTATAAACAATTCAAAATATATAAATTGTTTAATTGAACTTATTGTAATTCCGATTGTAAATACGGTTTCCGCAAATGGAACATTGATTATAGCGAGAATAAACGCCGAGAAAAATATAATTAGCACGCCAATATTGAGCCAAAAGAAAACCCACAAATTCGCCTTTAAATAATGTATATCTTTATTTTCGGACCCTGTTTTGGTGAGGAAGTAATATAAGTAGTACGTCATTGCAGTTGCATTTAAAACAACAATAAATACCCAAGCGGAGGCCAGAGATAGGTGAAATACTGACGTATAACGATCCCACGCGGATAGTACAAAACCTGGAATCAGAAATAAAATGTTGAGAAATGACATCACTGGATTCGTGTACCACGGACCTCTAAACATCCGTTGATGTTTAGTAATGGCAGATGAAAGTGCGGACTTGATTAACAGTAAACTTGTTTCGGTCACGAGAATGAATAGACTTAACGCAGTCCAGAACATGTACCTTGAGTGTACTGTAGATCGCTGTTTTTCAACTAGAATAATAGTGGAATCTGCAACCCAAGCCACGTTGGACAATATCATAAATATTAGAGACGCTACGGTAGTTGCAAAGGGTGAAAATGCAGTCATATCCCATTCTGCAGTAAAATATGCGTAAACGATTAAAAGTGCTATAGAAATTAGCAAGCTCAGTATGAAAAATGCTCCAAAAAACCCATACTCTGCGTCAAGGAATGTGATTGACCATTGACAAGTTTGGTTTTTCACAATTCCAAAGTTGACTGGAAAGGTTGATCCTGGGTTACAAACACAAGAAGTGTTTATATACGTCCCGTCAAGACAATCTACCATGGACGATGAAAGTTGTGATGAAGAAAGTTTCATCGCACCCTCTTCAGAGGACGAGGAGATTTCTAGTGAGGAAGAGGAGGATTCTCTGCCAGCACTTCCAAGTGTGTTCCCACCTGAAAGCGCATTTGATCGAAATCAGGGGACTATTCAAGGCCTGTTATTTGCAGCTCGTGAAAGTGGAACAATGTTTTGTTTTATGTGTGATATGAAACGGCCTCCCGATTCATTTTCCATCGTCCAAAAAAAAGAAGTCGACGATATTAAACGTTTTTGTTTAAACCACACGAGCACATCAAGTTTTAACCAACCTGCTTGGTACTCTCCACCTAAAAATTAACAAAATATCTCTACCGTGCTTTGAGGTTGACAAAACGAGTAATTTTTGGCGTAATAAAAGGCTTTCATATAAGGACACAACACTATAAGATGTGGTTTTAATTTAAATATAAAATCATTCAACTTAATGTAGTGATTGTAAAGAATACAAACATAAATCGTATAAACATAATTATCTCGGCAATCGAAATAAACACCTCGGCGACAAAAAAATCGTGCGTCAGTGTCAATATAAATGTAATCAGGGCACATGTAAGGCAAAGAAATAACAACGCTATGCTAGTATTGCTAATCATAATGTGCGTATAGTACGTAAGATGTTCCTCTACAACGAATTTTATCATAAAAGAAATGACAATATTTGCAGTGCAAAATACAATCAGCATAGTCGCTGCAATTAGCAAATGTACTGTACTTGGTAATTCAAGAGACACTGCCAGGATAAATCCTATTATAGCGGGTAATGATGCTATAATTAACACTGCACTTACATTTCTTTGAGACATTCCGCGTGTGCATAATGTGTCGTGCATGTTAAATGGTGTTACAACTTTCGCATGTAACTTTTTTTGTCTTTGTGAAAATTGCTCCTCAGAGTATGGATTTATAGCTCTCTGATTTCGCACGTCTGTATCCACTTTCTTAAGTATTCCAATATTTTGGTGGGATTGATAAAAATTGACATAGGCACCAAATTCCAGCGCATGTACCAGACTTCCGTTCAATTGGGACACCCAAAATAGTGCGCGGGATACTATAAAATAGCGGTTGAATACGTGAACCATTGAATACTCGACGATTTTTACTCCACTCCATATTAGTAGCACGAGAAATTGTCCCAAGCTCCGAGGACAGCCCCTCCGTGTGTTGGTACTCATTCGCCCGATGAACATTGTGACTACCAAGGTAGCGATAAAGAGGATTGCAAAGGTGTAAATTAGGAGGGAGGTGAAAGAGTATACGTATAATATGCTTTCACAGTAGCACATTTCTTCAGTAAAGTCAAGAGGGCGATCAAAAAAGTCGTTACAAATGCAAGATGTGTTACCTAGAGCCAAAACTCCATGTACGCACGGGGAACATGTCATTATTTGTGGGGCAACTAGTCGAAAAAGTCAAGTACCCTCTGGTAACTGGCTTTGCGGATACTAAATGCATAATTTTGAAAACTTGCCAACGTGTCAACTGCGCTCAAAGTAGTCCATCCAACGGGAACAATTATGTTTGCAATTGTATCGAAATGGATGTCGCTTCGGAGTTTCTCGAATCGTTTCATTTCGCTCTCGGATTCGAAAATAATCAATCGGACGTCTGGAGAAGTACTAACAGGGAAGGTTTTACCGTCTTCGCGATATTCATAAAACACAATCTCGTCGCTTTTATCAGAGAACCACGAAGACGCCTTGTATTTTTTTTTTGAAGACACTATTGTATATTCAATCATGATTGGAACTCTAAACTGTGCGCTACATCTTTCATCAACTCGTGTTCGTGAAACCAACCTGACTCTCTGGACTCCTTCCGACCCTCTTTGTCAAATGGTTACACTTAATTTCGATCCAGTAACGTGCCAATTTGAGTGCAACTTTAAATCGCAACCCAATCCTGATCCTGAGAAATATATAACGCTAATTGTTGAATTTTCGAGGAAATATGGTATTCAAAAGCTACCTGAAGACGAGGATGACGTTGGACGTTGTATTTTATTTTCAAGATATTCGAAAGCAACGGAACTTGGAATTGATGGTAAAGAAGTACTCCTTATGGTGAGAAATCAACATGCTGTGCAAGTCGCATTTGAATGGCAAATGGTCTGTCAGTACATTCCTTGTAGCTGGAACGGAGATTCGATGACTCTCACATGGAAAGCATCTCAACTTGTCAATCATGTAACATCTCCTGAATTTCTCCCTTTAAACGAACGATACAAAAGTCAAGCCGATGGTGATTGGTCGGTTAGTCTTCCGCTACACGCTACGTTGTTAATGCCACGTGAAGTAAACTGGATACATCATCCACGGTTATTTTCCCAATTGTACTTGGAGGACTTAATATATCAGACACAATTCGTGTTTGGTAATAAACCATTTAATCAAGTCAACTTAGTTAAATTCATGTCCCGTCTATGTTCCATTCAAGCCGAATTTATCAAACAGAGTTCCGTCCTATCACGACATGTGCGTGAATTTTACGCAAATCCTGCAACTTGTAATGAAGCAATCTGCGTAGGATATCACATTTACTTGTCCATTCTTTTACTGTTCCCAGAGTCTGAACTAATTCAATCGCTTAAAAGGGCAATAATTAATATTGGACTTCCAGTAGTCGCCTTTGGGCTTCGAAATGAAGTACCATTTGTGACGATTTTAGTGATTCCAGCCACAATGTTGACGCAACTGTTTTATCCCAAAACACCTCCAAATCGTTGGGATATCTGTTTAGAGGAGCGTTTAGGTAATAACATTGAATTACATGGAAATGGCAATATTCAAGTACTACATGAGTTACCGGCGGACACTACAACGTGTATATTTAAAACGATTGTTTCAGACATACATGAACATTTATTCCATCAAACTGGGCCTCACATGTTTACAATATGGCATGAAGGTTGTTTAGGGTTAAACTATTTTGATGACATTTGCCCATCCCTAATGTTCGATGCTGTCATTCCGCATGCGAGGTTGGAACTGGAGTGGTACGAGGCCCAATATTGTCCACATACTCCGCCTCTACTAACGGCGGAAAAAACGTGGTCGACACATGTTTGTAAAGAGGTGATGTATGAGACGTTTAAAACGGTGGATGAACTGGAGATTGAAAAGTTAAGGGAGGAATTGCAAGAGGCACAAGGAGGAATCTGGAAAACTGAAACTGGCCAATTTGGAGCAGGTTTCGCTGTTCGGTTTTATCCCTCCACACAAAATTGGTTTGGGAGACATTATGAGTGACCGTGAAAAGAGGGCTGAGGCGAGGGCTGCTAGAGAAGTTGCTGCTAAAAACGATGCGATTAAAGCTGAAGCTGCTGTTGATCGTCAACGGTCTAAAAAACCTTGGTCAAGGAATTCTGATTCTGATGTTGCAGTAGGAGTAAAAAGGGCTATCAGTGCAGCACATGATCAGTTTACAAAATGGACTGATTCGTTGCATGAATTAAACAGTGAATCTATTACCGCGCCTAAAATAGATAAATTACACAACGTCGCTATCCAGCATGGCCCTCTATTAAACCCTAAGCATAATTCGACGAATTCAGTTGAAGAACATGTTAGAGGTCTGCTAGACAGCGACTGGGTCGAACCATTACAAAACATCACATTAGAGGAAACTTTAAGTATACTTGAAACGATAATTCCTGTTTATGGTGAATATGTCGATAATTTTAGTGAACTGTTAGAAGCGACGATTAAAAAGCTCGGCGAAGAAAAGGTAGATAATGGTAGATGGCGCGAAAATGAAAACGAATTACGAATTACTATTAGCGAAATCTATGATGAGAAAGTTACTCTAGAGTCTCAGTTGGCTGAACTCAATAGCAGTTTTAATCAGGGTTTGGGTCAATATGAAGAACTAAAAGCGAATTTCGACGAGCTTAGAGGTGATTACACAACGCTTCAAGCAGCAGAACATCAGGCAGAAGAAGCGCGTCAAGCAGCACAAACGAAAATTACCTCGCTTGAACAAGAGTTAGCTAAAGTAGAAACCGCAGACGATGAATGTAAAACGAAAATTGAAGCGCTTGAACTTGAGTTGGCTGAAGCAGAAACAGCGCGCCTAGCAGCAGACGATGAATGTAAAAAACAAATTGCATCGCTTAGAAAAGATTTGGAAGAGGCTAATGACAGAAGTCAGAAACGTGAGTCTGATGCGACTGAGGTGATTCGAAAAGAGTTGAAAGCATGTACGATTGAAAAGGACATTTTAAAAGCGGAGATAAAGGAATTCGAAAAATTTTTGAAATACCTGACTGGCGATCTCATTTTACCCCAGCGTGACGAAATGGAAAAACATTTCACGTCCAGCACAATTATCAATGCTGGCCGAACTTTTCATAGCCAAATTACTGCAATAGGTATATTGTTATTAAACTTACGCATGCGACCGGACGTAGTTCCATGGCCTGATAGTCCCGAAAATGAGGTAGTGCCCGCCCCCGTCAGGGTTGAAACTAATTATTCACAAGATGAATTGATTTCACCACCCCGCGTTCTTTCAGGAGCAGTAACAGAATTGGAAAGATTGGTCCGTATTAACCAGGTGCTAAGTGTACCAATTGGTAATTCCGTGGATATGCGCAGAGATTTGGAAAACAGCAATGAATTGACAAATTTCGAATTGATGCTCTATTCAATCCCCAATCGACTTCATCTAGTCGCATCAAACTTACACAATTTACCTGCTTTACAGGATGTAGAAGAACAACTTGTAGTTTTTGATCCACCTATGCCCACGTTGAGCGATGAAATTGACTACTTTGAGAGGGTGGTTGAATTAGCTATGATGGTTATTCAACCTCATGATCCTCCTGCTCTAGATCCAATTATCCGAACTCAGTTAGAAGAAACGATTCGACGACTTGCTGAAAGCTACACAGATCGTCTTAGAGGAATTAACAACGTTGCATTTGATTATCGTCAGATGAATGCAGGATTTCAAAATATGGGTAATCAACTTCCACAAAATGCAACTTTAATGGCAAAGTTTGAACTCGCCGCAGAATTTTTAGAACGCGCACAATTGAACGCTCAAAATTTTATTTCGAACGTAGAACAGAATTATCCACTTGCATTTCCAAACTTGGAGTTGCCACCCCCTCCAAACCAACCGAATCCACTTGCAGTTCAAAACCAAGACCCGCCAGTGCAGCCTCTTAACTCTGAATGTATTGTAGACTATGTGGACGACGATGGTGTGATTGAACGAGCGAAAAATTCGTACGATGTCGCTAATATTCAACCAGTTATTGTCGGACCTTGGAGTAATGGTGAGGCTGCGAATGTAAATGCTGAATTTTATACCGCCGATTCAGTGCCTAAAATTCCATTCGACGATACTAAGTTGGCACAAAATTATACGCTTTTACAGGAGCAAAATGAAACATTACGGCGAGAAATTGGGCAACTACGGGGATCCCTAGTTACACAATTAAATAATTACCGTCCATTACAAACCGTCATAGCGTTTCAAACATGGGAAGTGAAATTGCAGGAATTTATTATGCCGATTCATACCCCAATTGAAGCTAATGAGTTATCTAGATTACTCACTAAAACGCGCAAATTGTTGAGTGAGTTGCTCGTGACGTATTTTAAGTCGGTCCAAATAAATGATGAGTTATATACTCGTGTAGTCAAGGGTCAGGGGCAATATCAAACAATTAACGAAACTATTGCAGCATTGAAGCCAGAAGTTACTAAAATTTCAACTATATTTGATAATAGTGCGACTATTCAGGACGCACAAGAAGTTACGTCAATTTTATTTGCGAAAGTTGTGAAGTTGACTATGGAAAAGGAATATGCGAATCGACGTTTGACGGCACTGGGTAATTTTACACATTTTTTGGGAAGAAATGGAATTTCACAAAATATTCTGGAAATGTGGAGGCAATTCACTTCTGAAACAGAATTACCTAACAGTAGCATAATTTTGAAGGCGATTGACGAAATGTTACGAGCGGCGCGCTTTCCATTACCAGCGGCTGGGGCAACTGACGCACAAGCAATTTTGGCAAGTCCTTTTGTAAGTGGAAGTCGAATTCAATTTCCTCCAAACCAGGAATTGATCAACATCAAATTGAACGGAGGCACCTTGACAATTTTGGACGTGTTTGGTCTAATGTTGGAAGCAATGTCGAAAAAAAATGCGCCACTTAAAGAATTGTTTACGATTGAGGATGATAGCTCAATTGAAATCCATAACGCAAGGCAATTTGTGACAGATTTTATACCCAATTTCCTCCAGTATGCTGTTGATGTTGGGATGTCCTTGGCCACAATTCCAGATCAAGCACCGATCTTTCCTGAATTCCTAAAACAGTATAATAAGTACGTCAATCAGCGACTTGGAACCGGTAATTATGTAAATTTGATAGTCTGGGTAACCAAGGCGATTGAGGGGTTAGAGCCACAATTAAATCCCGACGGACTGCCATTGGAATTTTTTACCGCGGACTTTCAACAGGAGGAACAACGTCTTCAAGCAGTATTTCAAGCGACACTTCAACAGGGTAACAATGCTTTGCAATCAAAGCAATATTATGATGCTGAAGTACAAAAGGAGCGTAATTTGCTCGAGGAAGTGCAGAGAGCTGGAACTGACGCTGGCCGAGCTACAGTTGATGCGCGGAATGAACTGCTCCAAATACAGCTTAGGAATGCAGGCGAGACTTCTGAGTTACGAACTAATCAGGCCATTGTCGCAGCCGAAAAAATAATTAATTTGCGTGAAAAAGAAATCTCGAGTCGAGAAAAGGATGTGGCAGTCAAACTAGCCCAAAATACTGGGCTTCTGGAAAGGATTGGCAAGGAGCAGAAATCACAGGAAACAATTTCGGCGCTTACAGTGGAAAAAACTAAAGCAGAGGCGGATCTTTTGATCGAAAAAGAAAAGCTTGAGAAAAAGGAGACTGAAAATAAACGGTATAAGGAGGCGATTAGTATGCTCCAGAATTCAAACGAGACACGCAGAGCTACTCGACCGATGTTACCAGAGGTGGCGAAGTTTGAAATTCCTAACGAATTAGTTGCGTTTGCCGCAGAACTAGTCGCCGAAATGCGTGCTTGGAAGCGTGAAATGCGTTATGATATGCTAGAATTTCAAAATCGCGTATTTGACGTCTTAATTAATCACAAGGGGGAGTTGGAATTTTTCAACAAGTTATCTTCGACGGCCATGCTTTTAATGGATAGAGTGGACGCGCTACATGCTGAAGTCAAATTAAATCCCCTGCCGCTGTTAAAAATCGAAGATGATGATGTGTATGATGAATCTGATGAATGCGTCAAGCCGTCGAATTGGAATGTAATAAATCCACCAGAAACTGACATTCATGCGACGCGTGGTGTTTTATATTGTTTTTACTCGAGTGACCGTGAAGCGAGGTTGGAAGAGATGTTTAGGGATGGGAACATAGTTGAAGTACGTGGGGGGGTATATACCAGGCAACATGTTCATTTTGTGACGTGCAAGAAACATTTTAACGAGTTGCGTATGTTTTCCAAGTTTTCCATTATGCGTTATGAATTTAATCCAGATGGGAACGGCCTATATCACATTGACGTAGGTTATGGAATGTAAAGTTATAATTAAATCCAAAAAGTAAAAACACTTCTCCGTTTGAGGGCCACTAGAGAGGACTGGATTCTGCGAATGACAAACTCTAACTCTCCTCCCAGTTCCTCGCACGTATAATCAAATACTTCTTCACTGGTTAAAAATACTCGATTGTGGATTACATGTAGGTATCCCAATGTCTCGTTCTTGAAACTTTGCAGTTCTGTATGCGCTGCGTCTACATCTAAAACATCGTATCGATCACCATTTTTCAATATCAGTGCTTGGCATCGTTTGATCGTACTAGAGACTGCTCGAACGGGGAGTAACTCAGAGCGTCGCGTTTGTCGAACGTGACCACGTCCGCCACAAATTGTACTGGGTCTAGTGGAGGTAGAATCGGAGGGAAGGGTACATCGCTGAACTGTCACTCCATCTTGCAAAAAATCGGGCACTAAATCTATCATGCTGTAAACTGCACGTACTTCGAATGGTGTATCGGGGCCGTAACCTAACACGCATGAGGAACAGAATGTCTTGTGTGCAAAAAAACCTGTCGTATCTGTACGACATTCACACCCCCCTTCCTCGCCGAAAGCAACATCATCCAATTCATCCCCATTTAACCATGGTACATGTTTCGTGTTAACATTATCATATTCGCACGTTGCATCCGATACAAATTGTTGACAGTGCACATTATCCGCACAGCTACGCATAGCTAATTTCGTCTCGTAAAATTGAACAAGATACGCTTGGTCGTTGATGTTGGTTATATTAATTTGAGCTCCGCCAGAACATGTTTCTAAGGTCGGAATTGGAATTACATGATCTATCAAAATACTCGTCTGTAGAGACTCGTAAACTGTATCATAACTCACGTTGCGATACCATGAAGTTGCAGTCACGGCATTAATATCCTGAGTCGGTGAAATTAATTCAAACCTGTTACAACCATCCTTGCATCTGCAATCGACGTATCCACCAGTTGATGGAATCATATTGGCTACTATGGCACATGTTTCATTCGTCGGAGAAAATGCAATTACGCCGTCTATATCGAACGGAGCAGTAATATAAAATACTCGCGTTCGCTTATTAGGAAGCAATTGAGGGGCTGTGGAGGAACCTTCAGGAACCCAATATGTGGGGGCGAAATTGTTTACAATAATATCCCAGTCCTTGACGGAAAAATCGTCACATCGCCGATTCCCAATCACGCTCGAAATCAATCGATAATGTTCCAACGTCCATATACTGTCTGTAAAATCGATCCCTGAAGTCAAGTTATGAAAAATTCCGTATCCGAGCCCAGTAGAGTGGAAAAACGTATTCGCGCACTGTTTTGCAATCTTGTGATACTGCATACTGGAATCGTCTACCATTCGGTCAACTGGATTAGAACAATCGAGTGTCCCGATTGAAAAAACCTGTGTCGAAGTTTCTGTAAAAGTAGCATACATGCACTTAAATATGGCCTCGTATTTTCCTCCCGGTAACGTGAGATTCCCACTCGTTGGTGAATTTATGTCAGTGAATTCAAATGTCACGGGTATTGAAATGTCGATGCATAAATTAATGGCTAATGTGCCAAATTTGAGAATGAAAACATCGCCCACTATAAAAGTCCAATTAGTTCCCCCAAAATAAAAGACACTTGGTGCGGACGTCACATACGTGCTCGTACCGTAAACAAGACGTGAGTAGGGAGTGCTCAGCTGATCGCTCTCTAATTGGGACTTGTCAAAACTACACCTACCCTCTGGAAAAGATACAGTTTCGCATGTTCCATGTCCAGCGCACATATTACCATCAACAATGGCACATTCACATGCTTCGCCATTGAATACAATTATATCTCCGATTGATTCGCAGGTGCAAGTCTCTTCACCTGCTGTCCCTCGCTTCGGTTGAGTTGAATCGCCACATTGGCGATAGCTCCACTGCGCATCATCCTCACTGAGTCGCCAAGCAGAGATTCCAATGTTACAAGTTGGACCTACGAAACCGGGATCGCATAAACAAGGTCCAGTTGTCGACCCATATTTTGCAAACATAAACGATGATGTATCGTCCACAAGGTCATTTGTTTGTGTGGCACAAAGTAAAAAATCGTCGCCGAGTACCCGCACGTTTAATCCGCTTGGTAGAGTCGCTACTAAGCGGATGTATCTAGCAGAGACACCACCACAGTCGAATTTTGTAACTCCAATTAGAGCAGTTTCCCAGGCTTCATATGTGGTCACGCTGCAGTTTACTAAATTTACACCATTCACATCGTTTCGAAGTTGAGGAACAGTCCAAGGGGATGGGTTTGTCACGTATACTGTAAATATAGAGCCAGGTACCAGAAGTTCGAAAAATGTCGAATTATCTGCTGCGAACAGCGGGGGGCGAATTATGTCAAGGTCGGGTGGAATATAGAACGAACAGACTTCAGCAGTGGCATTTTCTACTTGCGTAAAATTACGCATTTCGAAGAATCGAGCAGATTTTGTGTTGACGTGCACTCCGCAAATTCCGTCAGTCGATGACGTAACTCGCATGTCAGCGTCTAGAAGAGCTGTCGTTACGTAAAAAGCTCGAGTTTCGCCACAATCGAACTTGTGCGTAGCTAATTCGTTCACCTCCCAATCCTCCATCAAGACTTGTAAACAGACGTGTATAAAATCCAAACTGACAGTATCAGTAAGTTGCACTGTAGCCACACTCGCCACTGTCGTAAGATAGACGAATCCCACAGGTAGTCTCGTAACTTGACGTGCATATAGACGCCCTAATCCTATGGTAAATGGACGATGTACTTCTGACGACGCGGGGACTTTAGATGTACATGACTCTCCAGCCCACCCATCGTCGCAATAACATCCATCCTGTTGTTCTGGGCAATACCCTTCCATCCCATCTTCTCGCTCCCCATGTGGACAGCACGTGCCGTGAAAGTTACAAATAGCTTCAGTTACGCTACTCATTCCTTCAGTATAATGTGTGACTTTACAACCACATGTTTTACCAGTGAACGCAAGTTCGCGATCTCCCTCTCGCGCCCAGCGATAGCGACAGTGGCATGAAGCTTCGTTCCAACCTTCTGTGACACACCTTCCACGCTCTAGAAACCCACATACGCCTAACAAATTGGGTGTAATTACATTATCGATCGAAATAAGTTTTTCAGTCAAACTTTGCGACGAAAACGCGGGGCAAGTACATGGAGTGCCAATATAGAGCCCATTTTGCATGTCCGCAGCAGGACCGTAGCCCTCCGCACATTGGCATTGATAAACAAAGTCATCAACGCAAAATCCGCGGTGATTCGCATAGCATCGTTTAAAGAATACTAATTGTGGGTTGGCAAGCGACTCATTTAACGACGCTGCCGCCAAAACAGGGGGTACACAAGTCTGTTTAGTACAGGTAGATCCTGTCCAGCCAGGTTCGCAATCGCAAGTAAATTCAGTTCCGTCATGTGGTAGTCCAGCTTGACCTAGGCGAAATAATTCCAACGTCTCTGGATGATAGTCTGTGTAGGTCCACGTGATGAAATCGCTCTTGATGTTGTACGAACAAAGTGGAAAAATTGGGTCATCGCAGTCACACGATGAAATTACCACTGTACTGTAACATTCACAGCGGTTTCCCTCAATTGTGACTCGAATTCTTGTCCCTGGATGATTCCAAAAAACAAAGAATCGCTGAAGCCAGGCGGAAACCCAAAGCGTGATTGGATAAGACGAGATTGCAGAGGGATGGAAGTTACTGCAGACAATTTCAGAATCTGCCCCTGCTGGGACTTGAAATAGGGCGTCCTTTGACGGGTCAGGCATATACCAACAGCGATTGTCAAAATAAATCCACCCTCTACGACAATATGTTAGCCACGAATCCATAGAGCAAACGTCCGACGTCGCCGTAGCTAACATCCCGCCTAACATGTGACACTGCTTAGCGCGCTCCTCCAAGGTACCAATTTCAACCACGCGCTCGGGGAAGGGGAATGGTGCAAAGCACGTATATCGAACGGGTTCAAAACGATTATAGACGGGGCCGTCAAACCCAGTAAAACCAAATCCGTTAAATGTCAAGTCCGCCGGATAAAAACGTGCACAGTCGTGGTCGAAATCTGTGAATCGAGGATCTGCCTTGATTTCTACTGGTACGCCATTTGGTGTACGAATGTGTGGTTTACCTCCGTATGGAATTCCTTCAGGAATACCGTTCCATAGAGGTCGATTGTTCTCAAATCGTTTCTTGGACACACCCCAGTTACACGACATTTCCCTATTAAAAATATCAGCCTTGTTTTTAAAATAATTCGATGGGACAGGTAATTCAGGCACCTTTATTTGAAACGGAACTGGCGCGTCAGTCAACGATAGCGTATAACTGCAGGTCCCGTTGGGAGAATAGTAAGTAATGTTTAGGGAGGCTCTATTTTCGACGAGAATAGTGTTACCCAAATATTTAACTCGAAGTGCGACGTTGGGTTTTATTTCTACTGCAGTCGTATCCATCCTAAAATTAAAAAGGCCATGTTGACTCGCTTGAATGTCGACGTCATATGTGCCAGTGGGGAAATTTAAACATGTAGAAGTTACTTGGAGTTTTGGAAGTTGAATGTCAACTCGGGTAATTGTAGGGATAGCACAACTCGGTCCAGTTCCTGAAATCAAATATGCTCCTGGAATAATAGCCCAATTATCGTCGTTTATTATATCGAATGGTTTCTGGGTGGAATAAAGATGGATAGGACCAAGGCAAGTTGAATCCGAGCCAACGCGAAGACAGGCGTCGCTGGTTTTTTCTTGATGCCAATTTAAAATTAGGCCATCGACGGTTTTATGTCCACAATTTGTTCTCAAAACGGAGGTCGATTCATCGCGGTTATCACACCCTCTAGGTGCAACAATTATGGGTGTTGTAACTGTTTCTCTACAAATTACTTTATTTGCCACGCCGTCTGTGATAGCGATTATGTAAAGCGTATTGTCGTTTCGACTGCTATATACGTAATTTAGATTATTCGTAGCGTGATTTAAATCATAAGCAACGACTGTGGTAAACAATCCGCGAGGTATACTTTGAGTCTCAATCGAATGTCCGAATGCAATACTTGTAACCAAGAGTAGCGCAAGAAACATTTTGTGTGTGAGAAAATATTATTGATATCATCCGGGCATATTCGCTACTGGCTATCGTCGAGTCATATTCATCGCTGCCCACACTCATCAAGTTCCGAGCTCGTCGTTGGCCTGGAATCGTGGTTTGGAGGGGTTGGCAATTGGAATACCACCATCAACGTAAAATCCGTTATAGACGACGTTAAGGGTGACAACGTATTTGTCAAACCTGCGCGCAATATTGGCTGGAATAGAAACTCCCTCAATGTTTTCTAAAATATGTTGATGTCGTTGACAGCATGCGACAATTATAGGCTGTCGTAATTTCCATTTTATTTGGTCCCTTTTTGAAATGTCCGCTTCTAAATTAATTTCTTCGCGGACGTCTTCAAAGTGTCGTTTAATTGTTTCAAAAATACTACAATCTTTTGAACTGCAGTGAATATATGGAAGCAAGTAGTCACTAATGGAAGCATTTCGCGGGCGGTAAATCAAAGTGAAGAGACGAATTATACTGTCAATTTCATGTTCGTTTTCTCTAGTTCGGAACACGAATTGACATCCACCCTCTTTTAAGGAAGGATCTCGGAGTGTATTTCGTCGGACATAGTTCACATCTAGTAACCTTGATTCTGCTAGCAATGTCATGTTTTGGATCGACGCCATCTTTAATTCGTGAGCTCGTTGCACATATTCAGTAATCATTTGCTCGAAATTTTTCGTTTCAGTTTTCACTTCGACAGTCGATTTTGTCATTTCCATCCTAATGAAGTGTTCAATTTTTTGAAGGACGTCATTTTTTTTCTCAGGTGTTGTAATTAAGGAGTCTTTGTTTTTAGACGTTGTTGAGGACATCACAATTAAATGTGTTTTTGTTTAGGAAAATGTATTGGTGGAACTTATATAGGTATTAATACAGGTATCAAGTTAGTCTGTTCAAAGATTTCGGTATGTATCAGGGGGATATGTTTATGTGTCGGCGATTGTACAAAGTCGACATTACGCTGTTCATGTCGAACATTAAAGTGTTGCGCTCACGATTTATTTTGTAATTTAATATCGAGTGCTATATGTTTTGGACTCTTTCTATTGGTCGCTTATATGGTTATAAGTGAATTAGCAGTGTGGTTAGTTAGTGATACTGTAGTATGGACTCCAATGTTTTTTTTGAGAGGTGCAAATATTACAATAGATATTGTGGAGACCACGTCAACAATGGCACCAAGTACACATACTGTAATGAATGATTTACCAGGAGGAAGTTTCTTACAGTCGAAATTTGGCTAAATTTTCCATTTAGCTCGGACTTGGCGTGAAAATAGGTCGTACTTGCTCAATTCTCTTGTATATTCAATAAACGCATCATTTAATTGTTCAATACGTTGCAACCTAAACGCATGTTTATATTTTGCTGCCAACTCCCCAATATAAAAATTCCCACTTGGGATCATGAAGGTCATGTAAGCAAAGCTCATGTGATGTTTACTCTCTGCATTACCCAAATATAGCGTGTCTTTCAAATACACGACTAAGCGAATTAAACACTCTACTTGTTTATCATTGTTACATAATTCAACAACCTCCTCAACGTCAGTAATAATGGAAAACCACTCGTGTAACATATTTTCATTAAAGCTCATGTAAAGCTCCGTCGCTTTTTCATTCTGTTTCAAAAACATGCGAAAAATGTCGCTTTTTTTAATATCGTTTAAACAATCAAACATCACAATGTCAAGTAATTCAAGACATTCTACATATTGTTCAGCATAAAATGCTGCCTGTAGCTCGTTCATTAATTTACTATTAATGTTAACTTGACGTGGAGAATTCTCCGCGATGAATTGAAACCAAATAGCTCTACACGTATATTTATTCGTTTCATTTGAACCTTGGCGATATTGTGTTATAGCGTCAATTAGAAGGATGTTTTCGTCGGCAATTTTATGACGAGCAAACTCTCTGTAGATCGGTCCCAATTCCTCATGGTATAAAATTTGACGCAACGTCGCCCCAATTGTCGAATCGTCACGAGTAAACAAAGTAGGCTGTCTATGTAATTGATATTTCATCTCTTGAAATGAGTTTGATCGACGAGATTGGAATGAAGGCGGTGAAGTGAGTTCTCCAGCGACTCTACTTGATCGAATGTGTACCTCATTATTTTCTTCAATATCTCGCGTACAGTAGCGAAGCGAAGATTTTCTATTCCCCATGGGATACTAATTAAAAGTGGCCAACTTAGAATACACAATTTAAGAATTGTGCAGTAATCAAAACATGCCGTATACGTTACACAACTATAAGTCAAGAATGCGGCACGTGCTTGACAACCTTGTTGCTGGCGTTCTGGGAATTGCGAGTGCAGCTGTCTTTGCGCAGATGCTTATGCAAGGAGAGCTTACCAAATCCATCGTTCTCTTTTATCAAAAAGAGCATTTGGACAATCCTAATGTTTACACCGCTAACGTTACTGAGATGTTTATCATTGAAATGGAATTCTTAAAGATTAGCCTTCACCTCATTTCTGGAGTGTTAATTATTTTCACGAGCTACCTTTTAAAGCGCTGCATGCAACCACGGAGTGATTTACGCGATGTTCTAAGGACGCAATTGGAAGATGAAAACCGCGTGGAGAAGAACGAAAACCGCGTTGAGAAGAACGAAATTGAAAAAACTATTGATGAACGTGTCGACGTCGTTTATAATATTTATCGAACGAGACGTGAAACTTGTATTTTTATTCTTGTCTCAATCGGGCTCATCTTGTGGGATGTGGGGTACCTCATTATTGGATACGAGAAACCTCATTGGGGTAAGTTGAACGGCGTTTCTATGGGGATGATTGCGTTTGGTGGTGGAATTTTTTTGTGGGGCAGTTTTATCCTCTTTATGCACCGCATTGGCGAAATTAAAGGTACTACAAGTTGGGCTCAAAGGGCTATGTTAGCCCTATTTGCAAGCGGACCACCTCTTTTCATCATGTTACTTTTTCCACATGTGCAACAGCTGGCTTATGAGACTGAGGTACTTGGAGACAAGTACCAATTTTACCTTGCCTATCAAAGTGTCGGCTCGTACATGCTACCATTTCTCGCCTTTGTTGTGTTTGCTGGATTCGTCGACGTCTGTACGTATGGATGTCGAATGCCTGCAGAATACACTGAAAATTTTGAGACGTTGATTAATGATTTTAGTGACGATTTAAAGAGGCCCTTACGAAGACTACGTAATGAGGATAGGCCATCGAGACGGCGTACTAATCAAGGGGGGTATCAAAACTCCGCTAATGAGGTGGACTCTGAGAAAAAGAATAAGAAAATTGGCTATACCGCAACCCCTATACGTTGGTATATTTCCTACTTGGCTTTCCTCTCGAGTAAGGTATTTTTTGGTGCTGTATTTTTCGGAGCTGCTCTGCTATACAGTAATTGGATTCACCATATTGGCGGTCCTGGTAGTTTTACCATTTCCAACACGAATGGAACTGGTTTTGATACGGTAACCCCTGGATTAGAGTCGACTGTAACTCGCAATTCCATGTTGCTAATGGCTGGCGGAGTGTTTATCAGTCGTTTCTTGTTCGTTTTTGCGGTTGACTTTCCTCGTCTTCGTTCGGACCAAAACGTACAGAAAGTAGATGGGGATTTTGAGGAGCCTTCTCACGTTGGATGGACGATGACTATTCGTTTTCTTGCACACTTGTTTGCTATTGGCGGTATTGTTGGATGGCATTTGCGTACGTTTGATACAACCATGACTTATGTTGGTGATATTTACGGTATTGCCTTTTTGATCGGGTTGGGTAATGGAGGAATTTTTCTCGACTCCTTTATTTCGGTCCTACTGTACTTCAAAATGGACAGTTTGCCTATGTTTGAGTCGAGTTTAGACGACGTACGTCTAATGGTAATGATGTTACTTATGGTGCCTACAATTATCACGCTATCGAGATTTTCGACTGGAGCGTTTGGCGCACTCGGACAAACTGGCGATCGATATATTGACTATCGGCACTACACGTTGATCCTTGCGTGCTTTATTGGTGCTGCTACCTTTTTCGATTTGCTGTCGTTTATTGCGCACCCTACAGTTAATGGAACATGTGGGATGAGTAAAGCTGCTAATGATGAGCGCTGGAGACGGGCACAAAAAGTTAAGGAGGGTGTGAGGATGTCGCGTGAGGAAGCATGGCAAGATTTTTCAGGTGGGATTACCGATGTTAAGCATAGTGGATGGCGTACTGGAGAGCGAGTTGTGAAGGGCGCGTTTGATGTCGTTACAGTCCCATTTAACAGCGAAGATTCTGGTTCGGAGGATGAAGATGAAAGCGTGAATAACGGGACTACTACAAGGCGAGAACAGCGGAGTTATCGAAATTGATTTAGCGTTATAATTTTAATAGTATGCCATAATATAACACACTGCAGAAAACTACTACCAAACTAAAATCTATAATTCGGGACGGATAAAATAACAAGCGAGAACGCGGAAAGTAAAGTAGCGTGTCGCCAACAGTAGACTTGAACTCGGATTGAACGCCCCAGGTCTCCAGTTTACGAAGCAGAGCAGGTGTGATGCTCCCTGGGACTAGCACTGTAACTCTTGTTAAAGATTTGTAAAAGGGGGTTTTTAATCTCTCTTGAGAAAAGGTATCACGGATCACATCACAAATCTTTTCGTCCTCCAATTGGAACACGAGGTCGTCCATTTGTTTGTGATGGAGAAATCTGAAAATTGGGATCATGGTGTTTCAACTTCCCCAAAACATTCCCCACTTCGCAACACGAAGTTTTCACTTAATCATACCTCTGCACATGTGAGTTCGGATGATGAGCTGGAAACGTTTTGGAACTCTTGCACTGAGGAACCGAAACATAAGCGAGCAAAGACTAGCGCTCCATTAAAAAAGGCACAACATGTCGAAAATGCAGAACGTTTATGTTTTACAACGTCATACGAAATCGATACATTGAGCAATCCCTATTTGGAAGTTCCTCAGCCAATTACAGGACAATCAAAGGTAACATTTATTGACTTTCGAGATGGCATTAATGTACATGAATATAGTCTACAGGACGAACGAGGGGGATATATAAAGTATCTCACTTCCGTTTCTGCGTTGCTCGATACGTGGTTTGTTTGGAACAAACAGGACAATCAAGACGAAACATTGGATGACATCGAGCCTCGTTTAAAACGTGCTCATGATGCACATAAGGCGAGTAAACAGACACAGAGTGGAGCGCGATTTGATGCGTCGATCCCAGTAATTTCTCAGATTTTCACCGACTACTTTAATAACTTCTGCGATGGTCAAGTAGATATTCCGTCGGGTCGCGTTGCACTGTCCTTCAACCAGCGGAGGGACTATTTTTTACGTATTCAGGACAGTAAGAGTCCTAAAAACGTTGATCAGTTTTTCCCGTCTAAGTTGTTTTGCGATTTTGAACAGTGGTTCAAAGCAGGCTGTCCCTCTTTCACCCCCTTTCAGGAGCAGAGTCATGCTTTTAATTTAGCTCGTTATGTATTCAATCCCCAATTTCCCAACTTTGAACAGATTGAACATGCCCGTCTTCGACATGTATTCAAAGCGTTTTTATCCGCAGACGAATTTTTCGCCCCCATGACGGGCTCGGATTTAGTTACTTCTTATGAAGTCGGTAGAGAATCCGGAACTGCTCTACATAATTACCTCGAATTCCGACTAACCGACCCCATGACGAATACTGCGGAAGCAGCCAAACTAAAATTTCCACTCCGAGAGGAGGACGACTATATTCAGACTGAAGATTTTATTATAAACTGCCCATTTTCGTTTGTTTACCTTGAAAGGAGATTGGCCTCTTTTCGCCACAAGATTTGTGGATCAGTCGACGCCATTCGACAGCTTCCTGATGGGACTTATGTGATTCACGACCATAAGAGGACGCCTAAATTTAATGAACGACCGTGGTTTAAAACTAAAAATGCGATGCGCCGTCCCATCCTGAGTGACGAAGCGCCGAGTGGCGATCTAATCAAGTTTGCGATTCAAATGGCTGGGTATAGGAAATTGTTGATTTTGAACGGGACCTTGGTGGAGCCGATTAAAGTTTCCAATTTGGCCTACCTTCACGTGTTCCACCCATCCTTGCGAAATTGGGCCTTGGTGGAGATTGATATGGAGCAAAAAATGCGCACAGATAACAGGGGGTATTTTAAGGGGCTTGGAATGGAAGAGTTTGGGGAGGCTTCAAAGACATTGTCTCCCATTGAATTGGTGGAAATTTTATTCCAATTTTACGAACGGGAAGTTTCACAAATTTTACGGAAGCGAGTTTAATAATAACTTTACTAAACTTTATAATGTTTCCCGCACCACCACGTCAAGTTATTCCACTTTATAATGAGTATGGAGAACATGTTCGATTGTCCAAGGCGGTTGGTGATACCCCGATGGAGCAGAATAAAACTGTTACGAGATTCTGCGTTACCGCGACACGTGCAGGCTGTTGTTTTGCGTCTATATTATTGGCGGTTTTTATTACACTTTGGATCTTTAATTTCCCTACGGCCGTCCATGCTTTCACACTTGGAGCTCCAACTTAAACCAACATGGAGGATAAAAAACGCGCCACAGACGGTTTAATATCTAGCCACTCTTCTAACTCGTCCATTTCTCCGTAAAAAATCTCCACATCCATCATTTCGCGTCGCTGAAATAGGCGCTTGAATTGCTCCGCTTCATATAAAAGGGGTAACATGCGTCGATCCCCGCAATAGAGACCGACGCATAAAAAATCACTTCCATGAAGAGGGAAAAATGTGTACGACACTGTCATGAGCGTCCTAGTTAGGTCTTCTTCGCGGACGTTTTCACATATGGGCAACAATAGGCACTTAAGCTGCTCCCCATTAAACGGATTGCCGTCTAGGTAAATGGGGCCAGTTTCCGGCACGAAATATTGAACCCACACTAGGCCATCAACTTTAGGCAGGTCCGTAATCAGACGGGCTGGTAGGGCATATGGACCATGCGAGGTGCAGTTAAATTCGACAAAGACTAGAGTTTCAAATTCCATATTTGTGATGCATATACGAGCCCACTCAAGATTATGGATTTTACTTTTCAATTATGAAGTCTGTAGAGAATCCGGAACTGCTCTACATAATTACCGTAACCCTAACCCTAACCCCGTAACCCTAACCCTAACCCTAAGTGTAACCGTAATTGTAACCATAATTGTAACCCTAACCGTAACCCGAACCCTAACCCTAACCCTAAGTGTAACCGTAATTGTAACCGTAACCGTAATTGTAACCGTAAATGTAACCGTAATTGTAACCGTAATTGTAACCGTAATTGTAACCGTAAATGT
>JQIA01000324.1_pt1 | contig 23459 bp, 19 predicted proteins | sample 811431 | NCBI WGS metagenome assembly JQIA01 (sample SAMN02998118, study PRJNA258478) | marine sediment metagenome | biome: marine; feature: seafloor; material: sediment; isolation source: oil-polluted sediment collected from 3 locations (0.5 km, 0.7 km and 0.9 km)... | place: USA: Gulf of Mexico ...
GGGTATCAATTTATCGAAAAAAACAATTATGATTCTGCTATAGAAGTTTTTAAAATAAATGTAGTTTTATATCCTAACAGTTCAAATGTCTTTGACAGTTTAGGTGAAGCTTATTTATTAAAAAAAGATACTGTTAACGCAGAAACTAATTTTAAGAAAGCGTTATCTATTAATCCTGAAAACAAAAGTGCTAAAAGGTTTTTGAATAAAATAACAAAAAAATAAATGAACATAGAAGCATTAAAATATCCTATAGGACAGGCAAATATTCCAGAAGTAATTACAAAAAAGAATATTAAAGATTGGATTTCTGTGTTAGAAAGATTCCCACAAGAATTAGAGTTTTTAATCAGAGAATTATCAGATAATCAACTAGATTGTTCTTATAGAGAAGGTGGTTGGTCTATTAGGCAAGTTGTGCATCATTGTTATGATAGTCATTCTAATTCTTACATTCGTTTTAAATGGGCTTTAACGGAAGATAAACCTTTAATTAAGGCTTATTTTGAGGGAAAATGGGCAGAATTACATGATTCTAAAACAGGTCCCATTTTTTTAACTATTGATGCATTAAAAGCATTACATGCCAAATGGGTGTATTTATTGAATGGTTTATCTAATAAAGAATTAGAAAAATTATTTATCCATCCTTCAGGAAATGAAGAAGTTAGTTTAAAAGAAAATATTGGTATTTATGCTTGGCATTGTCAACATCATTATGCACATATTGAGCAGTTGATGCTTCGAAAAGAATGGAAATAAATGAAAGAAGAAATCACTTTCGAAGATTTTTTAAAAGTTGATGTTAGAATTGGAACTATTATTGAGGTTAATGATTTCATTAAAGCAAGAAAACCTGCATATCAATTAAAGATTAACTTTGGTGATTTGGGCATTAAAAAATCAAGTGCTCAAATCACAGATTTATATACTAAAGAAGATTTGCTAAACACTCAAGTTTCTGCAATTGTAAATTTTAAACCTCGGCAAATTGCTAATTTTATGAGTGAAGTTCTGGTAATAGGAGTTTATAATACTGATGGAAATGTAGTTTTATTAAAGGCTTCTAAAGAAATTAAAAACGGAGAGAAAATCAGTTAGCAATTAGCAAAAATAAACATGTTGAAACTTAAATAAAGTTAATTCTTAGGGTTATTTAAAATCACTAAAGCACCAATAACGCCAGGAATCCAGCCACAAAGTGTTAGTAATAAAATAATAAAGAAAGAACCACAACCTTTACCAATAACTGCTAATGGCGGAAAAACAATGGCTAATAAAACTCTAAAGAAACTCATTTATATATTTAATTGGTTACATATATAAGACGCTTATATTCCCATTTTGTTACATTATAAAAGTTACAAAGTCAAAAAAATTAACTTTAGTACTATGTAACTTTGCGACTTTGAACCTACATTTTATCTCCAAAGAAAACGGCATTCATCAATAACTTATTTGTTCCAAACCAAAAGCCCCTAAAATTAGTGTTATCAGTAAAAACAATAACCCTACCTCTACCTAATCTTTGTATTTTAAACGGAACTGTATTTTTAATCACTTTTGCATTTTCTTTAGAAATATAACCACTTAATAAAGGATTAGAAGTATATTGAATAGGATTATTATAACTCTTTTTATCTGCTTTTATAAATAGTGTAGAGTTTCTAAACAATGCTATTTTGGCATTTTTATATCCAAAATTTATGGGATGAGATCTATCTATATTTGCCTCAAAAATTGCACCTCCAATATATTGGGCTCCAAATTGTAAAGATTTATTTTCAAAAGACACATTTTTTATAGTATCAATTTTTGAATTTTCAAATTGTAAACTAATCATATCATTACTCGCCAACCATTTTAAAGATTTCTTATAACCAATAATAATTCCGCCATTTTTTACCCACGTTTTTAATTTCTCAATAGCATCTTTTTCTAAACGACTACTAGTAATAATGATATGTGAATATTTAGCAATATCAACTTTTTTAAAATAATTCATATCTAAACGAGTAACATGCATGTCAAAACGTTGATCAAATAAATGCCAAATTTCACCAGAATCGTTCCCAACAATTCCATTTCCAACCAACATGGCCACTTTTGGCTTTTTAATTGCTTTAAAATTATTACTTCCTAAATCAATTCCCTCATTTAAACCTGTAGTAACTCCTGCAACATTTACATGACTTTCATTAGCTAAATTATTTAAGAATTGATACAACTCATTGGTATTTAGTTTTTGATTATGAACAGGGATAAAAACAGTTCCGTATTCATAAGAATTCCCTCCGTTTTTAAAGTTTTTCATAGATACTTTTGCACGCAATCCTTTTTGTAAAATAGCATTTAAAGCTTTTGGAGTATAGTATTCATTCCAAGGCATTAAATATCCGTAGTCACTTTTAAATGAAACCGAACCTGCATTCATTTTCAATTCTGTAATTTCATTTCCTGCTTTAGCAAGCGATATATTTTCTGCATAATCTACACCAAAAGCATGGTAAAACGTCCACGCAGAAACATCATAAAACAAACTATCTTTAAATTTCGTTCTAACATCAAACATGGCTTTTACCAATCGTTGATTTTTCTGATTCATTGGTACAACATAACTGTATCCTTTTTTAAAATTTTTTCCGTTTGATGTAAAATCAGATTTTACTTCATGGATTTTTATTTGATGACGCTTTAAAACCTCTGCCAAATGAAAACTTTTTGCAGCATCTTTTTCATCACCAAAAACAATGGCTTTTTTATCATCAGTATTTCTAGATTCTTTATAAAAATCTTGCTGATACTGTAAGATTTTAACTCGCATTTTTTTGGCAGCTTCTAAAGTTGATAAAGCCGCTGTAAATTGATTTCTAATAGTAAAAGGAAAAGTTAAAATTCCGTTTGTAGTTTCTTGAGCATGACCTCTAGAACTTCCTTGTTCAAACAATATTCCTATACCTCCATTAATATCTGGAAACGTAGAACCTTTGCCATAATAAAAATCATCAAAACTTTCTTCTGAATAATATAAAGAACCAATTTTATCTAAAGCTTTTGCATGATAAGTTGCAATCTCTTTGGTTAAATCTTGATTCATTTGTGGCGTTAACGGATTTGTTCTTGAAGGAATTCCTGGTTGAAAAAAGAAACTAGAATTACTTCCCATTTCATGATGATCCGTTAAAATATTTGGCAACCATTTATGAAAACTAGCAATTCTTACTTTACTTTCTGGCAACTGAACAGGCAACCAATCTCTGTTCATATCAAACTGATAATGATTGGTTCTTCCTCCTGGCCAAATCTCTTTATATTCTCTATCATTAGGATCTGGATTTATGTTTTTACTCTTATTCGTATTTGCCCAATATGCAAAACGTTGTAATCCATCAGGATTAAAAGATGGATCTAAAAGAATTACGGTGTTATTTAATAAAACATCAATATTTTCTGCAGCAGCCAAATAATAAGCAACAGCCAAAGCTGCATTAGATCCACTTGGCTCATTACCATGAATAGAAAAACCTTGATACACAATTATCGGGTTTTTAGAAACATCAACTAAATGATCATTCGTAGCATCTATATGTTTCTGTCTGATGCTTTCGATATTTTTATGATTTTCTGGTGATGTAATTGTAAGTAACAATAAAGGTCTATCCTCATACGTTAACCCTCTATTTTCTATCGAAATTCTATCAGAAGAAGCTGCTAAAACTTTCATGTATTCCACTAATTTGTCATGCGTAATATGCCACTCACCTACTTCATGACCAATTACAAATTTGGGAGTTGGAATACTTTTATCATAAGTAACATTATTTGGCAGATAATAAGATAAATCAACTTTCTGCGCAGATATTGAAATGGAAATAAATAAAAATAACAGTACTATTTTTTTCATCTGAAATAAGTTTTTTAGCATCAAACAAATATAGGAATTCAAAAAGTTTATATTTGGTAGATTAATATAGAATTCAAATTTCATGTATATAAAAAAGATTTATCCTATAAAAGGAATGTTAAAATGGACTAGAAAAGACATTTTCTTGTTTTTATTGATTGGTACAATTCCTGTTTTTCTGTTTGATTTTCTTGGTTTAAAATGGTTGCATGTGCCTTGGCTACCTTTAGGTGTTTTAGGTACTGCAATTTCTTTCATTATCAGTTTTAAAAATAATGCTTCTTATGATCGTTTATGGGAAGCCAGAAAAATTTGGGGAGGTATTGTTAATACATCTAGATCTTGGACTATAATGGTAAAAGATTTTATTGATACTACGCATGCTAAAAACACTGTTTCTACAGATGAGTTATCTAAAATTAAAAAAGAATTAATTCATAGACATATTGCTTGGTTAACCGCTTTAAGATATCAAATGAGAGCGGATAAACCTTGGGAAACTCATTTAAAAAATGAAAAAGGAAATGCCGAATTCAGGAAGAATTACTTTGAAGTATTTGAAGATTCTATTCCCATAGAAGAAGCTATAAAACCTTATATCTCTAGAAAAGAATATAAAGAGGTTTTTGCAAAAGGTAACAAACCTTCTCAAATTTTAGGAATTCAATCTAGAAGGTTAAAAGAATTAATGAACGATGGTTTTATTGAGGACTTTAGACACATGGAAATGATGAATATTTTGGTTGAGTTTTATACATTACAGGGTAAATCTGAACGGATTAAAAACTTCCCATACCCAAGACAATATGCAACCTTGAATTACATTTTTGTTTGGATTTTTATCATCCTTTTACCATTTGGAATTATGCAAAGTTTTGAAGCAATTGGAACTCATATTATAGAACAATTAAGTGAACATCAATCAAGAACACATTGGGGGCATTTAGTACAACAATTTATTGCTAATCATTTTGTTTGGTGTTCTATTCCTTTTAGTGCTTTGCTCGCTTGGGTTTTTCATACCATGGAAAAAATTGGAGAAAACACAGAAAACCCTTTTGAAGGAGGACCAAATGATGTGCCAATTACTGACTTAAGCAGAGGTATAGAAATAGATATTAGACAATTAATTGATGATACCGATATCCCAGAGCCTTATGTTTGGAGAAATGATATTGTGATGTAGTGATATTGCTATTTTAAAGAGGATAAAATTTTGTACTTCATAGATAAAAGAACACTAATATTAAGTGTTGAATACTCATAAATTTGATGTGTAAAATAATTATCATTCCGTATCATAAATGAAACATCAGATTAAATTTACTACAAACTTAAAAATTGCAATTTTAGCAATTATACTAATTAGTTATTCATGCAGCACTTTTAAAAATGTTAATAATTCATCTTATGTAAAAGATTCAATTGTATTTACGGAAGCTGGACAAGAAATTTTACCAATTCAAAAAAGACCTCGAAAAAAATGGGACAATGCTATTATTGGTGATTTAGATCAAGATGGCTTAAAAGACATGATTTTGATAGAACATAGTTGGAGAGTTTTAATTTCCTGGAATAATGGAGGAACATTTAGCAAACCTCAAGTGCTTACAAAAGGAGATTTACATGAGGTTGCAATTGCAGATTACGATTTTGATGGATTGATTAATCTAATTATTGTACAAGGTGGTGGCGTTGGTTCTAAACCAAGAAACCCTTTATTATACCAAGTACATAAAGACAGAACAATTATAAAAGGTAAACAAATTGAAGGTTTAGAGAAAATGAGAGGACGTGCTGCAAAATTAATTGATGCAGATGCAGACGGAGTTTTAGACCTCTTATTAACGGGTTTCCCTACACCTAATCAAATGAAAACAGGTGCAAATCATATTCATAAAAATGATCATAATAATTTTAAGTTTCTATCAAAATTACCTCACGGACAAAATCTAAGCTATAAAACATTAGTTACCGACTTTAATAATGACAATGTTGCTGACATAATTTTCTATGGAGGTATTAATATGGTCGCAGGAAAAGGTACTAAGGAAAAAAATTATGTAGCTTCGGATAAACAGGTGTTAGGTGATGCCGAAAATACCGTTGAAGCTTCTTCTATTTCTGAAATAGATTTTGGTAATGATGGCGATTTAGATTTGTTTATTACTTGTGCAGAACACGCATTTACAAATAAAACTTTCTATGATGAAGAGAATAAGCGCTTTGCCTTTTTTGAAAGGTTTAAACCCTTTACATCTCAAAAGTTGAAAATTGATGGGGATTTTATAATTGAAAACATTCAAATATCGTATCCCAATTTTGATGTATTTATTGGTGAGAATGCAACGAAACTTGACTTTAAGAAAATGCCCAGAGATTTCAAAACTTTAGAGTAACGGCAGAAGAAGCAAAAGGTTTCCCAACTGTAATGGATAAAAAAGGTTTGTATGTAGGTAATGTTGGTCATGGATATTGGAAAGTTTTTGCAGATACAAAACAGGCTCCTACCGCTGGGGTAATTCATAATGTAATTGAAAAACCGATTATTAAGGCAAATCCTTTAATGCCTGCAAAATTATTAGAAAACAGAGATTGAATTTTCATAGATGTTACTAAAGAAATGGGAATCTCAATTCCAGAACAAACTACAGGTTCAACTATTGGAGACTTTAACAATGATGGTTATTCAGATATTTTTGTGGTCCGCTATGGAAACCCTGCTAAAAAAAACAAACAAATTTTGTTGATGAATCAAAAAAGAAAATCTTTTAAAAACATTGAGAATCACAATATGGTATCTAAAGAATTAGGTGCAGTTGGTAGTCAAGCACAGACTATAGATTATGATTCTGATGGAAATCAGGATATTATTTATGCCAACGAACGTGGAAATTGGCATTTATTCACAAATAATAGTGTAAATAATAACAACCACATTACTGTAAAAGTTGGAGCATCTCCTGATAAAAACGTGAGTCCTCAAGGTGCCATTTTAAAAATTAAAACTTGCAAAAATATTTATAAAAGGATTGTTGGCACAACCTCTTCGCCTTACAGTCAAGGTTTAAATACAGATCTTCATATTGGTTTAGGAAAATGTAAAAAAATTGAAGAAGCAAAAATTATTTGGTCAAACGGTGAAGTTAAAACCTTTGATATTAAAAAATTAAATACGAGTATTTTTGTGGGAGTCAATTAGTCTTCTTTAACTATTTTAAACAAAAAAAACTGCATAAAAGCATCCAATTAATTAGGCCTTTATGCAGTTTTTTTATTAATAAAAATTTTATTTCTTTACCAAAACCCAAAGCTGCACTTCTTCAGCAACAGAGACGTTTTTGTTTCGTTTTGTTTTATCAACAGTTGGTTTTATTGTTTTCTTAAAACACTTCTCTAATTTAAAACGAATTCCTTTTGCTAACTCCTTCTCTATCGGATTTTCTTTTGTAAGATTTTTTATTTCGGCTTGATTCGAAAACAAAACTAATAATTTTCCGCCTTCTGCTAATCTGTTATCCGCTTCAGCAAAAAATTTAGGAAACAAGTTTTTATTGTAATAAACAGCTTCATCAAAATTCTCTTCACTCGAAATTGCTGGTAACCAAGGTGGATTAAAAACGATTAATTCTACTTCTTTTTCTATAGAAGCAAAAAGGTTACCGTGATTTAATTCGATTTTACGAGATAATTTTGTGTCTCCCATAAATTCTTTTAAACCAACAATTGCATTCAGATTTGTATCCGTAGCAAAAACTTTTTGAAAGCCATATTGTACCATTTGAAAAGACAATACACCACTACCAACACCAACATCTATTGCAGATTTCTTTGCACCTTTATAACGTTTTAAATAATTATCAAACAATGTTAAATGATCAAAACGAGTTGGAAAATAAGTCCCCAAATAAGGATGTACTTTATTCCTTAAAACAGGTACTTTAATTCCCTTGTTATATTTCTGCCAAGAACTATTTAATGCTTGAACTTGAGAAAACGTTAATAAAAAATCATTATTATCTGCATACAATTTATCAAACCAACCAATTTTAGGTGCTTTCTCTACAACAACTTCTTGATTTATAATTTTTAATAAAATTAAATTTGAAAGTCTATGGTATTCTGCACGAAACGCATATTGTTCCTTAATTGTTTTATTTGGTAATCGAATTTTTAAATGCTTTTGTAACTCTTTTAAAAGTAACATTCCGTTGCTATAAAACTCAGTAATTAAAACCGATTTACCATCTCTCATAGCATACAATGTTTCTCTTACATCAGTATTGCTATCGAATCTTATTAGCTCTTCACCAGGAGAAATTGGTGTTGGTTTATGTATTTGTATCTCTGAATTCATCAATTAAAGTTGCATTATACCGAATTGCAGACGAATGAAATTTGCAAAGCGTGAGTTTAAAAATTGTTTAAAAAAATATTTAGTAGCAATCATACATTCAAGTGTTTGCTATTATTACATCAATAAAGTTTAAAAAACTTAAAAAAGTTCTATCAAAACACTAATTTTTTGTGAACCGATATTGAATTGCAATAAACTAAATAATATTTGGCGAAGATAATTTTTTCCATCTCATGAATCATCAGTATTTCAAATCATTTTTTATCGAATCCATAAAAATAAACAAAGAAGCTTTTTTAGTTAGAAGTAATGAATTTTTTATTCGGATATTTGTTACCATATTCTTACTTTTTTAATAGTAAATAATGATTGATAACAATACTTTAGACAATTTGCACAACTCACTTTCTGGTGATGTTCTTTTTGATAATTTACACAAAACTCTATATGCTACTGATGCTTCTGTTTACAGAAAAATACCATTAGCGGTTGCTTTTCCAAAGGATAAAAAAGACATTAAAACCTTAATTGAATTTGCTACAAAAAATAACATCACTTTAATACCAAGAACTGCCGGAACTTCTTTAGCAGGACAATGTGTTGGAGACGGAATTGTAGTAGACGTTTCTAAACATTTTACCAACATTATTTCTTTTGATGAAAAAGCAAAAACGATAACCTTAGAACCAGGAATTGTTAGAGATTCTTTAAATCTTTACTTAAAACCTCATGGATTATTTTTCGGTCCAAATACCTCTACATCTAACAGATGTATGATGGGTGGAATGGTAGGTAACAACTCATCAGGAAGTACTTCTATTAAATACGGAGTTACACGTGATAAAGTATTAGAAATTGATGCCATTTTAAGTGATGGAAGTGCAGTTATTTTTAAAGACATTACGTCTGCAGAATTTATCAAAAAAACAAAAGAAAACACACAAGAAGGAAAGATTTATCACTCTATTTTTGAAGAACTTTCTTCTGTAGAAAATCAACAAGAAATTAAAGAACAGTTTCCTAAAGATACCATTCATAGACGATGTACAGGTTATGCAGTTGATGAATTTTTAAAATCTGATTTATTCGGAGGAACTTCACCAACTATAAATGTTGCAAAATTCTTATCAGGAAGTGAAGGTACATTGGCTTTTTCAACATCAATTAAATTACAATTAGATGATGTTCCTCCTAAAGAGAGCATTATGGTTTGTACTCATTTTAAGAGTATCAATGAAAGTTTAAAAGCGACTGTAATTGCCATGAATCACAATTTATATAATTGTGAATTAATGGATAAAACCATTTTAGATTGTACAAAAAACAATCGAGAATTGGCAAAAAACAGGTTCTTCTTACAAGGAGATCCAGAAGCTGTTTTAATGTTAGAAGTTTCTGCTAATACTATTGAACAAGCTGAAATTTATGCTGACAATTTAATTGCTGATTTAGAAAAAAACAACTTTGGCTATCATCATCCAAAAGTATATGGTAAAGACCTTGCAAAGGTTCATTATTTACGTAAAGCTGGTTTAGGTGCTTTGGCAAATATTATTGGTGATAAAAAAGCAGTTGCTTGTATAGAAGATACTGCTGTTGCTTTAGAAGACTTGCCTAATTATATTGAAGAATTTACCAAAATCATGAGTAAATATAAGCAAAACGCGGTGTATTATGCACATGCAGGAGCTGGTGAATTGCATTTACGTCCTATTTTGAATTTAAAGAAAGGGGAAGATGTTGTTTTATTTAGAAAAATCACAACTGAAACGGCTGAGTTAGTCAAAAAATATAAAGGTTCTTTTAGTGGAGAACATGGAGATGGAATTGTGCGTGCAGAGTTTATTCCTTTAATGATTGGTAATGCAAATTATGACTTATTAAGAAGAATTAAAAAAGCTTTTGACCCTAATAACGTTTTCAACCAAGGTAAAATTACGGATGCTTTTTCTATGGATGAAAGCCTGCGTTATGAAGTGGATAGAAACGAACCAACAATTAAAACCATTCAAGATTTTTCTGATAGTGAAGGAATTTTAAAATTAGCAGAAAAATGTAATGGTTCTGGAGACTGTAGAAAACCTGTAGAAGCTGGTGGAACGATGTGCCCAAGTTACAGAGCTACAAAAGATGAAAAAGATACTACAAGAGCAAGAGCAAATACTTTGCGTGAATTTTTAACAAACTCAGACAAGGCGAATAAGTTTAATCATAAAGAGTTAAAAGAAGTTTTTGATCTTTGTTTAAGTTGTAAAGCTTGTGCTTCAGAATGCCCAAGTAATGTAGATATTGCAACAATGAAAGCTGAATTCTTATATCAATATCAAGAAACGAATGGCTATTCTTTTAGAAGTAAATTGTTTGCAAACAATGTAATGTATAACAAATTAGGTAGCATTGCTCCTGCTTTAACAAACGCTATTCTGAATACTCCTTTTGCAAAAGCTGCAATGGGTGTTGCACAAAAAAGAAGCGTACCTAAATTAGCTCCAAAAACATTAAAATCTTGGTACAAAAAATATGCTGTCACTTCGAGTACTTCGACTGCGCTCAATACAGGCTCTGTCGAGAAATCTTCTAAAACTGTTTATTTGTTTTGTGATGAGTTTACAAATTTTTATGATGTAGAAATCGGTAAAGATGCTTTTCACCTTTTTGAAAAATTAGGCTATAATTTACAAATTATAAATCATGAAGAATCTGGTAGGAGCTTTATTTCTAAAGGATTTTTAAAACAAGCAAAAGCAATTTGTAATTTAAATGTTGAAATTTTTAAAGACCTTATTACTGAAGATACGCCTTTAATTGGTGTAGAGCCTTCTGCAATTTTAACTTTTAGAGATGAATACATTCGTTTAGCAGATGATAAAGCATCCGCAGAAAAAATTGCAAAAAACGTTTTTACTTTCGAAGAATTTTTAGCAAAAGAAGTAGAGAATGGAAATTTAGATACTGCTGTTTTCACAAAAGAAGCTAAGACTTTAAAAATACATGGACATTGTCATCAAAAAGCATTGTCTGGAACACATGCAAGTTTTCAAATTTTGAATATTCCGGAAAATTACTCAGTAACAATTATCAATTCTGGTTGTTGCGGAATGGCAGGTTCTTTTGGATATGAGAAAGAACATTATGATATTTCTATGCAAGTTGGTGAAGATACTTTATTCCCAAAGGTAAGAAATACACCTAAAGAAACTCAAATTGTTGCAGCAGGAACAAGTTGTAGACATCAAATTTTTGATGGAACAAAACGTATTGCAAAACACCCAATTACTATTTTAAAAGAAGCCTTATCTTAGGCAAATGCAAAAAACAAATAAAGTAACATCTATGCTTCTCCTAATTATTGCAGGGGAAGCAATTTTTCTATTGCCTTTTATTTTAATGCGTGTTTTTAAACCAGTAATTAGAGAAGCCTTTTTAATTTCGGATGCTCAAATTGGTGAGGCACAAGCTTTATACGGCATTACTGCTGTTCTCTCCTATTTTTTTGGTGGTTTTATTGCTGACAAATGGGAAGCTAGAAAATTATTATCAATCTCTTTATTTTTAACAGCAATTGGTGGTTTTTGGATGCTTATGATTCCTTCAATATTTACTTTAAAAATCTTATATTCATTTTGGGGAGTTTCAACAATTCTATTGTTTTGGGCTTCATTGATAAAAGCCACAAGACAATGGGGAAATAAACATAACCAAGGATTATCTTTTGGTTTATTAGATGGTGGAAGAGGATTTTTTGCAGCAACAATAGCTTTATCTGGCGCAGGAATTTTAACATTCTTTTTTCCTGATAAAGGAATAGAAATTACTTCTGAACACAAAATAGAAACCTTGCAATATATTATTGGAACCATCACCTTTATCGTCTTTGTAGTTTCTGTATTAATTTGGAAAATATTGCCAAAAGAAGATGATAATTTCGAATCAGGAAAAGAATTTCAATTCAATTTTAAGAAAGCATTTTCTTTAATGAAACAGAAAAAAGTAATCTTTCATTCTTTGATTATTTTCTGTGGATATTGTTCCTATAAATTAACAGGAGTTTATGGAACGTATGCCAAAGATGTTTGGAATTACTCTCTAGAGGAAGCAACTTATTTTGCTGTTTTTATTCAGTATTTAAGACCAATTGCAGCAATTTCTATTGGGTGGATTGCAGATAAATTTATTCCATCGAAAATTATTATTCCTAGTTTTTCTATATTGATTTTAGCATCAACAATATTAGGGTTTGGAATTTTTAACGAACAACCAATCTTTTTATCATTTACAAGCTTTATCTTTATGGCATTAGGAACCTATTCTTTAAGAGGTTTGTATTTTGCTATTATTGAAGAAACAAAAACGCCACTGCAAATGACAGGGACCTTAGTCGGAATTATTTCTGTTGTAGGGTTTACTCCAGACATTTTTATGTCATTATTTGTAGGTTATATGTTAGGCGAAAACCCTACAATTATAGAATATCAATATTTATTTACAACATTTACAATCATCCCTATTGTTGGTTTATTAGCTGCTTTAGGATTTAGAAAAAGTATATCAAAATTATGAGTAAAAAAGGCAAATATGTAGCAAATGAAAATCGCTATAAAAAAATGAATTACAGAAGAACAGGAAACAGTGGTTTATTGTTACCTGAACTTTCTTTAGGTTTATGGCACAATTTCGGTGATAATGACAGTTTTAAAAACGCTAGAAACTTATTAAAATGTGCTTTTGACAATGGAATTACCCATTTTGATTTGGCAAATAATTATGGACCTTCTCCGGGTTCTGCTGAAGAAAACTTCGGTAAAATATTAAAAAAAGATTTTAAAAACTACAGAGATGAAATGATTATTTCATCGAAAGCTGGCTATGGAATGTGGGATGGTCCTTATGGAGATAATGGTTCTAAAAAATATTTGATTTCAAGTTTAGATCAAAGTTTACAAAGAATGAACTTAGATTATGTAGACATTTTTTATCATCACAGACCAGATAACGACACGCCATTAGAAGAAACAATGGGTGCTTTAGATTTAATGGTGAGACAAGGTAAAGCTTTGTATGTTGGTCTTTCTAATTACAGACCAGAAAGAGCCAAAGAAGCTTTTAAAATATTGAAAGATCTAGGAACGCCTTGTTTAATTCATCAACCAAGATATAGTTTGTTTGATCGTTGGATTGAAGATGGGTTGTTAGATTTATTAGGAAATTCTGGTGTTGGAGCCATTTGTTTTTCTCCTTTAGCGCAGGGAATGTTAACAGATAAATACATAAACGGATTGCCAAAAAATTCTAGAGCTGTAAAAGATAGTCCGTTTTTAAACACAAATACAGTATTAGAAATGCTTCCGAAAATTAATGGATTGAATGAAATTGCTAAAAGTAGAAATCAGAATTTAGCACAAATGGCAATTTCTTGGATTTTAAAAGATGATAGAATTACTTCTGTTTTAATTGGAGCAAGTAAAACGTCTCAAATTTCAGATAGTATAAAAGCTACTGAAAACACTATTTTTTCTGAAGAAGAATTGGTGAGTATTAATGCTATTTTGAAATAAAAACTTGTAATAATAGGAGTTAGCAACAAGGCAAAACCAAAATCGTTAAAATAGAGAATATATGAATTTTATAATGACAGGTATTGAATTGCATCCTGATTTCGGGTTTGGAATTACAGCCGATTCTTATTACAAAAGTGCTGAACATTTAAGGACAAATCATTTTGAGTTTTATGATGCCACTCAACAAGCAGAAATGCCTCAAAATTTCTTATTCCGACATTCTATTGAATTATATCTAAAGTCATTAATTATAATTTTCCATAAAAAACTAAAAATAGATTATGGAGATTTACCATTTGACAGTAACGAACCAAAAATAGAAACAGCAGAAGGAAAATGGAGAAACTTATATACTTGTCATTTTATAGACGTTCTTTATGATTATTGGCTGAATAAATTACTTATACCAAATATTGCTGAATTGAAAAAACTTGCGCCAAAAGGAGATTGGGTAGAAACTAAAAAAATATCTGATTTATTTCCAATAGTTTGTAAATATGACCAAGATAGCTCGTATTTCAGATATCCGATTACGAAAAACTCTAATTTGGACGATAAAAAGTATACTATGCAAAAATTCAAAGCAGGAACGCTTGAGGAATTTATGAAAGAAATACAAAAACCAAAAACAGATAAAGAAAAAGGAGGAATTACAATGCTATTAGTAGATGAAGAAGACAATATAACAGAAGCATTTAATAATAAGGAAAACCTTTTAACCGATGTTAGAGACGGACTGAAAGAAATTGCTTTTTATTTTCACTGTATTCATATAATGACAAGAGTAACTTTATGTGAAGGAATGTAATAATAGAAAAAGATTGAATAAAGCCCAGTTGCTAACACCGTGTATAATTAATTGCTTGGTTTTAGCCAATTTACGAAAGTTCTCGCGAACTTTCTATCCGTGATTTATTTACTAACTTTAGTGCTTAAAACACGCAACAAATCATACACAACAACGTTAGCTACAAACTGGAAAAACACATCCGAATTAAAAAATATATTAGTGAATATACAAGTCCTCAAACCTACAAGTGAAATATTAAAAAAACACATTAATAACTATTATATATTCCACCAAGCAGATAGCAAAGAAATAACTTACTTAACATTTCCTAATCCATATTCAATAGTTTCAGTATTAAACAATGTCGAATTAAGACACTTACCAAATATGATGGTTGCAGAATTTAATTGCGATAAATCTCTGATTTCTGATTTGACCTTATCTTATAAAAAACCCATACTAATCAAATACAAAGGAATAATAAAAGAAATATCCATTTGTTTTAAACCTTTAGGGTTAAATGCTTTTATTGAACACTCAAAAGAGCCTATTTCTGAAAAAGATCCTTTTTTTCCATATCCAGACTATAAAGAAAAAATGAGTGAAATTATTAATCTAACCAATACAGATGAAATAATTCTACAATTAGAAAGTTACCTATTATCCAAACTTTCAAACTTCAAGCATCCTTTTCTTCACCAATTTATCAATGATGTAGCAATCAACTCAAGCACTTCTATTGGAGAGCTTTCAAAAAAATACGGAGTTAGTCAAAAAACACTAATAAAACATACTAAATCCTATTTAGGTAGAACTCCTTCAGAATTTATTAAAGTAGTAAGGTTTTATAAAGCAATGAAAGAGTACTTTAAGGATGAAAAAAGGACTCTATCTTTAACAGAAATCGGTTATGCTGTGTCTTTTTTTGACCAGTCACATATGATAAAAGATTTTAAAACATTGACAGGATTTACACCTCGCACGTTTTTTAAAAACCTAAATCCCACAAAAGGAGAATTAAATTGGATTTTTTTGTAAGCGGTTAAATTTATACAATTTTAAAATATTGGGAGGGCTTACATTTGCAATTCAAATATCTTAAATAGGATGTAGAATGAAAAATATATTTAACGGACTAATAATTACTCTGCTACTAATTGGTTGTAAAAATTCAACTAAAAGTGATAACTATCAAAAAACGAAAGATCCAGATAATCAAGAAATAACCAACTATACATCTACTTTAATTGACAGCCTTTATATAATAGACCAGAAGGTTCAAAATGAATTAAGTAATGCAATTCAAAATGGGAAAAATGAAAAAATAGATGAGTTATTAAACCAACAAAAAATCACTTTCAATAGGCATATTCCAATTCTAAAAAAAATCTATAATAAAATTGGTTACCCAACTGTTGACAGAGTAGGAAAAGAAAGTTCTAGCAAGTTTTTCACATTAGTACAACATTCTGACTCTGATGTAAAATTTCAAGAAAAAATGCTAACTGAATTGACTAAAGAATTAGAAAAAGGAAATGTTAGCGGAAAAGGTTTTGCTTATCTAACTGATAGAGTTAAAATTGCTCAAAAGAAACCTCAAGTATATGGTACTCAATTAGAGTATAACACTAACATTGGGCAAGCATTCCCCAAAAACCTTATTGACAGTCTAAACGTAAATAAAAGAAGGAAAAAGATTGGGTTAGAGCCTATTGAGGAATATTTAAATAGAGCCTCAACATTACATTTTCAAATGAGTAAATCTCACTATGATAAAATAGGAATATCCGAACCAAAATTATATGAAGTAAAGGAAAGCCAGTAGCTAACATCGTATAAAAGTATTTGGTCTTTAATCACTTATTACCGCTTTGTTTTCTACTTTACCAAGTAATATTATTTTTGTTATTCAAAATAATGGAGTTCTTAAATATAATCGTATTGAAGATTATACTTATTGGATAACGAGTGGTACAAATTTATTAATAGGTTACTTATTAGTTAGCAATTACAAACGAGTAAGCGGTTTTTTAAACAATAAGCTAAATTAAAAGTTGATATTAATTAAAACAAAAATTTAGATATTTTCTAAAACTAAAAAACCCTTCAAATTTTGATACTGAATCAAGTTCAGCACAAAGATTTGAAGGGTTTTTAATATCAATAAATATTCCTATTGCAAACTTGCCAAACTACTTTTAATAGTTTCAATTTTTGCAATGGTATCAGCTTCTTTTTTACGTTCTAATTCTAATACTTTTTCTGGTGCATTAGATACAAAACGCTCGTTAGATAACTTCTTTGTAATTCCGAATAAGAAACCTTCTGCTCTTTTCAATTCGCCTTCTAGTTTCTTAATTTCTGCTTCTACATCAATATTTTCAATAGAAATTGGTACAAAGTATTCATTAGATTTCACTCTAAATGAAGCTCCTTCTACCTTTTCTGAAACATAGTTAATTGTAACTGTATTTGTTAATTTCTGAATAACAGCATCAAATTCTTTAGTGCTTTTATCGTTATCAATCACAAACAACTCTACAGCATCTTTAAAAGAAATATTTTTATCTTTTCTGATGGTTCTAATTCCTGAAACAACGCCTGTTGCAAATTCGAAATCAGCAATAATTTTAGAATCGAAATCTTTTACTACAGGATATTTAGCAATAATTAAAGCTTCTTCTGGAGTTCTTTCTGTAATATATTGCCAAATATCTTCAGATAAAAATGGCATAAAAGGATGCAATACCTTTAAGTTATTTTCTAAAACTTCAATAATAGCATCAAATGTTTTTTTGTCAATTGGTTGTTGATATGCAGGCTTCACAATCTCTAATAACCATGAAGAAAAATCATCATTTATTAGTTTATAAATTGCCATTAAAGCATCTGATAAACGATATTTAGAGAAATGGTCTTCTATTTCTGCTAACGTTTTTTGAAACTTTGCTTCATACCAAACCAAACCAATTTTAGAAGTTTCTGGTTGTGGTAAAGTTGCATCAACTTCCCAACCTTTTATCAAACGGAAAGCATTCCAAATTTTATTTGCAAACCCTTTTCCTTGCTGACATAAGTCTTCTTCGAACATTAAATCGTTACCAGCAGCAGAACTTAATAAAAGCCCTACTCTTACTCCGTCTGCTCCATAATCTTCAATTAATTTTAAAGCATCTGGAGAGTTTCCTAAAGATTTAGACATTTTACGTCTTTGTTTATCTCTAACTAAACCCGTTAAATAAACATTTTTAAAAGGTTTTTCATCTTTGTATTCATATCCTGCAACAATCATTCTTGCCACCCAGAAAAATAAAATATCTGGTCCGGTTACTAAATCGTTTGTTGGATAATAGTATTTAATTTCTTCGTTTTCTGGATTTCTAATTCCATCAAAAACAGACATTGGCCATAACCAAGAAGAAAACCAAGTATCTAAGGCATCTTCATCTTGACGTAAATCTTCAATTTTAAATGACTTCTCGACTGCGCTCGAAGAGACAGCTAGTTTGTAAGCCTCTTCTCTAGTTTCTGCAACTACAAAATCTTCTTTTCCATCTCCGTAGAAATATGCAGGAATTTGTTGTCCCCACCAAAGTTGACGAGAAATATTCCAATCACGCACATTTTCCATCCAATGGCGGTATGTGTTTTCGAATTTCTTTGGATATAAATTGATTTCAGCATCTTCTCCTAAAACAGCATCAATAGCAGGTTTTGCTAAATCTTTCATTTTTAAAAACCACTGATCAGATAATCTTGGTTCTATAACTGCCTTTGTTCTTTCTGATGTACCAACTTTATTTGTATGAACTTCAGTTTTTACTAAAATTCCTTTTTCTTCTAATTCTTTAGTAACTTCTTTACGAACTACAAATCTATCTTTTCCTTGATAATGTAATCCAAAAGAATTTAAAGAAGCATCATCATTAAAAATATCAATTACTTCTAATTTATGCTTATCACCTAAATTTTTATCATTTTCATCGTGAGCAGGTGTTACTTTTAAACAACCTGTACCAAATTCTAAATCAACATATTCATCTTCAATAATAGGAATTACTCTATTACATAAAGGTACAATTGCTTTTTTCCCTTTTAAATGTGTAAAACGTTCATCATTTGGGTTGATACAAATTGCAGTATCTCCAAAAATAGTTTCTGGTCTTGTAGTTGCAATTGTTAAAGTATCGTCTGAACCTTCAATTTTATATTCTAAATAGTACAAGTTTCCTTGTCTTTCTTCGTGAATTACTTCTTCATCAGAAAGTGTTGTTTTTGCTTCAGGATCCCAATTTACCATTCTGTAACCTCTGTAAATTAAACCTTTGTTGTATAAATCAACAAAAACTTTAATTACAGATTCAGACATTTCTGGATCCATTGTAAAAGCAGTTCTTTCCCAATCACAAGAAGCACCTAGTTTTTTTAATTGTTCTAAAATGATACCTCCATATTCATCTTTCCAATCAAAAGCGTGTTGTAAAAATTCTTCACGAGTTAAATCGCTTTTACTAATTCCTTGTTCTTTTAACTTTGCAACAACTTTTGCTTCTGTAGCAATAGATGCGTGGTCTGTACCAGGAACCCAACAAGCATTTTTACCCAATAAACGTGCATGTCTAATTAATACATCTTGAATGGTATTATTCAACATATGCCCCATATGTAAGACTCCTGTGACGTTAGGAGGCGGAATTACAATTGTATAAGGTTCTCTTTCATCTGGCGTTGAATGAAAATAATTATTTTTCATCCAGTAGTCATACCATTTACCTTCTACTTGGCTTGCATCATATTTAGATGGAATTGTCATACTTTGGAATAATTTTTGATATATAGTTTGCAAAAATACAATTATCTATTTTGTAGAGAAAATTAGAAGTTGATTACTTTAAACTTTCAGATATTTTTTTGATTTCAGTGTTTTCTTTTAAATTCATTTTAAGTTTATTTGTTTTTTACGGCTTAAGTTTTTTCTTTTAGTATAAATATTCCTTCACTTTCATTAAATTCATCTTTAATGTTTTCTTTGAAGGATTCAGGGTATTTATCTAAACCAGTTGTTAGAATTATTTGATATTCTTTTTTACTATTTGCTCCTTGTTGGATTGCAAAATTGAGTAAATCTAAATCCTTTTTTAAATTATCTTCATCTATACCTGAATCCTCTGGTGTATCTATGATTAATAAACCTGGATGTTTTACAGATTCATTTTTTAAGGATAAAGCTAAAATTGTAAAATAATACATTAACCTTAAAGGAACATCAGCACTTTTATTTTTATAAACACCTCCATCAATAATTGGCATATAATCGTCATCAATTTCCGCAATTTCTGCACCTGCTGAAGATTTTTGAAGTAAATCACAATAGATTTCGTTAAATTCATTAATTAACGATTTGTTTTGAGAAACAAAATCAAGATGAAGTGTTCTAAATTCCTTGTTTATAGATTTGTATTTTTCATTTATTGATTCAAATTTTTCTTCCAACTCTTCCTTCTTAATTGAAATTTCTAAAAGATATTCAAACTTATCTAACTCCTTTTTTGTATCTAATATTTTATCATTTAAACTATCAACTAGCTCAGTATTTCCAGAAAATTCTATTGAACTAATAAGCTTTTTTAGTTTTATAGTTAAATCACTTGATTTTTTAGATAAAACGGTTAATTCATTTTTAATACTTGTTATCTGTTTGAAATATGAATCTAAGGCAATTTGAAGAGTTTCTATACTTTTAGATTTATGTTTTAAAATAATGTCATATTCGTTAGAATTATATACAAACTTCTCATAATTATCATCTTTAATTTCAGAACCACATAGACAATGATTTTTTGTTGGCTCGTGATTTGACATACAAAAAGGACATAGTTTAAATGAGAATAAATTTAACTTATCATTAGTGAAGATTATTTTTTCAATTTCTTTAATTTCATTTTGTTGATTTTCATATAATTTTGAGATTTTATTATACTCAATTTGGGAATTATTAACCAATAAATTTTTTTCAGAAATTATTAAATCTGTCTGTATTAATTCTTCTTGCACTCCGTTAATAAATTCAGCTTTTTCGTCAATTTTTGTGTTTGAACTTAAATATAATTTTCTTTCTGAATATACTTTTTCTAATGTTTCATTGTAAGTTTTTAATTTACTTTCAATTCCATTTTTTTCTAAATCTACACCACTATATTTTTCGTTAAAATCATTTAATGAAGATAAAGCAGAATCTTTTTTCTTAGTTATTACTTTTAATTCATCATGTTTTTTGAAATATTCATCAGATGATATACCTAATAAAACTTCAAAAACTGTTTTTCTGATTATTAATGAATCAGAAACGAAATTTGAATTTATTGGTGCCTTGTAAATTTTCTTAGATTCTGTATCTTGGTCATAAATTATTAGCCTTAATAAATCGCTAAAGTTTAATTTCCATGAATATGTGCCCATATTGAGTTCGGAAATAGAAATATCTAATTTTTCTAATAACCAATCGGAAAATATTTTATTTTGATTTCTCTTAATTGGGAATATGCTAATTTCACTATCGTCATTAATAAAAATATCATTTTTATTAATGAACCTTTTAAGCTGATATTTTTTAGAATTAATTAGAATATCTAGCTCTACAAAATTATTTGTATCATTAACTATTTCGGTATATTCTTTATTGTTATCTTTTTCAAAATATTTAATATTATTACCTAAACAATATTCTATAAAATACGTAAACGTACTTTTACCTGAGCCATTATCACCAACAATTAAATTTATTCCACGGTTAAGTAATGGCGATTCATAAACATATTTATCACCAGAATACTTAACTTTTTCTATGATTAAACTTCCCATGTAATAATATTGTTTTTTGTGAAAATTGTGTCAACCATTTTTTTTACCGTAACTCCTTTTAATCTACTAATATTTGATTGTAAAAACCGGATGTTATTTATCTCCTTTTCAAAGAAGTTTTTATCCAAAAAATCTTTTGGAATATTTTCTTCATTAATCCAAATGTCAAATGATTGGTGAATGTGATTTATACTCATTCCTATAAACTTTCTGTTTCTTAAAATAATTAAAAGATGAGACATTAATTGTTTTTTTAATTGAGCTTGGGAATATATTTTAGCTAATTCATTTTGGTCATAACTATTAAAATCAGGATTCAAATTTATGAAATGCACTAGATAAGCAATTTTCCTAAAGTCTTTAAAACTTGAACTTTCAGAGATGGCATTAAATTGACTTAATACAAGTAACGTATTGTACGCTAGAAAGTTGTAGTCCTCTTTCTGAATATACATCAACCTCCTTTTTGCGTTTTCTTTTGTAGCTATCATACGTAAATACCTTTTTCATCAAAAGAAAGATAGCACTCATCTATTAATGCTAATACTATTTTTTTTAATGTGTCTTTATTTTTAAATGGATAAGAGTAATCTTTTGTTCTTTCCTCTATTATCATATATGCTTGTTCTGTATAGTTTGTAATAAGGTTATTAATGTCTTTATGTGATAATTCTTTTTTTTCATTTTCATCACAGAAGTCTAAAAGTTCTTTTTGACAAATTTCAAAAACTCGATATTTCATAGCACTGATTTCTCTTTCTGAATAGTTGCTTAATTCTACCTTTCCTGAAGCTATTTCTCTACAATACATTTCAATTCTAGCATCTCGAATATTCGAGTTTACATCTAGTAATTTATCTTTGAAATTTCTAATATCTTTTTGTTCGAGATTGCCCCAGAGTTCAGTACCTGAATCATCTTCTATTTTAAAGTTATCAGAAATTTTAGGGATTACTTCATTTATTAAAATTTGTTGAATTTGATTGATTTCGTGAATCTTGCAGTCGTTAATCTTTTCAACTAACATACTGAAATCCCATTCTTCAAACTCAAATCGTCCATCAATTTCTTTGTGGAAATCTATAGTTCTTTTCGGTTTTTGTATTTTTCCACATAACATTATTACTTTTTCAAAATTGTAATCATCTTTATATTTTGAAATTGTTTCACGAACTTTTTTAGGTGTTGAAGTGGATGTAACTTGAAAAGAAATATCATTAACATTATCCCCTAAATCAATAGAAGTATAATTTCCTTCTTCTGTGTTTAAATTAATAAACTGACGGTCTTTGTAAATAATATTCAATATATCTCTAAGAATATTTTCTAAATGAATATTTATGTCTAGAAGATTTAAATGAGAATTCAACTTAATTTTACTTTCTAATAAAGCAAATGCACTAGTTATTATGTCTGTTTGTACTCTTGCCATTCAGTTTTTTTAAATTGTCTAAAACTTATTTATAAGCTTAACTAGTCATATCTTCCAAGTGTAGGAAAATATGATAATTATATAATTTTTTAGTGGAAATTCTTTCATAGCATAAAGGAAGAATTTGTGTCAATAAATTTACAGAAATTAAAGTTATCTTTTACAAAAAGTTTTGATTTAATTATAAACGAAAGAAGTTTATAAATCATCGGTTTTGTTGTCCAAAGAAGAGGTTGCTTCGTGCCTCGCAATAATGAAATCAAGTTGACATACTTTTACTTTTCGTACTAATTCAATTTTTTATGGAATGGCAAGTGTCCAAAGCCTGTGCTCAATTAGATTGGGGAACCAAATAAAAAGAATGGACACGATAATGGAATAAAAAGTAGAATTTCAGAAAAGTAAAATAAGTCTAGATTTCATGCATTGGATGTGCTGAACTTGTTTCAGTATCGGTCAACAGAAAAGAATAAAGAGTAATAAAAAACACGTCTATTTTTTTATTAAAGTTCGTGCTGAATTTACTTCTATCAATAGAAAAGATAGACCGTAAAAGT
>JQIA01000325.1_pt1 | contig 23421 bp, 20 predicted proteins | sample 811431 | NCBI WGS metagenome assembly JQIA01 (sample SAMN02998118, study PRJNA258478) | marine sediment metagenome | biome: marine; feature: seafloor; material: sediment; isolation source: oil-polluted sediment collected from 3 locations (0.5 km, 0.7 km and 0.9 km)... | place: USA: Gulf of Mexico ...
CTATTAAGAGAAGCCCGCAACATCGTTGCGGGCTTTTTGCTATGTAAAATAAAGTAAAGTTTAGTGATAATACGTATGGTGAAATGTGTATTAAAGCGGTATTGAGTGCATTGAATTACCCTGTAACTTATTGAAAAGTAAGTAAATTAATAAAGAGATAAATGTTTGAGTTCGCTATAAAAAGAAATATAAACTCACGACTAGTAGTGAGCAAAGTAAACCATTTTATAAAAGCGAATTTAAATAAACTTTTACCGTATAGCAGCCTCAAACTAAGAACTTGTCGGTGATATCCTTACATTTGGACAGCCGGTTACTGAGAGCTTCTTTGGTAATCTAAAACAAGATCGTGTTCACTGGAGAATCTATGAATTCCAATATGATGTACAACAAGATGTAGTGAATTATATAACCATGTGGTATAAAAATGACCGACTACATTTTTAATTAGAGTATCACAGGCTAATGATTTTGAATTGAAAATGAATAAGTAGAAAAAGTAGCTTAGCTGGGTGACTGAATTTATTTGACCAGATTATCCCTACCTCCTCATCAATTTGGAATATTCTTGGTACATATGTATTACGAGCTGCCAATTATGAGTTATGAAAAACCTTTACTTTTAATAGAGCAAAAATACAACCTGAAAGCAAACCGAGTAAATGCGCAGTATTAGCCATATTTATAGGTAAGAGGTTAGCAAAACCAAGTACAATCCAAAACAATAAAAAGCCAACAATAGGTTTAGATAATGATAAATCTTTTTCTGGTGCTAAATATCCCATCCACCAAACAAAGCCAACCAGCGCATAAACAACGCCAGATAAGCCGCCAAAATTAGAGCCAGATACAAAGAACTGCCCTATATTAGAAATAATGGCTGAAATAAGTAGCAAACTGATTAACGTACCCTTGCTTAATTTTTTTTCAATTTCTCCACCAAGTTGCCACCACCACATGCTATTAAAAATAATATGTAGCCATGAAAAATGAAAAAAAATAGGACCTAAAAGTCGCCAAGGTTCATTGATAAAAGGATCAAGGGAGAATTGTTCATAAAAGCGTAAGTATTGAAAAATTGAACGCGCCCAACCAATATTACTAGCAAAAAAAACTAACCAACATAAAGCAAAAACAACTAACGTAATAACGCCAGCATGAGCAAGAAAGTTCTCTTTAAAGGTAGTTAATAAAGTTAAATCATTATTGTCAAAAGTAACTATTTTTCCTTGTTGCCAAGCTGCCTTTTGATATTTACTGTGATAAGGCTGTTGAATAAATAATTCAAACTCGTGTTTAGCTTGAATAATATCAGTGTGCGGGCATAGAACAACATAAATTGATGTAGATTTATCGGCAGACAGGTTCTTTTTTTCACTAGTAACTTGCGCAGCAATCCCTAAAGTCACCAAGTAATTAGTAAATAATTGAGCTATATTTTTTTGCTCTAACTCTACTAAGGGTGATAAATGCTCATATCCTAGCTGACTCATTTTTATCCTTAACGGGAAATTTTATCGGAATGTTGTAATTGCCATTGAGCATAGCCACCATCAAGAGAGTATACTTGGGTGAAGTCTTGGCTGATCAAAAACTGCGCGGCTTGTTGGCTTGAATGACCATGATAGCAACAAACTACCACAGGAAAATCAGGATCGGCTTCGCGTAAAAAATCACTAATATTTTCATTGGTCAAATGAATTGCATTTTTAATTCTGCCATTAGCAAATGAATTGGCATCACGAATATCAACCACTACATGGCTGCCGTTATTGAGTACTTCCACTAACTCGAGTACTTGCATATGAATGAATGTTGGCTCTATGGTTGAAGACATACTTGCTATTTCTAATTAATAAAACTTAGGTATAATCTAACACAAACTAACTATAGAAAAATTTATGTTTGCGTTACTTATTTATCGTTTATTATTCTTGCTATTACTTCCGCTATTATTAGCTGCCTTATTACTGCGCTCAAGAACAAACTATCAATACAGACAAAGGCTGGCTGAGCGCATGGGGTTTATTCCAAAACCCGTTAAAAAAGGAGGTATTATTATACACGCAGCGAGTGTCGGCGAGGTAATAGCTTTAACACCTTTTGTAACTCAATTATTGCAAAGTCACCCTGAACTGCCTATCACCTTGACCACATTTACCCCAACAGGCTCCATTCAAGTTCAAAAAACTTTTGGCGTTAAGGTTCAACACAGCTATTTACCCTTAGATTTATTTCCTTGTACGCAACTTTTTCTTTCAAGGCTACAGCCTAAGATTATGATTTTTATGGAAACAGAATTATGGCCAAACATGATTCAACAGTGTGCAAATAAAAAGATTAAACTTTTATTGATTAATGCACGATTGTCACAAAACTCAGTCACTAGTTATCAAAAATTAAGCCCTTTAATTAAACCTATATTAAATTGTTTTGACAAAATTTTGTGCCAAAGTGAAGAAAGTTTTCAGCGTTTTCTATTCTTAGGTAGAATAAGGACACGTTGTGAAGTTTCTGGTAATTTAAAATTTGATATCTGCAATAATGTGAGTATTAATACAAAAATAGTTTCATTACGAAAGTTGTTACCTGAAAACCGTCAAATATGGTTAGTAGCAAGCAGTCATGATGGAGATGAGGAGATTGCATTAACTGCTTTTTCTCAAATTAAGCAGCAGTTTCCCAACTTATTGTTAGTGCTTGTACCTCGTCACCCTGAACGTTTTCAACTGGTTGCTCAATTGTGTCAAGCGAAGGGTTTTAATTTAATGAAACGCAGTGATAATATTCCTGTAATTAATCAAGATATTTGGTTGTTAGATACGTTAGGTGAGCTAATGCCAGCATATGCCTTAGCTTCTATCGTCACTATGGGAGGTAGTTTTAGCGATATTGGTGGTCATAATCCACTTGAGCCAGCATTATTTAAAAAGCCGATTGTTGTTGGTAATGATATGAGTAATTTCAGTGAAGTATTAACGCAATTACAACAACAAAAAGGTATTGTTCAGCTACCAAGTGCTAGTAATGCAGAGGAACAATCGAAGATGTTATCAACCGCAGTATTAAGCTTATTACAAAATAGCGAACAAGCGACAGTATTAGGCTTACATGCATATCAAGTAGTTATAGAAAATCAAGGTGCTAGCAAGCGAACATTGGCAGCGGTAGAGGAGCTTCTAAATGAAACAAGCTGATAGCATAAAAGTATGGCAACAAGATAATACATACTGTCTTTATGATAGTGCTGTTATTATTGAGTTTTTTCCTGAAATGCTCAGTCCACAATATTGGCAAGCTAAGCGGGCTGTAATGGGCTCTGCACAAGGGCGAGGAACTACTTGGTTTGTTCGCTATGTTTCCAACACCAAATCAGAGCAACACTGGGTATTGCGACATTATTATCGGGGTGGTTTGATTGGTAAAATGGTTAAAGATAGCTACTGGTTTAGCTCACAAAAAAATACCCGTGCTGCCCGTGAATTTGATTTGCTTACTTATATGCAAAGTCTTAAATTACCAGCGCCAAAACCTATTGCATATAAAGTAGTAAAGCATGGTTTTTTTTATCAAGCGGACTTACTCAGTAGTCGCATTGAGCATGCACAAGATTTAGTCGCTATTTTATCAAAGAAAGCAATAACTCAAGTCTTATGGCAGAAAATAGGCACAACGATTAGGCGCTTTCATAATAATAATATTTATCACCATGACTTAAATACCCATAATATTTTAATAAATGAAAAAGAGCAGGTATTTTTAATTGATTTTGATCGTGGAGAAATTCGCGATGCGAGTCAGAAAAGCTGGCAACAAGCTAATATGGCACGCCTGCAACGTTCTTTGAATAAAGAACTCAACCGACTTGATAACTTTCATTTTACTAATGATAACTGGCAGTTTTTACTTAAGGGCTATTTTGATTCTAACTACGCTGCATCTAAAGCATCTTGATAACGTTGCTGATACATTTCTTTTGCTTTTATTAGTCCAGGCATGGCAGCTTCAGTGGTATAAGGGCGTAAGATTACTAATATCTTTAATACTCCTTGATAAAATACGGGATCATTGATATCTGTAACAACATGTTGAGTCTGATAAAAACTTAACCAGAAGGTATTAACAATTCTAAGAATACTAACTATATCTGCTAATTCATCATCATTAAAATTAATGATTTCATCATTTCGTAAAGAAAGAAGTAACTGGCTAACACGCTCTGCAATATAATGTTGAACTTCAACATATTTTTCACGTAAACTTGGACTTTTATCAAGTAATACAGGTAAATTACTATAAAAAAAACGAAATTTCATCATCATCTGAAAAACCGCATCCATGTATGAAATAAGGGCATCAAGCGGTTTTAGATCAGTACTTACTTGTGCAAAGGTATCAAGTAATAAATCACGTGCATACTCGTCATAAATTGACAAAATAATGTCTTCTTTATTTCGAAAGTGATAATACAAATTACCTGGGCTAATACCTAAATGGGCAGCAATATGGTTAGTCGTAACATTTCGTTCGCCTTGCTCATTAAATAATATTATGCTTGCCTGAATTATTTTATCGCGGGTTTTCATAAAAATTACTTTTTTTCCATAGCTAAAATTAATCACAGTCTAATTTTCTATAATACTATAAAATAGTTTTTTTGAGCAAATACTTTAATCGTTATGTTCAAATTACGCAAACGTCAAATACCGATGATTAATTCAATTTATAATTTTTTTACGCTTACGCTTGTCAAAAACTTGAGTAAACCATTACAATAACAATAATAGTCTTCTAATACTGTATATAAATTTATGAACATAAAAGCAATTTATCCTGGAACTTTTGATCCTGTCACGAATGGGCATACTGACTTAATTGTTCGTGCAAGCCGTTTATTTTCAGAGGTTATTATTGGCGTTGCTTCAAGCCCAAGTAAAAAGCCACTTTTTTCGCTTGAGCAAAGAGTTGATATGATCAAACAAGTCACCTCTGATCTCAATAATGTAACAGTAGTTGGCTTTAGTGGTCTGCTCATTGACTTTGCTAAGCAACATCAAGCAAAAGTACTTATTAGAGGTTTACGAGCAGTATCAGATTTTGAATATGAATTTCAGTTAGCCAACATGAATAGGCAATTATCACCTGAACTCGAGTCTATATTCTTAACGCCCGCGGAAGGAAACTCCTTTATTTCTTCTACTTTGGTTAAAGAAGTTGCGCTGCATTCAGGGGATGTTAGCAAGTTTGTTAATCCTATTGTAAAAACAGTATTAGATCAAAAACTAGCCTGAAATTAACAGTGATACTAAAGGTAAAAATCATCGAAGAGCAGAAGTTATTGTTGGCAGTTCGGGCAATACACTGAACTACGGTTTGCTTGTCGAATTTCTAATAATACTTCTCGACAAGTTAAGCACTTTTCTCCTGCTCGGCCATAAACACATAAAGATTGCGCAAAATATCCCGGTTTACCATCGGCTTGAGTGAAGTCTTTTAAAGTAGTACCTCCTTGCTCAATTGCTGCGCTAAGTATCTGTTTAATATGTTTAGTTAGCTCAATGTAATGCTTTTTTGAAACTTTACCTGCTTGTTTTCTTGGATCAATTCCTGCTTTAAACAAACTTTCATTTGCATAAATATTACCTACACCAACGACGATATGGTTGTTCATTAGAAAGGTTTTTATTGCGACTGTTTTTTTTCGTGATTTTTTATATAAACAATCATCTGTAAAATCAGTGGATAAAGGCTCTGGACCAAGCTTTTTAATTAATGCATGCTCATTAATATTTTCTGTAATCCACAGAACACAACCAAAACGTCGAGGGTCATTAAGCCTCAAGGTTAAGCCGCTTTCTAATACTAAATCAAAATGGTCGTGTTTAGTAACAGGTGTGTCTTTGTCAATGACTCTAATTGTACCTGACATGCCTAGATGTAATATTAATGTGCCTTTAGCCGTTTCAAGTAAGAGATATTTAGCACGGCGATTAATATTAATAATTTTTTCACCGCAAATCTCAGCAATTGTCGGAGTAATTGGCCAACGCATTTTAGCATTACGGATGACGACATGACTGACATTTTGGCCTAATACATGAGGTTCAATTCCACGCCTGCAAACTTCTACTTCTGGTAGCTCGGGCATAATTTAAATAACCGCTCTCATTTTGTTAAGTTTAATATGTCGATAAAATTATATCTTCTGTTGTCACATAGAGATTAGCTACTACCTAAAATGCTATCTTCAATATCGCTTTTTAATCTTTCTGTTTTAAGGTACTCGCAAGTTTATCGAATCCATTCACGTATATAACTTTACATTAACTCTTTAGAACTTGGTAACAATATTTTGCTGTCTAAAGAAAGTGATCGCTGTCTTCCCAAAGAGGATAGTTTAATTGTTGTTGCAGGTATTGTTGGTACCTACCTAAATGCCTTTTTTCAAGTTACGGAGCAACATTGAATGGCTTTGTTAATGCCGTTTAATTGGTGCAAACAGAAGCGAATTATAGCCAGTTGAAAGATAACTATGGCATACGCCGTACTAAATAAAGGTTTTTGGCTATACGCTGATAAGTTACATGCTTGGTATAAGAAAAATCAAGCGGATACTGCTGGCTTGTTGGATTTTAACCGCCTAGAAAACCGTTAATATAAGATTGACCATTAACGAGTTGTTCAGGGCCATATGCCCCTGCATTGTCTAATCTCTTGCATCCATGTGGCGTTAATTATTAAATAAATAACATGATACTCGCTAATTTTAACAAACCCTGAATTCAAAAATATAAGTAATTACCGACTTAGTGGTATCAATAAAGTAGAATCAAAATAATTACTTTGGCTCATTGAGCGTAATTTTAGTTTGCCATTCAAGCCAATCGCTATTTACATTTTGATGTAACACAAAACGTGGGTTATCATCTTGGGTATTATTTCGTTGAATATGGCTACTTTGAAAGATATCGTCATCGTCAAGTTCAGGGGTAGCAAAAGCAATACCACCAGCAATTAATGTTTCAATAGATTCTGATTCAATATTCACACCAGAGAAAATATTGGCTTCGATATTTATACCGCTAGTATTCCAAAATTTACTGCCATTATTAACTAGTGGCGCGTAACGTTTAGCAATATTAATAAAAATATTAACAGTATCGGCTGTAGCTGATAAATCAATACCAATCACTTTACCAACTTTTACCTGACGATATAGCACCGGGTTACCAACCCGCACCGATCCAAGCTTTTGCGCGGTTAACTTGATATTTAGGCCATAAGGTAAGCTTGTTACCGTTGGAGGTAATTCAAGAGCATTAAATACGGTATTAATTTCTGATTCAGTAACGCTTATATTCATAATGTTGTTAGGCAATAAACCAATAAAAGCACCATCAAGTAAAGCCGTAATGTTTTTTGAACCGACTAAACCTATTTCAGGCTCTTCTAGCCAAAACTGGCTGCCCACTTTAGCGTATTTAGCACCAATATCATTAAGCAACACCATGGCAGTAACACCAACATTGTCATCAGAAAATATTAGCCGCTCAACTGCGCCTAGTTCTTGTTGTTGATACACAACTTTAGTACCAACCTTTAATCCGCTATAATTGTTAAAATTAATGCGGATGCTTAAAGCTGAACTTTCCGCTTGCTCTATGTGATCAAACAGATGAAAAGTTTCTAATTCAGGTACTTTTTTAAGCCCTTGCTGTTTTATCTTAGGATTATAAAAACTAATACCGCCTCGCAATATTGCACCTATAGATTCGGTTTTAACAATAAAATTACTTAAGTCACCACTTATAATGATACCGCTAGCATTATAAAAACGAGAATTTGCTTTGATTAACGCTTGATGTTCTTGGTCAATGGTAATATTTACTAATACCTGATCAGATTTTTTATCTAGGGTAACATTGTCAACTTGACCAACAATAACACCCCGATAACTAACATGACTACCAGGGGTTGCGACATTAGCATTTTGGGCTATCAAACTTAACTGTAACCCTAGGGCGCTAGCAGGTTTTGCTGGCGGGGCTGTTAATAATTCAAAAGCAGTTCTAACACCGCTGTTAGTTTTATTTAAATTAAAGGTAATATAACTGCCACCTAGTAGGGCATCGGTATCGGTTACACCAGACAAACTAAGATTAGGCTTAGCTAACCAAAATTGGGTATCAGCACGTAAAATATATTGATACTCAGGTAATAAACCTACAGCTAATTGATTGATTTCACCCTGATGGTTGATGTTATGAATTGCGCCAATTTCAATACCTCGATATAAAATACGGGTGTTAAGACTGACTTGTTCATTAGCAGAAAGTGTTAAGGTAAAATGTGTTCGTTGTTGTGCTAACGCTTGATTAGCAAATAGAGTAAATTTAGTACCATTAGTAATCTCATTACCCTCTTTAGTACGAGCACTTGGCTGGGCATTTAGTGGGGCATTAACAAAAGAGATACCGCCCGTTAAAATACTTTGTAATGATTGAACACTAATATCAATACCCTGTAAGTTTGCTTTTATTTTTATGCCTGAATTATTATAAAAGTGGCTACTGTTAGATACATAGTGCTGAAATTTTGGCAGTACATGAATGTGTATTAAATGTTGATTATAACCAACGGCTTCAATGGCTTGAATGTTACCAACGACTTGTTGTTTAAAGTACACACTATTGCCTACTTGTAAGCTATGTCTGATATTAGTTTCTATCACCAGATGCAAACCTGGCTCCGAATATTTATAAGGCGGTTTTTTATTAAAAACAGTAAATGTATTCGTTTTTTTACCCTGAAGAGAGGGTCTGATACTGATATAAGTACCAGTTAGTAGCGTTTTAGCATTGGAAATGCCAGTTAAATTCATTTTTGGGGATACTAAATAAAACTGCGATTGTTCGGTTAGGTACGGTATTATTCTGGGGTTAACTTTTGCTTTAGCGGTTATTTTTCTACTGTTAGGATCTATTTTGCTAAACGATTCAATTGCTCCTATGGTTAGCCCTTGATATAAGATGGCGGCATTATGGTCAATGCCAGCATCCCACTCTAAAGTCAGTTCAATTTCATGGCCCATTTCAGCTGATTGAAAGTCAGCATGTAGGGGAAAGTGTTGACCATTTTTCGCAGGCGCTAAATCAGTTTGATAACTTAAAGTATCGACCGCTATTCCACCAGAAATAATCGATGCTATCGAGTCAGTACTAACCTTAAGGCCACGGGTAAGTGAGCCAGTTAATTGTACGCCACTAGTATTCCAAAATATCGCGTTTTCTTTAATTAAATGCGCGTATTCTTGCTTAATAAAAACGTTAATGTTGATGACTTGATCACTTTCTAGATAATGATAACTAGTAACATGACCAATGGGAATTTGCTTGAAGCTAATGGGTGAATTTTCGCTGATAGAGCCTAGCACATTGCTTTGTAAGGTAAGGTACAAGCCTGGTGTAGTCATGTCTAATTGTGGCGCTTCATTTAAAGCAACAAAATGATCTTGGCTTTCAGCCCCTTCATTAGTATCAGGAATAATATTGATGTAACTACCTGATACTAAAGTATCTAACCCTGACACACCTTGTAAAGAAATGTTGGCACTTACTAACCAAAACTTTGTGTTATCAGTTAAATAATTTGCAAAAGTTTTTGACATCTCTACTTCAGCAATAACATGTTGTAAATCATCAGAAGGCACTACGTTATTCACTATGCCAGAAACCAAACCTTTATAACGAATTTCGGTTTTTTTTGATACGATACCCGCACCATTTTCAAACTCAATAGTAATAAAAACGCCTTGATTTGACATGGCGTTAATACCTAACCACACACCAAAAATAAGGGCAATAAAAGGCACAAACCAAATAATAGAGATTCCTTGGCGTGGTACTATATCGGCATTGGCTGAATTATTTGTTGCTTGGTGCAAGCTATTATTTAATGGTTTATTCGTAGTCATCTTTTTCCTTTAAAGGCAGACCCATGTTAATGGTTGTTTTTTATTGATCTAACACCCGGTGATCAACCGTTTTATCCCAAAGTAGTCGAGGATCAAAACTATTAGCAGCGAACATTGTAAAAATAACGGTTAGCGCAAAATAATTAATTGCGGGACCTGCTGATACCGAGGTAACAAAGCCAAGTTCAACTACCGCAACTAACAAAGCTACCACAAAAACATCAAGCATTGACCACGGCCCTAGAAATTCAAGCACATGATAAAACTTACTGTGTTTATCGGGTCTTAATCTCACACCAGTATGTACTCGATAAACTAATAAAAACAAACCGATAATTTTAAGTAAGGGCACGATAATACTGGCTGTGAAAATAATGGCGGCAATGGGGTACAAACCATGATCAATAAACTGCCCAATTCCTGAAAGTATGGTTGATGGTTCAGCAATACCTAAGGAATAAATAATCATGACAGGATAAAAGTTAGCAGGAATAAAAGCTAATAAAGCCGCGATATTCCAGGCTAAAGTATACTGTAAACTATTTGGTTTACGCTGATAAAAAAGTCCCTTACAACGAATACAACACTGCGGCTGACTTTGTAAAATATTTACCCTGTGGCACTTGGGGCATAAGGCTAAATTTTCTTGTTTAGCTGTTTTAATCAACAAATTTATCCTCCAATGTTTGCCATATGTAATCTTGATCTAAGGTGCTTGATGCCATGGTGGAGGAGATAAGCCAAAAAATAAACGCCAATAATCCCATATTGACTGAGAGTTCAGTATCATCAAGTAATTTATACATAGAGACAACAATACCAAGCATGAACACATTGAGCATAGTCCAATGACCAAGGTGATGATAAGCACGAAAAAAGCTTAATAAAGAAGGTGTTAGCTTATTGAATTTAAAGCTATAAGTAATATAAAAAGCACCAAACAAACGCACAATGGGTACAGCTATAGCGAAAAGAAAAACTAAGCTAGCAATCAGAAAAAAACCACGGTCTATAAGTACTAAAACACAATCTAGCAATGACGCTTGATGATATTGTCCCAGTAAAGTAACCCCCATAATAGGTAACGAAATAGCTGGGAATAGCAATATAATCCCTGTGAGCGACCAAAAGAAGCTGCGTTCAATAGAATCAACTTTACGTTCAATAATCGTACTACCACACCGCGAACACTTTACATTTTGCCCTTGTTTTAGGGTAGGTCGATTATACAAGGCATCACACTGTTGACATACTATTAGCTGTTTAGTATTCCCGTTGTTAATTACATTACCCTCAACTTTTTAGTACAAATGCAGTGATTATATTCTATGAGATATAAACAAAAAAAGCAGCGATAAACGCTGCTTTTTTTTAATTTTTAATTGTTCATTCTTATTTTAATGACGACATATATTTCACTAATTCAGCAATATCTGTGTCTGATAACTTAATAGCAATATTTCTCATCATGTCATTTCTATCGTTTGCGCGACTACCATCACGAAAAGTTGCAATTTGTTTTTTCAAATAATCAGCATTTTGCCCCGCAATGGCTGGAAAACCTGCTTGAGCTATACCTTTACCTTTCACTCCATGACAAGCCACACAAGCAGTAATACCTTTATTAACATCGCCACCAAAATATAACTTCTCACCTATATCACTACTCTTACCTTTACCTGCATTAGGTGTTTGCACAGCAAAATAAGCAGCCAAATCATTCATGTCTTCCGTAGAAAGAGCAGCAACCATGCCAACCATTACGGGATCTACTCGAGCACCTGATTTAAAATCAGCTAATTGTTTAGTAATGTAGTTAGCACTTTGACCTGCTAATGTTGGGTACATAGAAATAGCACTATTACCATCAGCACCATGACATGATGCACACATTACTGATTTTTTTTGTCCTGTCTTAACATTACCAGTATAGATTGCCGAGGCGGTAGTTGATGTAACAACGTTAACACTTGCAGAAGAAGCATTTACAATTGATGTATTCGAACTCTTACTAGAAGTACCTTTTTGCTTGTTTACGCGTTTTTGGCTAGAGAAATATGCTGCTAAATCTGCCATATCTTGATCAGATAAATTAGCCGCCATTGGCGCCATCATCATGTCAGTACGAGTACCCGCTTTAAAGTCGTTTAATTGTTTAACAATGTATGCGGCATGCTGTCCTGCTAAGTTTGGGTAATTCGCAGCAGGGCTAACGCCAGTAGCACCATGACAAGCACCACAAACGGCTGCTTTCGCTTTACCAGCTTCAGCATTACCTTCAGCTGCATTAGTCGTATTAATAGCACTGACTACCAACAATAGTGACAAAATTATTTTTTTCATTGAATTGCTCTCTGCTTATCGTTAATGATTTATATAAATTTAAGTAATACCAACAAGTTAGGGACTAAATATTTATATAATACTGGTATTGTATCTAAAACTGCCCGCATTTTACACTAATCTTGTCCATGTGTAACAGTAACTTGGAAAAAATTGTTAAAAAAGCTAAGAAAAACGCTATAATATGGTTTTACTTTTTCAACGAGTTAAGTCCTTGTCTTCTACAACTATACATCTAAGCAAAGCTACATTTACTATTAGCGCACCTGATATTCGCAAATTACCTGAAGACACTGGCATTGAGGTTGCATTTGCAGGTCGCTCTAATGCGGGTAAGTCGAGTGCTTTGAACACCTTAACAAATCAAAAAAGTTTAGCCAGAACCAGTAAAACGCCAGGCAGAACACAATTAATTAATGTATTTGAAATTGGCGACAACAAGCGTTTAATTGATTTACCTGGTTATGGCTTTGCGAAGGTTCCATTGGAAATGAAAAAAAAGTGGCAAAAAGCCCTAGGTGAATATCTAGAAAAACGTGAGAGCCTAAAAGGCTTAGTGGTATTAATGGACATTCGCCATCCATTAAAAGATTTAGATATGGATTTGATTGAATGGGCAGTTGATAGCGAATTGCCCGTATTAGCTTTATTAACGAAATGCGATAAATTATCGCAAGGAAAGCGTAGCACCGAAGTATTAAAAGTAAAGAAGACACTTGCTGAGTTAAATGGAGATATTCGCGTACAAGCATTTTCTTCATTAAAGCGTACTGGCTCAGAGCAAGCCAATACCATTATTTGTGATTGGTTTGGTCAAGAAAAATAAATGGATCAATACCAATTACATTAAGTAGGGGAGCTATTTTATACTTGTTAAAATGATCACATATTTAATATGATTGGTATAATACAGTGAGAGAGATAAAGATGTACATCTGTGAATTTTAGTTACTTAATACTTCAATTAAATAAAAGTTAAAACAGGTTTTAACTTTTATAATTCCAATTTTTTCGCCTATTATCCTCCTTAACTCAATAAGAAATTTAATGGCTTATTTACTTTTAACATTCACTACTTTATTTTGGGCTGGTAACTTTGTTCTAGGTCGATCTATGCACTTAATAATATCACCTATTGTTATGGCTGAGTTACGTTGGACACTAGCCTTGCTATTGATCTTGCCTTTTGCTCTACCAAGGCTTAAAAAAAATAAAAAAATCATTTTAAAACACTGGCCAATACTTACACTATTATCAGTATTAAGTGTTGCCTGTTTTAATAGCTTTATTTATTTCGGTTTAACCATTACCACAGCAACTAATGCCACTATTTTACAATCCATAATACCCATTGCCATCTTAATATTTTCTGCCTTATGGTTTAAAGTTCACGTGTCTAAAAAGCAATGGCTAGGTGTACTTACTTCATTTTCAGGGGTTTTAATACTTATAACTCAAGGGCAATTATCAAATTTACTGAATTATAATGTTAATCAAGGTGATATTTATGTATTAATTGCTGTCTTGTCTTGGGCTGTTTATTCCGTTCTATTACGATACCGCCCTGTTGAATTGGATGGTTTTTCTTTTTTTTGTATTACCGTTATCATTGGTGTAATTGTTCTATTACCCTTCGCGCTTATTGAATACTTCTATTATTCACCACCTATGAATTGGCAAAAAAATGCGAAATTAACCATTATATATATGGCTGTTTTTCCTTCTATTTTAGCTTATATTTTTTGGAATAAAGGTGTGGAAGAATTAGGTGCGGCTAAGGCTGGTTTATTCATTCATTTAATGCCTTGCTTTGGCTTAGTTTTGTCTTCATTATTTCTTAAAGAGCAAGTGTTCATTTTTCATATCAGTGGTATTGTTTTGATCTTTTTCGGCATCTACCTAGCTGTTTTTTGTAAAAGTTCAGGTAGTACATAAGTACGTTAAAAAATTAAACTTTAAAGGTGTTAGCAAGTTTCTGTAATGAAGCGGCTAATTGAGCCTGTTCGTTTGCTGTTATTGCTATTTGATTGGCTCCAGTCGTCGTTTCTATTGATTTTTGCTCAATCGCCGCTACATTTTTGGCAACATCCTGAGTAACAATCGCTTGCTCTTCAATAGCGGTAGCAACTTGCTCTGTCATTGCAAAAATAGATCCTACTGATGTCGTAATTTCTTCAAGAACATTTTCAACATTTTTAGAGTTTTCAACCGCTTTTTCTGCTTTTTTCTGACTTGTTTCAATAACATTAAAAGCTGAATTAGCATTCTTTTGTAAAGATAAAATAAAGCTTTCAATTTCAGATGTTGACTCTTGTGTACGCTGTGCAAGCGTGCGTACTTCATCCGCAACAACAGCAAAGCCACGGCCTTGTTCCCCAGCTCTAGCTGCTTCAATAGCAGCATTTAACGAAAGTAAATTAGTTTGATCCGCTACCGACTTAATAACATCAACAATGTTGCTTATATTATTACTACTTTCATGTAAATTATTTATTTCTATGGCCAAGCCATCAATATCACTAGCTAAATTTTCTATCGATTGATATGACTGCTTTACAATGTCCAAGCCATCTTTTACTTGAGTATCTGCTTTTTTTGCGGAGTCAGCGGTGTTTTGTGTATTGTTTGCTACTTCTTTTACCGTAGCTGAAAGCTCTTCTATCGCAGTGGCAATCAAACAAATACCGTCTTGTTGTTCTAATAAAGACGTAGAATTATAATTACACGTACTCGAGGTTTCTTTAGCTGTAGTGGCTAGCGCTATACTGGAAGATGACATATATTTAATCACCTCTGAAAATTTATTTAAGGTTTTATTAAGCGACGTTGAAATTTGACCTAGTTCATTTTCCCCCTCAAATTGGCTGTGAACCGTCAGGTCATTGTCATGGCGAACCTTTGCCATAACACTTGTTAAGTTTTCAACTCTACCACTGAGATCTTTAATTGTATAAAGGCTAATGGTAATCGAAATAACCATTAAAGAAATAAACATAATAACATTAAGTATCAGTGAGTTAGTGGCGCCTATTTGTTTAACGTTTACTAGTAACAATATTTCTTGCCCTAACTTATTTTCTATTTTTTTCAGCTGCGTTATTCTGTTAGTTGCTTGAGAAAACCAATATTGGGCATCAACATTGAAGCTGTTTTTTTTGTTTGTAGCGAGTACTCTTAACTTTTTAACTTCTTCTATAGAGGGGGTATTTAGTTGTTGATTATAAAAATTATGGTTTTTCTGATTAGTAAAAACATTGTAATTATCAAAATAGGTGTTTTGTTCGCTAACTAAAGTGATAAATTTAACAAACATGCCTGATGAAAATTTATCCTGAGCGAAAGCATTACTTAAAACAGCGCGCTCAATACCAGCACGCTCTTTACCTTGTAAAAAATTATAATAAGCAATAGTTTCTTTGGTAATTAGAGCATCAGAGCTGATTTCTGCGTTTAATGTTGCAACACTTAAGAGCTTTGCATTTAACTTAGTGTAATAGCTTAATGCTTGAGCAAGCGAAATAGATTGTGAATCGACTTGTTGACGTATTTTATTTATTTTTTGAAATTCACTATTAATGTCAGCGTTTAATTGTTTAATTTGATCAATTTGAATCCCACTACTTTTCCAAAAAACTTGTTTTTTATCCTGTTTTTGAAGAGTGTTTTGACGTTGTTGTTTTAATTTGCTTACAAATTTAGTGCCTTTTGAACCGAGGTAACCTGCTGTTAATCCTCTTTCTTTTTGTAGTTCATGTACCAATTCACTATATACAACAGACAGTTGTGTTAATGGCGCGATAGTCGCCATTTCATTTTTTACCTTAAGACTATCAAATATTGAGCTGATACTTAACCAAAGAAATCCCAACATGGGTAAGGCAAGCAGTAAAATAATTTTTTTACTAAAAGAAATTTTAGAAAAGTTCATGATATCCCATAAATAAATATTAAGTCACGGTTAGTGAAAACTAAGTGATATTTTATAATGATTTAAATACCCAGTGGTATCGTGGTTTGCAGCCTTAATAATTAGCGAATACTAACTCAAAAGTCTTGTTGTAGCGTGTTTATTTTTACCATTAATAGCATGCTTACTAGAATAACAAATTAACAGGAGCAACGCATGAAATCAATTAATTACTATTAATTGTTAGATTATAAGGTTATTAAATTTTAGGCAAAAAAAAACCAGTAGCGAGGCTACTGGTATATTAGCTATAATAAAAGCTAAAAATTTTAATAATTACAACTAGAAAATTCACATAAAGAGAACGAAAAGAATTATAGAGTATATACTCTAACGCTGCAAGTGCTGAGAGTAAATTAATTGTATTTTATTGATTTTTTCTTATCGTTAGTTTTTAAATTTATCAACTATCCTCGCCCTAACTTAACAAAAGTTAAGCTGATATTTGGTTATCTATCTTACATACAGTAAACTAAGGTCAATTTCCGTTACTAGTGAGTATATGATGCCAACTTCTGAGCAAAAACAAGAGCAAATAAACACCGAAAATACGACTCACTTTGGTTATAAAACCATAGATAAAGAAGACAAAGTATCGATGGTTGCCGGCGTTTTTCATTCAGTGGCAAAGCAATATGATGTAATGAACGATTTAATGTCTTTTGGTGTTCATCGATTATGGAAGCGCTTTACTATTGATGCTAGCGGTGTTCGTCCTGGAAATAAGGTGCTTGACCTTGCTGGTGGCACAGGTGATTTAACGGCAAAATTTTCTCAATTAGTGGGTAAAAAAGGTACGGTAATATTAGCGGATATAAATAGTTCTATGTTAAATGTTGGTCGTGATAAATTACGCGATAAAGGCTTAGTGCAAAATATAGAATATGTACAAGCTAACGCACAGTACTTACCATTTGAAGACAATACTTTTGACATAGTAACTATCGCTTTTGGGCTACGTAATGTAACCGATAAAGAGATGGCGCTACGCTCAATTTATCGAGTATTAAAACCTGGCGGGCGTTTATTGGTGCTAGAATTTTCCAAACCTGAGCATGAATTATTAAATAAAGCTTACGATTTTTATTCATTTAATATTCTTCCTAAAATGGGTGAGTTGATTGCTAAAGATGGTGGCAGCTATCAATATTTGGCAGAATCTATTCGAATGCATCCAGATCAAGAAACCTTAAAAAGTATGATGGATAACGCAGGGTTTGAACAAACGAGCTTTAAAAACTTGACCGGTGGCGTTGTAGCATTACACAAAGGTTATAAATTTTAAAAAAGCAACGCTTAAGTTTACTAAAGGCAAAGACATGTTTGCACAGATATTATCTAGCTCATTGGAATTAATAATCAACAAGGCTTTAGCATTAAATAGCTATGCTGTTGACTTAAATAAACTAGAGCAAAAAACACTTACCATCGCTTTAACGGAACTAGGCTTTCCTTTGAGTTTTAGTGTTAATAGCAATGCTATTATTGTGTCTAACTTAACCGAGCGTGCTGATTGCACTATACATACCAGCGTTAGCACTTTGCGAGCGTTAAAAGTTGAGCAACAACTTACTGACTTAATAAAGCAAGGTAAGTTAGATTTAACTGGCGATATTAAAGTAGCGCAACAATTTTCTGTTATTGCTGAAAATTTAGATATTGACTGGCAAAGTGAGCTAGCTAAGCATATTGGCGATGTACCCACCCATAAACTCGTGAGTTTTGGTAACAACATGGCGAATAAACTACAATTTGCCGCTAAGCAAATTAACGCTGATATGAGTGAATATATAGTGCATGAAAAATGCTTGGTAGCCACTCGCAGTCAAGTTGAAAAATTTAATCTACAAGTCAGAAATGTTAGTGATCAAGTCGACAGTTTAGAGACACGCATTAAAACACTAATGAAAGGACGAATCAAAACGTGAGTAGTATTCGCTTATATCAAATTGTTCGAACATTTTTGCACTATGGCTTAGATGACTTAGTACCTGAGGAAAAGTTACCCTGGTATACTAAACTCATACGCGCATCCTTGTTTTGGTTGAAAAACGAACATAAAGACAAACCCTTAGCACAGCGATTTCGTTTAGCCATTGAAGCGCTTGGCCCTGTATTTATTAAATTTGGACAAATGCTATCAACGCGTCGAGATTTATTGCCACAAGATTTTGCTGATGAATTAGCTCTTTTACAAGATCAAGTCATGCCTTTTGACGGTGAGTTAGCCAAACAGTTGATTATTGACGCGATGGGTATTGAAGTCTTTGAGCAGCACTTCAAAGACTTTGACATATCACCCTTAGCCTCAGCATCTATAGCGCAAGTGCATACTGCAACGTTAATTAAAAGTGACATTGAAGAAAAGGTTGTACTTAAAATATTACGGCCTAACATCACTAAAATGATTCTTGCTGATTTAAACGTAATGTCGAGTTTTGCGAGCATTGTGGCGCGTTGGTTACCTGATGGTAAACGTCTACGGCCTAAAGAAGTCGTTGCTGAATACCACAAAACTATTTTAGATGAATTAGATCTTAACCGTGAAGCAGCGAATGCTATTCAGTTAAAAAGCAACTTTGAACAAGGCAGTGAATACGACAAGGTACTGTATGTGCCAACCATTCATAGTGAATATAGCTCTAAGCAAGTATTAGTCATGGAGCGCATTTATGGTATTGGTGTTGCTGAAACTGATACGTTAATGCAACTTGGTGTAGATATGAAATTATTGGCTGAGCGCGGCGTTGAAGTTTTTTTCACCCAGGTTTTTCGCGATAGTTTTTTTCATGCTGACATGCACCCTGGTAATGTGTTTGTTGATGCCAATAACCCAGCTGATCCGACTTGGATAGCCATAGATTTTGGTATTGTTGGTACGTTAAATAGAGAAGATAAACGTTATTTAGCTGAAAATTTTGTTGCCTTTTTTAACCAAGATTACCGTAAAGTTGCCCAATTACATGTTGATTCAGGTTGGGTTCCCGCAAGTACTAGTGTTGATGAATTTGAGCTTGCTATTCGCACCGTTTGTGAACCAATTTTCAATAAACCACTCTCTGAAATTTCTTTTGGACAAGTACTCGTTAACTTATTTAATACCGCACGCCGTTTTAATATGGAAGTACAACCACAATTAGTTTTACTACAAAAAACGTTACTTTATATCGAAGGATTAGGCCGTCAAATTTATCCACAGCTCGATTTATGGCAAACGGCAAAACCTTTTTTAGAAAATTGGGTAAAAGAACAAATGGGCATCAAGGCGGTATTCTCCAAAATTAAAGATAATCTCCCCTTTTGGAATGAAAAATTACCAGAAATTCCCGATTTAGTTTATGACTATTTAAAGGTAGGGAAAGAGAATTACCAACAGCAAACTACCTTGATGCACCAGATGCTTGAGCAGCAGCACAAGCAAAGTCAGAAAATAGTGCGTAGTATTTTAGCCGTAGGTGCTGTCATCGCGTTAGCGATACTATTAACCTAAAAGTAGCGCTTCCGTAAAGCTGCATAAAGCCGTTATTTTTTACCTTTAGCGAGCTGCGCTCTTAAACTTGCCATCCCTTGTTTAGCAGACTGCTCCTTATGTGCTTCTGTTCGTTTTACTTGACCTAGCTCCCAGTTTAAATCGTCTTGGGGTAGTTCATGTAAAAATCGACTTGCCTCTGTGCGCGTAACATCACCAAATTGTCGGCGCTCTTTGGCGTAAGTAAAGATTAGCTCACGCTGGGCACGAGTAATACCAACGTAAGCCAAGCGGCGCTCTTCTTCAATAGTGCCTTCATCGATACTATTTTGATGTGGTAATAAGCCTTCTTCCATACCAATAAGAAATACATATGGAAACTCTAGCCCTTTAGACGCATGTAATGTCATTAACTGTACTTGATCGCTATTGTCTTCGTCTTCATTACGCTCCATCATATCGCGTAATGTTAAACGAGTAACAATTTGCGGTAGCGTCATTGGATCTTCGTCATCACGGCCTTCTAACATTTGTGTTACCCAGCTAAATAGCTCTGTAACATTTTTCATACGCATTTCAGCCGCTTTTGCGCTCAATGATGTATCGTAAAGGTAATCTTCATAATTAATCTCACGGATCATTGAACGTAACACCGCTGCGGTTTCACCACGTTCAGTTTGATCACTTACATCAACTAACCACTGGGTAAATGCTTGCATTTTCATTAATGCGCGCCCAGTTAATGTTTGCTCTAAACCGAGCTCAAAGCTGGCGGCAAACATGCTAATTTGACGCATGTTGGCATAGCTTCCTAGCTTTTCTAAGGTTGCAGGGCCTAATTCACGTTTGGGCACATTAACTATACGTAAAAAAGCATTATCGTCATCAGGATTTACCAACACCCGTAAATAAGCCATTACATCTTTAATTTCTGCACGTGAAAAAAAGGAGGTGCCGCCACTTATTTTATAAGGAATTCTATTAGTAATCAGCGCCTTTTCGAGTAAACGTGATTGATGATTGCCTCGATACAAAATAGCATAATCTTTATAGCGACTACGGTTCATAAAACGATGACCAATCAACTCACCAATAATGCGTGATACTTCATCAACTTCATCTTTAGTTTGCACCACTCTTAGCTCAACACCATAGGCCAGCTCACTAAACAGGGCTTTATCATAAATATGAGGGTTGTTAGCAATAAGCACGTTAGCACACTTTAAAATACGGCCACTTGAACGATAGTTTTGTTCTAATTTAATTAACTTTAATTGCGGAAAATCTTTACCTAGTAACACCAAGTTTTCTGGTTTAGCTCCTCGCCATGAATAGATAGATTGGTCATCATCGCCTACCACCGTTAAACGCCCGCGCTCTCCTGTAATTAATTTTACCAATTCATATTGGCTAGCGTTGGTGTCTTGGTATTCATCAACTAATAAATAGCGTATTTTATTTCGCCAGCGCTCACGAATTTCTGCATAATTCTTTAATAACAGTGTTGGAATAAGAATAAGATCATCAAAATCTAATGCATTGTAAGCTTTCATGTGTTGATGGTAACGTTGATAAAATTCAGCATATTCATGACTATCCACATCGCTAGCCATTTTCAGTGCAGCATCAGGTAATAATAAATCATTTTTCCAATTGGAAATTTTACTTTGCAGTGTATTCAGTAAATCTTTATCACCATCAAGCTCATCTATGGTTAATTCTTTTAATAGCGCCATGGAGTCTTGAGCGTCAAACAACGTAAAGCCAGGCTTATAGCCCAAGGTTTTAATTTCTCGGCGAACAATATCTAAACCAAGAGAGTGAAAAGTAGAAACGGTTAAACCACGGGTTAACGCTTTACCAAGCATTTTAACCGTACGTTCTTTCATTTCACGCGCGGCTTTATTCGTAAACGTTACCGCTGCAATATGGCGCGCTTTGTAATCACATTGTTGAATAAGATAAGCTATCTTTTGGCATATAACACCGGTTTTACCTGAGCCAGCACCAGCTAGAACAAGACAAGGGCCACTGACGTATTTTACTGCTTCACTTTGTCCAGGGTTAAGTTTCATACTGACTCGGCATTTATTCATCGAAGGGTTTTCATGGGGTGCTAATTTTACCTGTTTTTACTCGCTAGCAAAACAGTTATACTGGTTTCATCCGCTATACTCAGGAATATATTATGATCAACGCTCAAAAAATTGAAGAAATAGCTAAACAACTTACCGATGCAATACCACCAAGCTTAAAAAATATTGCCAATGACTTTGAAGATAAAACTAAAACGGTTATACAGCGTAAATTATCACAGCTTGATGTAGTAACACGTGAAGAGTTTGATGTACAAACGCAGGTATTAATTAAAACGCGCGCTAAATTATTGGAATTAGAAGCGCGTTTAGCACAATTAGAAGCAAACAATGAAGCTTTGATACATATAGTAGATTAGAAACGTTACCTGTGCGAAAAAATTAATGATCAATAAATGTATTCAAAGCTCAAGGTTGATATCCTTTAGGCTAAAATTTACCCTTGTCATCTTAGCTATAGTAGGATTTATGAGTGAAGCTAACGAGCATGTATTTACCACCGAGTCACAACTGGCCTCTCGCTATGAAAAAGAAATAGCCGACTTTTGGCCTCACGGTAATTTCGGATACTTTAGTGGCGCAAAAAATGTGCGTATTAATTATGCTACATTTTCTCATGAAACAAGCCCTAAAAAATGTTTAGTGATTGTGCCCGGGCGCACTGAAAGTTACTTAAAATATAAAGAATTAACGTTTGATTTTTTTAATGCGGGTTTTAATGTTTTTCTTATTGATCATCGTGGTCAGGGTCTGTCGCAACGAGTATTAGCCAATTCAAATAAGGGTTATGTCGAAGATTTTCAATACTATGTTGATGATCTAGCCTTCTTTATTGAAAACATAGTGAGTAAACACTGTGAACAAAAACCTTATATATTAGCTCATTCTATGGGGGCTGCTATTACTGTTAGGTATTTGCAAGCGCATCCGAGTACTATTCAATCAGCGGTACTATCTTCACCAATGTTAGGCTTTGATGGTGGTGGAGTCCCTAAGTTTATTGCTGAATCGTTAATAAAAACCACAGCACAGTTAAATCAATGGATTGATGATAAACCCTGGTATTTTTTCGGTCATAAAGATTTTAGTCAAAATACCTTTGAAAAAAATACGCTAATGCACTCAGCCATTCGCTATCAACAATTCACCAAGCTTTATCAAGCGAATAAAGGCATTCAACTTGGGGGAGTCACTATACAATGGCTCATAGAATCTATAGCAGCATTAGAAACAATTTTTGCTAATATAGATAAGATCACCACGCCAATATTAGTGTTGCAGTCAGGTGATGACAAAGTTGTTAAGAATGAATCACAAGATGAATTTTGTCAGCAGTTACATACATTACAACCGCAATCGTGCCCTAACGGCAAGCCTTTAGTAATCAAAGATGCTTATCACGAATTGTTTTTTGAAAGTGATATTTATCGCCAGCAAGCATTGTCTGCTGTACTTGACTGGTTTAATAAGCACCATTTAAACAAATAAAATGACGAGCAAGCGAGTTTTTAAAACGTATTACAAGGTAAGTGTTTTTGCAAAATCATTTTTCTTAACAATTAGCTAAGCTATT
>JQIA01000326.1_pt1 | contig 23374 bp, 38 predicted proteins | sample 811431 | NCBI WGS metagenome assembly JQIA01 (sample SAMN02998118, study PRJNA258478) | marine sediment metagenome | biome: marine; feature: seafloor; material: sediment; isolation source: oil-polluted sediment collected from 3 locations (0.5 km, 0.7 km and 0.9 km)... | place: USA: Gulf of Mexico ...
AACATCTCAAGTTTACAATTTAACATCAGCTACAGGTTTTGATGCTTTTGAGTTCGCACGAATTAATTATAATGACTGTGAGTCACTGGGGACAATCACGGACTACCGACAAGGCTTGGAGGTTGGTACAGGTCGATTTGGTGGCAAGCCAGAATTAACCTTAGCTGGTACGTGGTTAGGTGGTTATTTTATTGATACATCAATAGTTAGAGGAATGATAGACGGAGCTTATAGTTTATTTTCTGCTGGTGCTGGTTTTGTTATGAGTTCGCGCTTTAGAAGCAATCAAAACATTGACTTACCTGCTAGTGCTTCATTCTTTGACTTCTCCGCTAGTAATTTTGTCAACCCCTCGACAGTGCAAGTTATGGGGGCCATACTGACAAGAGATGGTGTTTTTGATGCTACTGACTCAAATATAACGCCCAATATGTCAGAGGCTGATTTAGTTTCTGATTGGACAGGCAACAATGGTATGCCTAACACCTTTGAGGGTGGGTCTGTCGGGGTAACTACGGAGGTAGCTACAACTATAAACACTATAGGTGTATTTGAAGATTTAGCGGCTACACTATGGACTGCTTTAGACTTGCAGCATTTTGACAACCCTGCTGACGGACAGTTAAGGCATTTAGGGAATACGCCTAGAGAGTTTAAAGTTATCGCTGATTTATCTGTAGACTCAATAGCTAACGATGATATAACAATAAGAGTTGCAAAGTGGGATGATTCAGCGTCTGCGTTTGTGACTGTTTTAGATCAATCAAGACAGGTTAATAATTTTAGTGGCGGTAGAGATGTCGCTTTCTTTAGTATTAATATAAACACAGAGTTAGATAGGAATGACTACATCATACTTAGAGTTGCAAACCAAACCTCGACAAGCAATGTTACAGTTGAGCAAGATAGTTACTATATAGTAGAAGCTAGATAATAATAATTAGTTTAAATATTGCCCGTTAGTCACTCTCCTTCTATCGGGTTTTTTTTCGCCTTGAATAAATGGTACAATAAGCATATCAATTAAAAGGGTCACGAAATGCCAGAACTAAACCTACCGATGATAAAAGGTAATCGACAAGATAATTATGATTATCGTGATAACCTACCTGTAAATATGACTGCTGTTATTCGGAATATAAAAGGCGATCAAGGATACTTATTAACTCATGACGGTTTAACAGAGTTCGCGCAAACTAACGGCAAAGCTAGAGGCGGAGTATTCAACGAAAGATTTAATAGGCATTATAGAGTGTCAGGCGATCACTTCGAATCAATATCACCTACCGGCACTGTTACAACTATAGGTTTAACTGCTGGTGACTCTAATGTTTTGTTTGCTAATTCCTTTAACACTCAAGCTATACTAACTGATGGTAAATTATACTACTGGGATAACGCAACATTGATACAGGTTATTGATGCTGATTTAGGTATCCCAACAGATATAACATGGTTTCGTGGTATCTATGTAATGACTGATGGTGAGAGTTTATTTCATACTGATATCGCTAATGAGTTCTCTATCTCTCCCCTTAAATATTCATCTAGTGAGTTCGCATCAGATAAAATTATAGCAGTAGCAAGGAATGACCAAAACCAAATACTAGCATTTAACCGTTACTCTACTGAGTACTTTTACTTCGACCCCACAGTACCAACAGGCACAAGCGTATTACAAGTTATATCCGGCAAAGCGGCTAAAATTGGAATAGTAGGTGTACAATGCAAAGTAGAAATAGATGGCGCGTTTTTTATCTTGGGCGGAAGAAAAGAAGAATCTCCTAGTATCCATGTATTGAGTGGAGGTCAAGAAACTACAGTAGCAACTAGAGAAGTAGACAAGCTTATATCTAAATACACTGAGACGGAATTATCTACAGTTGTTTTAGAGTCTCGCGTAGTTGATAGAGATAAATTCTTAATTGTTCACTTACCTAATGAAACGCTCTTATATAATCACACTGTAGGTCGCGCTATGGGTGTAGAGGCTGCTTGGACCTATGTTAAAACAGGTGTTGATGTTGATGAAGTATGGCGAGCTAAGTTTGGTGTGTTTGATCCTAGAGCCAGTAAATGGGTGTACGGGGATATTAAAGAAAACAAGCTGGCCTATCTTGATAAACAAACAGCGAGCCAATACGGAGAACAAATAGAGAATGTTGTTTATACTCCTATTGTTGACTTAGAGACTTACAGTATAGATGTATTTGAAATAGACACTATCCCAGGCTACTCAGCAAATATTATTAGTAATTCATTTTCTATGAGCTTTGACGGTGTAACTTACGGTACAGAATACTTTGACCAGATAAGCATATCTAAAGACTATAACACTCGATATATTGCTAGGCGACTTGGTTACATTAGAGACTCGTTTAACTTTAAGTTTAGATTTGTCTCTAAAGATAAAATGGCGTTTAGTGGTTTGAAGGTAGATTACTCATGACACGACAGATATTAAGAAGCCATAACGAAATAAGGCAATCGGTTACTTCTACAGAGCAATTTGTAGAGGACTATAGCGCACTAAAAGAAGATTTAGCAAAAGCTCAATTATCGCTAACTGAGGCTATAGTAAGTTTAAGCCCTTTGTTCGGTACAGGCTCTCCAGAGGGCGTTATAACCTCCAACAATTCTATGGTATACTTTGATACAACAAACAGCCCTACTGACGTTACTCAGTATTTTAATGATACAGTAGGCATTAACACTAATTGGGTACAGGTGGTTTAACATGGGTTTATTTTCTTTCTTAGACAAGCCGTTTAGAACTGGAGCTAGCAGCGCAGCAAGAGAGGCTAAAGAGTCAGGTCAAGAATTCTTAGGGATGCAAAAAGAGTTTGGCGAAGAAATTCGCGGAATATCTCAACAGGGTATGGATGTAGGCTCTCAAGCTCTAGGCGGCTTATCTGATTACTATCTAGGCGCCCCAGATGTTCAGCAACAATACTATGATGATGCAATGGCTAGCCCTGCTTACCAGAATTATATGCAGCAAGGTGAAGAATCCATTCTAAGAAATGCTGCCGCTACTGGTGGTGTTCGTGGTGGTGCTGTAAACCCTGCTCTAGCTTTAAACTCTTTTAATGTAGCTCAAGGTTTGGTAGATCAACGATTAGGTGGTATGCAAGGTTTAGCTAACTACGGGCAAAGCGCTCAAAATCAATTTATATCGGGCTATGGTAACGTGTTAAGCGGTCGAGGCCAGACTATGGGCCAGATTGCTAATGTAGACATTAATCAAGCAGCAGGTAAGCAAAACATGCTATCAGGTTTAGTTGGTGGTTTAGGTTCTGCTGCAATCGGAAAATGGGGTTAATATGGCTTTTCAAATAAATACTTCGCCACTTGTCCAGAGTGGCGCGAATATAGGCAACGCTCTTGCTGGCTTGGGTCAAGCATATGGCGCAAGACAGCAACAAAACAGACAACAGCAGCAAGAGCAAGCTCAGCAGCAAAAGATGCAAGAGTTATATTCTGGTGCAGCTCAAGGTAATATTGATTCAATTAATGAGTTATGGGGTCAATCCCCACAAATGGCTCAACTATTTGAACAGCGAGAAGCCGAAAAGGTCGCTAAACTGGGTGCGGCTCAAGCATTGGAATCCAAGAAGGCCGAAACTGATTGGGGTTTAAGATGGAAACAAGCATCTCCAGAGCAAAAGCAAGGGTTGCTTGATGAGGCAATGGCGAATCCTTTAATTGACATTGATGATGATGACGTGGGTTTTGAGGGCGAACAACAAGATTTTGCTGTAAATAATATGCTGTTTGGTCATTTAGGTAAGGATGGCTATAAGGCTGTTTTGGGTGAAAGCAAGGAGCAGCCTAAATTATCAGCAGAGGCGGTTGCTTTTAACGATCTAATTAAAGACTTCACGCCACAGCAGCAAAAGACAGCAAAACTTGTCAAAGCTGGATTAAAGGGTAGAGCCGTTAGTAATGCTGAGCTTTCAGCTATAGAGTCGGGAGATATTAAAAGTTATTCAGATTACAAAGTACAACAGAAGCAGGCTGAAAAATTTGCAGAGATGACAGGCGCGTCTAGGTCAAAAGCAATAGACAAAGGCTTTGATAGTATAACTAAAATTAGCGCTGGAATTAGAAATATAGACAACGCTATAGGTGCTCTTGACAAAGGCGCTGGTGTTGGTGCTGTAGAAAAGTTATGGCCTTCAATTAAAGCTTCATCAGTTGAGTTAGATAATATCCGTGGTCAGATGGCACTTGATGTTGTTGGTGCCACAACTTTCGGCGCTTTATCTAAGGGTGAATTAGATCTAGCTAAAGACATAGCATTACCTACTGGTTTAGATACTCCTGAGTTAAAGGATTATTTAACTAGAAAACGAGCGGCACAGGAAAAATTAAAATCTTACTATAACGAGCAAATACAGTTTTTAGACCAAGGCGGAACTGTTGCCGGATTCTTGCGACAAAAAGAAAAAGAATCAACAGGACAGCCAGCGCAAGACGTAAATAAACAAGCGCTAGATTGGGCTAATGCTAACCCTAATGACCCAAGGGCCGCACAAATATTACAGAAGATAGGCGGATAGTATGGCTGAGTTTAACCCAGACGAGTTTTTAGCTACTAGTTCATTTAACCCTGATGAATTTTTAGCTAGTGGCCAGCAAGCACCTACAGAGCCAGCAGACAATATTGACGTGTCTGCAATACCTGGCGAAACCGATATGGCAAGACCGAAACCAGAGAGGAGCTTAGGTGAAATGGCACAAGGTGTCGGTGAGGCAGCTTTAACCACTGCAACAGGCGCAACAGGTGGAGCTTTAGGTTTTCTAGGTGGCTCACTTGAGGGTATAGCTAAGAACCTAATGGGTGATATAACACAAGAGGAGGCTATGCAAATAGCACAGCAAAGAGCATCTCAATTCACTTATGAGCCAAGAGGCGAGGAAGGGAAAGAGATAGTAAAAGATATAGGTGAAACTCTAAGTGTGTTACCGCCTGTTATGGGTGTTGGTGTAACACCTAAATTCGCTATGACTAATAGTCCTCTAGGTAAGAAAATAGCAGATACAGGCAGCGAAAGGATAAAGAAAGATTTCACTAAAAAACTAGGTGATGATCGATTTACTTCTCAAACTTTTGGTAGAGTAAAAGAAGCAAGAAAGCAAGGGTTTGACGATGGCATGACTACCATGATAGCGAACTCTCCTGCCGTAGATAAAAGCAAATTTAGCAAGATGATTAAGGTTATGGAGGCAGGAAAAGGAAAGACTTTGGACCAGCAAAGATACAGGCCTGCTGATGTCGCTGGTGATTCATTATTACAAGATGTTAATTTCTTACGTGCCGAGAATAAAAAAGCAGGTCAAGATTTAGGTGATATTGCTAAGAACTTAAAAGGCGAGCCTGTTGACACCTCAGCCCCTACCAATAAGTTTTTTGATGACTTAGGTGAGATGGGTGTTAAGCTTGATGATGATGGTACTTTAGACTTCACAGACTCTTTAATAGAATTCAGTACGCCTGCTAAAGCCCTTATTAACAACACTTTAACCAAGATACAAAGGCGCCCCAATCCGGATGCAGAGCAAGCACACAAGTTTAAGAAGTTTCTTGATGAGGATTTAAGTCATGGTAAAAAGCAAGAAGGTGGTGTTTCTGGTACGGTGGAAAAAGTGCTAGGCGATTATCGCAGGGGTATAAACGAAGCTATAGGCGAAGATTACCCGATGTATAAGGATGCTAACAGACGATTCTCTGAAACTATAAACGACCTAAATGAATTAGGTGATGTTGTTGGTAGAAAGCTAAACATGAAAGGCCCTAACGCAGATAAGGCATTTGGCGTAGCATTGCGAGGGCTAATGAATAACACTAAAGGACGAGCCAACCTAATGACATCAGTCGATAATATACAGGCAACATCTAAGCAGTTCGGAGGTAGAAACCAAGGGGATATACTTGCTCAAATGTTATTTGCTGATGAGCTAGAGGTTGTATTTGGGGGCGCCGGAAGAACTGGATTAAAAAGCCAAGTTAAGCAAGGAGCCACTGATGCAGCTATAGACTTATCTCAGATGTCTTTAGTTGGCGCAGCGGCCGTAGGCGCTAAAGCAGGAGCAAAAAGATTAAGGGGCATTAACGAAGCAAACCAGTTAAAGGCAATTAAAAAACTTATTGGCTCTAAATAGTTTTACCTAAATGCCTCTCTTATACCAATTGCGATAGCACAAGACATTGAAAAAATAAATAAACCAAGAGCAATAGTAAGCATAATAGAGCCTTTAATGTTAAAATAGCTTAATAAGCATAGCACAAAACAAAACCTTAGGAAGATTAATGACTATAATCAACAATAGTTTAGTAGCAGACGAGGCAAAACTAAGAATACATAACCCTATTCTATACACTCCAGACCCAGACAAAGGTAAGCCTTTAGATGGCGCTCAATGGTTTATCGGCATTGTAGGTCGTGACCCTGTATTACCTGAGAATCAGAAAATAGTTTATGCCTTACAAGAGAATAATTCTGCAATACCTATTGCTCAGCCTATCGTTTGCGGTGCTGGTGGTATTCCTGAGCACAATGGCGCACCAATTACTTTAGGTGTTAGCGGTGACTACTCACTAAAAATACTAGATAAAAATGGCGCACAGGTTTACTACTTCGCAAGAGTTGACGCTCCAAACAATCAAGGCTTTTCTGGTGTTATTGCAGAGGAGGCGCAAATTGTATCGGGTAGTTTAGTTTTAACTTACGGTGTAATCGAAGCAACCACAGCAAGCTTTTATATTTCTGCTGACGATTCAGGTACTAAGTTTACAGGCTCTTACCTCAGAAAAGATGTAGATTATACTGCTGATAGTGCTACTCAAATAACGCTCTTAAATGCAGCTTTAGACGGTGTTGTTGTCGTAGGTCGAGAGATGGACCCAACAGGGCAGATAGTTCCTGTTACAGAAGGTTCAAGCGCTTTACTTGTATATCAAGATATTGCCAGTGCAAAAACTGCTGACTTACAGTTAGGTGATACGGTTACCATTAACGGTGGCACTGTTGCCGGTGATAAGTTAGGTGGAAATAAATACTTAACTGTTGCTGGTGGTACTGGTACTGCTGACGATGAAAACTTTATTAATTTAACTAATGGCAATCAATTACAAGCTTTAGAAAACAACTTTAAACTTGCAAGATACGTTGAAGATACAAACACCGCATCAAGTATTGTAGGTGTGTTAACTTTAGACTTAAATGAAGGCGGGGTATTTACTCATACGTTATCTGAAAACGTCACATTAAGCTTTGTTAATCAAAACTCAGCTACTGACGTAACAACTACGGTAGCATTAAAGCTAACTCAAGACCCTGTAACGCCTCGTACAGTTACTTATCCTGCTAGCGTAGTTTGGGCCGGTGGCACTCCTCCAGTTATGACTGCTACAGTTGACGCAGTAGATAGATATATATTTATCACAGATGATGCTGGTGTTACTTGGTACGGTGCAATAACAGGGCAGGACTTTAGCTAATGTTAGGTATAGCAAAAGCAGTTGTTGGGGTAGCTCCTAGCTCCCCTTACTCAGTCAACTTGAACCCTGGAGAGGTTATAGTTTTCAGTGGTAACGGTTCGGCTAGTAGTCCTGTGGTTTATTCTACTGTTGTTAGTGGTGTTGGTCCGTTTAGTTATCAGTGGACCATAACAGGAAGTAGTATAACTATAGTCTCAGCTACAGAAGCTAATACACGTTTTGGGTCTGCTGGTTATAATGACTCATTTAATGAGGTAGCTACACTAACGGTAACTGACACAGGTAACGGAAACGCAGAAACAACGAGAGATATACAAGTTAAATTTACATTTGAATCACAGGGCCTATAAACATGGTAACTTACAATAACACGATCATAATACAGTTTGACACTGATGCTACTGGTAACGCTGGCTCAGGTAAAGAGGTTACTGTTTATCTAACGGGTACTTTGGCTAAGGCTGACTTGTTTGATTTACAAGCTAATCCTATTGGTAATCCTGTAACCTCTGACGATAAAGGTAATTATACCTTTAATATAGATGCAGGCTTTTATGATATCTATATTGACCAAGGGCTACCATCGCAAACCATTATACATAACGAGCCTATCGCGGTTAGCACTGATGACGATGTAGCTATTGAGGAGATTATTACCCTTAATGCAGGTCAAACTACTGTAGTGTTTTCCACTATCGACACTCAAACAGCAGGCTTTTATGTAGGTAATACCTCTAACGATAGAGGCCGATTAATCAACACGATTGACTATACTGTAACAAATCCAACAACGATAGAATTAACCTCTAGTTACCCTCAAGATACGCCTTGTTTAGGTGTTAGCTTTCAAGGTGGCGGATTAGTAAGCTCCAACCAATTAAACTTTTTAACATTGTCATCGGCACAAAATAACCCTGACGCTGTTAACGGTGGTATAGCAATAACAAAAGAGCGTACTACTGGAGATGGGGGTGGTGCTATCTGGGATTACGTACTAGAAAGCACAGTAGGTATCAACGGTTTTGACATTGTTGCCTGTTTAAGTATACCGACTTTGGCTTTAGTGCTAAGAAAGCCTAATTCAGACCCTAGAGCGTGGGGTATGGCTAACAGTGCAGCAGACAATAGCGGTGCATTTGCACGTATACTGGCTAGTGAACAACCAGACTTTGAGTTTACCGGTTCATTCAATATAACGAGCGCTGTATCCGTAACTTTAATAGCTGATAAAACATTAAGCGGTACAGGCTTTATTAAGTGGAATAGCACAGCGTTACTAGACTATATGACTCATATTGACTTGGCAGGTTTTAATATTGAAAACAGCCTTAGCTTTGACGGTAACACTTTAGCAGCTAGCGGTTTACGTATCTTTAACAACACGCCTCAATCTGGAGATTTACCAACAGTTAATTGTAATAACGCAACTTACAAAGATATGTTTAAAACTGGCGGCACAACTGGAAGTAATAGCGGCTTAACTATTCAGGGTTCTTATGAGTTGGTAAAAATAAAAATAAATAAAGCTAAGCGCATTGGCCGAGATACAGGAACAGGCATTCCAGGGTCAACAGGAACCAATGGTATTTTAGTTGTTCATTCTGCTAGCACTTTCTATCCTAGAAAGGTCATACAGTCAGGCAACACTTACGAGGGGCTTTATTCTAACGAATTATCAGGAGCGACTGATGTTGATGTAGATTGTTTTGCGTGTTTAATTCCTGACCCTTTAAACTTTCCTAACGATTCAGCAACATTTAATACCTATCCAGATGTAACGGTAGAATCACATAGTAATACTTATAACGACCCAATAGGTCGAGCGGCTAAATTTCAGTGTGTACCATTTGTGCATCATGAAACTGTAAACAGAAATGGCAGTAGAGATGCAACAGGCTATGCGTATTCTGCTGAATTCGCACTTCAATGGGGTGTGGGAACATTAGAAAATATTAATTGTAATTACAGTGCTGTTGCCGGTATTTCACCGCTTGATGGGGAGGTTATTGTAGGTTCATTTTTTAATGGGACTGACTACAACGTCAAAAAAGGCAGTATAAACATAAATAACATAAGGGTTAATATTGATATAGACGAAGCCCTACCTAACGCTATGGAGTTCCTGTTTGATATGAGAACGGGCGCAGGAGGGTTGGAAGACAAACCTCTAACAGAGATAAACATAAGCAATGTGGATGTTACATTTGGCGAGACAGGTCACGTGATGGTGACTAATTTCGGTGATGCAGATATGCCTATAAACCTAAACAACATAAGTTTATTTAATTGCTCATGGGGCGTTATAGGGGGTAATAACAATTGCGAGGGCGTTACTTTTAACGTAAATAACTTTACAAACAAGGGTGCCGATGTTCTTTTCTTTGCTGATATAGGTGGAGGTACTAGAAACTTTAGCGGTAATGCTTACGGCTCTAGCAACTCTGGTATATCAGGTCAATATCGAAAGTCGTTGGGCAGCACCGATTCATTGCCTTTATTAAATGGTGCTCTTGGAAGTGCAAACACTGGTGGAGCGTTATCCGTTCAAAGTGTAAGTTTAAATGATGATGACACACACATATTTGATAAGCGCGGTTACACTGCTGGCATGTTTACTTTTTTAGTAACTAATACATTCTCAAACGTATCTAAAATGATATCCTGTGCTAGCGCGTCAGGGGCTTTAACAGAGTTAACATCAGCTTTCGGAGGGAATTACGCTTTAGGTGCTGGCTCTAACCCTGATACCGATGGAGTTATTAATCTGTGGGTAGATGGTACAGGTGCATTAAACATTAAAAATAGACTAGGCTCAACGCGAGTGTTTACTATTAGCTTTTTGGGGTAATAAATGAAAACGTTTACTTTAGTATCTAATATGGTTAACTCTAAACTGATTAGTGGGGAGTGGGCCGAAACTATCGGATTTACATCTCACACTGACGGTAAAGGTGCACCATATTTAATTAAGACAGCAGCTCAAGCAGCTATTGACGGTGATGTAATAGATGAGGTTATAAACTGGACCCTTGCAAATGGCAATGTAGCTATTAGGCATGATAGGCAGTCACAGCAAATAACTTATGATAATACTATATCAAGCTTAACTGCTACTGATGTTAAAGATGCGCTTGATGAGATAGTTGCCACTATTGGCGGCGGCACTCCTGTCACCTCTGTATTTGGTAGAACAGGTTTAATTACAGCAGAGTCAACTGATTATGATGCTTTCTATACTGAGGAGGCTCCTAATGACGGAATACAATATTCACGTAAAAATTTAGCTTGGTCGCCGGTATCATCGACTAGTGATACTAATTATTTGGGTGACTTGGTAACGTCAACTGTTACAAGAGGAGGCGCTATACATAATATAATCAATCGATCTTCTGTTGGCGCGGTTGCTTATACTTTAGACGTATCTACTTTTGCGGTAGGTGATAGAGTTACAGTTATCAGGCAGCAAGAAACAGCAGGCAATATAACAATAGATACTGACAGTGGTACAATAGAGCTACCTGACGGAACTAACGCAGCATCAAACACGATGAATACTGGCTCTTTTAGTTCAGAGTTCACAAAAACAAATACTAACGAATGGCGAGTAAGGGTCTACTAATGACGGAATTATCAACATATTTAAGTGGCAGCGGTAACGCTCCAAATAACCAAGCTAGCGCATTCAACGTAGCTACTGATACAGTAGAGCAAGATAATAATACATGGCTTAAAACTGGCGTAGTAGAAACTAATGTGGCTACTTATCCAGATGCAGTAGAAAATGTTATGGCAACCAACACAGCTAAATTTTATGCATTAAGCGACTTTACAGCTGTAGTATCTATGACTTCTGATGGTACTCGGATATGGTGCTTACAAGGTAATGCTGTAGTAGGTTTGGCTTCCGGTACCGATAAATATGTAGCTGATGCAGGCTTTACTATTCCAGAGGTAGACTTGCCAGCAGGTATAACTTATTGTGATTTTGATAGTCATTTTTATGTATTATCCGCAGGGAGCAGCACAAAAGGATTTGTTTATAAGTACACTTCGACCGGTGTTTTTGTTAGTTACGTATGGACGGCTACAGCTAATGCTGATGTGCAGGATATTGGATATAACACAGACCTTGTGAGGTTTGGTGTTATATCTGACGAAGGAAGTACAACAAGAATATCGACTCACTCTATAAACGGCACTGAGGACGAAAATACACTCGTAGGAACTAACCTCCAGGTATCTAGTATTGATTACTTGAACACTGGTACTCCTGCATGGTATTTTGCTGACAAAGCAATATCAGGCAGTATTCGAAGATTTAATTCTACTACATGGGCTGATTTGGGTAATGTTCCGCTTTCTAACTCTACAGACCAACACGCAGGATTAACAGAGCATCAAGGCGAGATATTTATATCCGCTTTCGGTACGAGTAGTTCGCCAGATTTAGAAAAACGCTCTGATGGTTTAGGAGATTTAGGAACAGTAACCGATGCGCTACCTATGGATATGGGGAGCAACACGACTTGTCGCGGTATGGTGTGGGATGGGAGCTTTCATTGGCTATTAAACTTTGATAGGTTTATTTATCAATTAGATGTAACTGGATTATCAACAGGAACAAAAGTAGATTTCACCTCGTTGATTACTAATGCTGCCGGCCTTGCGTGGGATGGTACTTTTTACTGGTTACTAGGTGACGGAACAGCACATCAATTAAATAGCAGCCAAATAGCTACAGGTGTAAAAGTAAATATACCCAACGGAACGGTTATAGAGGCTACTGCATCAACAATTTATGTAGCTGATGCTATCGGTACGTTAACGGAGATAAATAACACGACTTACGCTATAGAGGCAACTTACGATACAGGCATATCATCTATTACAGCTATGTTTCATGATGGCACCAATATATGGTTAGGCCGCGAAGAAATGCACGAATTCGACGTTACAACCAAATCATTAACGGGTAGATACTTGGATTGGTGGAATCAAACAGCTAACGCAGGTACCGAGATAACGGCAGCGCATTATAATACTAGTAACGAATGGATTGCCATTGCTACAGGTGCTTATGGTATTAGTGGCGTATCAACTCCGATTGTAGGCGAGAAAAGAGCTTACACCGACCCTACAACAGATTACCCAATTTACATCAAGGTGAAATAATGACTATACAAGTAAAGCAACCAGGAGGCGGTAGAATTAGAGTAATATCTACGGGCGCTATGCAAAGACGCTTCACTATACCTGAGGAGGTTTTTATTGCTACTGATGGAGCGGCTACTGCGATTAAATCAAGATTAATCAATGCTAGTTATGCCGATTTAGACTTTCAAGATACTGTTGAGGGTGTTGCTTATATTTGCGGTATTTTAAAAGCTGGCGGTGTTATCGCTGATGAGGCGTTGAGAGTATCCGAACTATTAAAGGATGGAACAAAAGAGGAATCTTATGTATAAAAAACATAACTACATTCTAAAGCTATTAATATCTATAGACCAATTCTTTAATGTTTTATTGTTAAACGGTAATGAGGATCAAACAATAAGCGGTAGAGTTGGCTATAGGTCTTATGCTACCGGTAAGTGGTATTGGTTAGTATTAGAGAAGATAATTGATACTGTTTTCTTTTTCGACAAAGGGCATTGTAAAAAATCAATTGAATGGGACAGGGTGAAATTAAAAAAGCCGGAGATATAGGACTCCGGCACAAAAGTATAGATGGTCTCGAATCATCTTTTTGTTTGTAATTCTTTCAATTTCTGCTTATATAACAACTCTATTTCTTTTAGCTCCTCACAAGTATACTTAACTATCTCGTGAGGCCCTTCTATCCAATCTAGCTTATCTAAACCTATCTTCTTAATCAAAGCAGGGCGATAATTACTAATATTACCAGACAAATGATTGTTACAGGGAGCGCACTGTTTATGACAGTTGAGTTCTTCAAATCTAAGTTCAGGATGCGCCCCACGGCTTCTATAATGACCCGCATGATATTGACCGTTATGATTGCGGCCACAACTAACACAAGGCAAGGAATAATCACGCTCCCTAATATAAGCGTTAAAAGCGGCTTGAGCTTGCTTTTCTCTGAAAGGTCTATCATTACTCTTTAACTCCTTTTTTTGCTCTCTGTGTTTTATTTTGCGGCCTTGCTCTTTATTTTTGTAACCATGTTTGGTTGCATGTTCGATATTGCAGAAATAAGATATATTAACCTTGATAGCATCTTCTGGCTTATTGTACTTTTTACAGTGAGGGCATTTACGCTTATTAGCCATTCTTAAAGCCTCTGTATCACAGATTATTGTTAATATTTTTTGCAATTGATTTAATCCAACTAACAGCACCATCATGCAAATTCTTAACACCACACTGTAAATGCATCAATTTGCGCTTAACCTTTTTACGTGGCTCATGCGTATATATATACTGCTTACAATGTGTGCAGTTAGGACCACTATACTTACTTGTCATGTTAATCATTCTCAAGCCCTTTATATTTATAAATAGTTGATGTACCTATATTCATCGCATTAGCTATTTCCATTACTGATTGACCGCTAGCTATACGGTTTTTCATTTCAGTTATTACTTTCTTTTTTAATGGCCTACGCCCGAACTGTTGGCCTCTTTCTTTTGCCTTTGCTATACCCTCTCTTTGTCTTATTTTCAGGTTAGCTATTTCAAATTGATTTACAGCACCAAATACAGAAAGCATCAAGTAACCCATAGGATTATCTCTGCCAGCAAATTCAAGGTTTTCAGTTTTAAACTTAACTGATACGTTTTTTTCAACCAGCTCCGAAACTATATTAAGCAAATCTTTTAAGTTCCTGGATAATCTATCCATCGAGTGTACGTGTAAAGTATCACCCTCACGCAAGAAGGATAGGCACTCTTTTAACTGTGGGCGCTCTCTATCTTTACCGCTTATTTTTTCCTCGTAAACCCTGTCTAACTTAATTCCGTCTAATTGACGATCTAAGCATTGATCAATAGAGCTTACGCGCATGTATCCTACTATCATTAATTTGTACCTCTACTTAAAAATAAAATCTATTACGGAATTAATGAGAACACCATTAACTCCTGTTGCGCTTGAGCAAATCATATCGACATAACCGAATGCAACTATCGGTATCATTGCTTTGTGCCTAACTATTCTTTGCCATAATTTAGGTTCATCCATATTCAAATCCTACCTTTTCGTAAAATTAATTAGCGCACTTCTGATAGTTTAACTGTCACTTTCCAAAAATTAGGCTGGTGATCAAAAGGGGCACTAATCTCTTTAATAATGAATTTTCTACCTAAGCGAAAATAAACTTCCTCATTGTTAAAGTGCTCAATAATATCTCTAAGTTCATTTTCTTCATTAGGGAGTATCAATTCTAATTGTTCGTCCATAATTCAAACCCTACTTTTGTGGGAACTGTTTAGTGAATTTATCTAACAAATCATCTTCACAGCATTCATCGGCAAAATCCCATAGACAGTCGGTACATTTGATACGACTAAAGCCAAGTTCTCGACTACTCTCAATCGTAAGTGCAAAATCATCGTTACCACACTGAGGACATGGCTGCTCACATAATTCCATAATAGGTTTCATCGTTATTTCTCCGTCTACCTTGATAGATTAATTATTTGCTTCATTCCTGAATGTCGAACATGAAGCCTATGTAATTTGTTTTTGTAAAAGACAATTAAGCACCCATGCCACCATCTAACAAAGTAACAACTTTCAAAATTGTGTTTTGTTACCGCATGAGAAACATAAACTCTTTCACCTTGCTTTGGATGCCACCTACTCATACAAGCCTACTTTTAAATAATAATTTCTTGGTTAGTTCTTGCATCAGATAACTTTCTAATTAACTCAACTTCACAACTGGTAAAGCTATCTGGTGTAATGCCGTGATTAGCGTTACAACGAAATGATTCAATTTTATCAATCAAGTCAAACAAAGCTTCAGCTTCATATTTTCTTTCGAGTTTTATAGTTACAGGTCTGAACGGTAACTGCTCTTGTTGCACTTTCATAATTCAAATCCTACTTTAAAATAAATTAATTTAACTTTGTGCGTCTTTTCCAGTAAGTGTGATTAAAATCACCAATAAGTTTTCTACATTCTTCTTTTGCCTTATCACGAATAAAGCCTCTACCATTTGGAGTGCCTTGATATACTAAGAATGAGTAATCGCACTTGTATTTAATTACGTGAACTTTACCGTTAACCTTTATGCTAAATCGTGGGTTCTCATTAGAGTTATCCATCATTTTGCATAAGTAGTATTGGTCAGATTTAACGCCTAAACCTACAAGCTCACTATCTTCACTAACATGGCCATGTACAAAGAATTTAATTCCTTTAGGGATGTATCTCGCATTCGCATCTAACATCATTCTTTCCTACTTTTGTGTAACTGGAAATTCCCAGTCACCCAATACGATATATTTAACTATTGACTCTACTAGCGCCATAAGAACAGCGGTTGTCATAATAAAGCCAACACCGATAAACCAACCTATTACACCTATTTGATAGGTCGGGATAACTATGATTGCCGTCATAAGCACAGCAAACACGACAAAGTAAATAACTTCTCCAATCCTCTTTAACATTTGCTCTTTCTCCGTCTACTTTTGTGTAACTGGTATTGATACTGGTTTAGATGATTCGATAGAGTAAACAGGATCAAAATCAGTTTGCATTTTAAATTCGTGAATAACTCCATCGTCATCTTCAACATAAACCTCAAACCTAATATCTCCGCTTTCATCAATTTGGTGATATTCATCAGCGAAGTTTTGCGCTGCTTCGTCCAAATCACCACCCTGAACATCTTGTAAATCATCGATGTAAAATCCTGCTCTAGCCATCGTTATTTCTCCGTCTACTTATTCGTAATAAATTTTAAGTCTTGCGTTCTAACACAAGCGTAACCACGTTTTAATAAAAACCAAACGCATACTCTAGCCATCCATTCATATTTAACCGTAAAAGAATAAACATCTTTATAGTCGTCTGGTGTCCACGCTTGCGGTGCGACTTCATAACCTTTTTTCATATCAGCCTACTTTAAAAGACTAAATACTTTAGACATATCATCCTCAACAGTAAAATCTACTGAGACTAACTGTCCTAATTCCTTTTTACTGTAATGGACGCTCTCTGTATACTGACCTTCTTTTTCTGAAAAACTCATTACGCCACATTGAAAAGATGATGTTGATACACGCCCTTTGCTATCTATATCCCAACTTTCATCGGCATATACAGAGCCATTATCAAAAACAAAGGTGGGGCATAAGCTATATCTATCATGTAAACTATTATCATCTTCACTATGGTAAAGCTCGTCAAACTTAATAAATTGCTCTGGCGTTAGGCTTGCTTCGTCCCATTCTCTATGAGAAACCTTGTGTTCAATCTTTACGCTCATTTTAATTTCCTTTTTCTATAAAAGTTTACTGAATACAAACAGCAAGTTACATTAAAACTAACTCTATAAACCCACTGTTCGCTTGTTATATTTAATACTAGACCTTAATATAATTAAAGTCAACGCTTATTTTAAATTAATTATCTTGCTTGTCTTGTAGTTGTTTATATTCGCAATCATCAGGTATTGTTAGCGTGTAACCTTCTCTCATGCACCATGCTTGTATTTGATTTAGATAATGATGCATTTCACCTGTATCTAAGTTAGTTGTAGTTTTAACTATTGCAGGCTCACCTAGTGGCATATCAATAGTTTTTTCTGGACAATACCATTTTTTAAAAAACTCAGCCCATATCTCGCCACTGAATTTAACACCATTAACGTGAGCTTGCTTTGCTAGTTCAGCCATCCATTTCCAGTATAGGGAGTTTTGATCGTTACTTCTCTTCTCTCGCCATAAAACGATAGTGACTCGATAAGCCTTAGTTAAATCTAACTTCCACAACTCCTGTATAAACATTCCTATAGAATTAACGGTTAACTTAAAGTTTTTCATTTCATGCCTTATTTCAATTTAATTTAGTAACGTGTTACTATTACAATACGTTCAATTTTTAACCAAACACAATGATAATTAATTATGTTGATAGTAAAGGCGAAACCAAGACCCTCTTGGCTACCGCCTATTTGCCCAATGCCTCCAGTAGATATTTAACTACTGACGATGGATTGTAATACGCCTCTTGAGTGAGGCTTAGGCCGTTGCTATCCAAATAGATAAAGATATAACTAAGCAAGTTAACAATCCGTTATAAAACTTATAACCCTTGATTTCATCATAATGCATCTCATCAGCTATATTCAGCTCTACTTGCTTCTCGTATAACTGAGATTCTAATACAGCTATCTTCTCTAAATCACTCACGCTATCACTCCTATAAAAACAGTCACAATAATTGACGCAATCAAATACCGGGTAAACTCAATTCGCCTTTGCCTTGCTATATCATCATGCCTTTTCATTTTTATTCTCCTTGGTTCGCGGGCCTACAAAAAATCTAAACTTACCATCAACTTTAATGATCATATGGCTTTCGTTACTAGTATCGTTTTCATACTTAGTTACTGTCGCCCTGTATATACCCAAAACCTTAGCTAGATTACATTTGTTATATTTAATGGTAGGCATCGAGAGTAATTGAGGTATCGAGTATATTTCTACTAACATGATAAGCCCTTACGCGTAAATACCTTAACCCCTGCTAACAAGCCTTTACCTCTGCGGCAATTAATATCACCACTTTCGACTAAAGCTTTAGCTATCCTGGACACATAAGTCCTATTCAAGCCACTAGCAACAATCAAATTCTGATAAGTAATTGAATCACGCGACTCTATTACGCCTTTAACTATCCTCAAGTGCTTAGCTGTTATAAACCGGTCAGTGCTTTGCTTTGGCTTTTCTGACTCTTGTTCTTCTTTGTACATAGCTAATATTGATTTACCTGTAATCATTTTATATCTTCTCCAAAACTAAAAAATAACTGTGAAAAATTCTTGCGTGTTTTTGTATTTTCTTTTTAGTTCCTTCTTGTTGCGGTATTGGCATGCGATGTTTAACCGGGAGAATAAATAAGTCTTTCAACCTAAATAAACCATTCGCCCATTCCACAACATTCATGTGTGTACAGTGCATTTTGTGATTGTGGATGATATCCTGACATTTAAAAACCATGATTCCTTTTTTATCAAGTACCCGGTGAGCTTCAATCAATGTTTCCCGGTAATGCTTTTCTAATTCATCATAACGCCAGTAACCGCCAAACCGTTTAGCCATAATCATGTTTCCGTTACCTTCCCGGGCTGCTCTAACGTATGTTAGGAATGGAGGGTCAAACACTAGGCTTTTAAGCTTACCACCCTCTAACGGCAAGGCACTACTAGAGAACCCTAATACATCATGCCCGTGCTGCGGTGCTATATCAAACCGAAGTAGGGGTTTTGGTATGGAATCGTTATCGTAAAACTTACCGTTCCCATAAGATATGTCAGCGCCAAATCTTTTTATGCCACAAAGCTCCATAATTGATTTTAATATATCTATTTGGTCGTAATAAACTGATCTAATCATTATACACCTCACTATCTATTGGCTCGAACATTGAGCAGTTTTTATACGGGTCAGGGTCGTCATCAACAGAGCAAGAGCCATCATTTTCAACAGAAAACCCGTACTCACTGTTTTGAATATTCAATTTGTCATGATGTTTTTCATCGAACATATCGCATTTGTCGCAGTCATGACTTTGATTATAAATACAGCTCATTCGAAAAACTCCTTTATCGTTAAGGTTTGACCATCAAAACTATTTGCAACTTCACCTCTCGAGGTGCACAGAGTATTTACAGATTTAAAATAACCGTCAATCTCTGGCTTGAATTGATCGCCAGCGGTTGAAATATCATCGAGCAACTTCCATAAAAACGCTATTTGATCATCTTTGTATGAAGCTCTCTTTTTTTCGTGGCTAATCAAGTCATTAACTCCAAATAAGTCGGGATATCTATCCATGTCTGTCGGGTCTGTTATTTTAGACCAGTACGGAACATCATCCGCAAAATAATGAACGCTACTACTTATGAATTTATTGCTTTTTGATGCGTATATCCCTATTAGCTCACAACACTCGCTAACAGAATGAAATAAAACCATCTCTCTAGCAGGCGGTAATTCTTTCTTTGTTTTTATCCAGTTCATTTCACACCTCCTTTTAAACTCGACCCCATAACGCAAGCTTTGTTAGTTATTGATCCCTTACTTCTATCTTTAAGCACATGCATTAAATCATCTGCTGTTACTCCTTTACCGTCTACAGCTTTAATAACTTGCATCTCCCACGGTAAATAACCTTTCTGTTTACTGTTTTTCTTGGTTGCTAAGTTCATCTTATTCACCTTCAACTTTAATTTGCTTGTTTAGTTGTTCTTGTATTTCATACAGGTTATTAAATACAACTTTCATTTTTTCAGAGTCCATACCGTATTCTTTATGGTTCATAACATCGTTTAATACAGCTAAACCGCTTCTAACTTTCGCTAAGTTACTAACTTTTATATAATCAGCCTCTTTCATCTTATTTACTCCTTAACTAAATATAATTTCACCGCTTTTTACCTTACTAATGATTTCATCTTTCAAAGGATGGTCATTAATAGGTACGGCTTTATTCTCCAGTTGATCAATAAAGCCTTTAGCTACTAACTCGCACTCGCCACCATTTTCATCATAAAACCGTAAATTGCCTGTTTTAGTTGCTCTAACGCTAAATTTATTCTTAGGTGTTTGCACAGATATAACGCTAGCAAGATTATCAATATGCGTTCTCGTTACTTCTATACTGCCAAAGTTAAATCCGAAATCTGTTATTTCACTTTTCATTTATTTACTCCTTAATCCTATTCTTAATTATTTCAGCCATTCGTTTCTCAATATCAGTTTTACCTTGACCTCTATTAGTCACTTGCTTATCCATCTCGGTAACTACAGATTCAGCAGCTAATAACTTTTGATCACGAACCGGTAACTTACCTTTACGCTTTAACTCAAGTTTCAATTTAAACGTTTTATTAAATAACGCTCTTGCTTTCGTATCATCTAAAACCTTTTTACACTGATAACCAACATCAACTCTCGTGAAATACTCAACATCATCTAGAGCTGGTTTACGATTAATCATCCTGTTAAAAGCTTCTGTAGTATCGAAATCTAAGCACAAACTTAAAAACTGAGGCAATGATGGCGGCCATGTTAATCTCTCGCTTATAGTGCGCTTTACGCCCCTCTGTAGATGATTATTCGTAATCGATGAAAGTTCCGCTATCCATATGCTCGATGGTTGCTCCCCTCTCTCCCTCATCCACTGCTCGCCCCAAATGTCCGTCATTTGCTCCCATATCCAATCCGCATTCATCGGACTGTCTATATTTGGCGTTGTTTCTTTCGACAACTCTTTCGTGTGCTGAAAGTTTTTGACTAGATTTTTGAGATTGTCCATTGTTATTCCCCTTTAACCAGTTTCTAACTGCTGCTTTCCAGCACTTCATTTTATTTTTACCAACCTTCCAACCGTTTGACTCGTAGAAGTCACAAAACTTAGCGGCCTCATTTTGATCGCTTACACCTTTAGATATCATATATAAATCAACTTCTGAAAATGCTGGAGGCTTAAATCTCGTTGACCTTTTAACCGCCTCTTTAACTGCTGCAATTTGAGTTTTAGGCTCTACATCAACGACACAAAACTTTCTTATCATCTTCTCTAATAGATAGCCTTTGCTTCTTTCATGCTTCTTACAATAAGCAACAAGCATATCATTAGCCTCTGGACTTACTTCACCGTTAAGTTTAAATGTTCTCTTCATGTATATGTTTCCTTTGTGATTAATAATTAATATTTTCTAATCTTATTTAATATTTCTCTTGACGTCAAGTTTTATTTGAGCTAAATTTAATTTCATCAACAACGAATGAGGATTTTAAAATGTCTTTTATTGAAATCAAAGCAAGTAAGAAATCATTATCTTTTAGGGGCTTGGTTTGCGGGGTAGGAGTAAATGATGCTGAATATATGATTGAGCGCATATTCGAGGGGAAGTCTTATGTATGTCCTTATTATAGGGTTTGGTCTCACATGATTGAGAGGTGCTATTCTATTAAATACCAGAAATTAAAGCCATCATATATTGAATGTTCAGTTTGTGATGAGTGGCTTGTTTTTTCAGTGTTTGCTCGATGGATGAAAAAGAAAGACTGGCAAGGTAGGCAGTTGGATAAGGATATATTAGTTCAAGGAAATAAAATTTATTCTCCAGACACTTGTATTTTTGTCGAGTCATTTATAAATAACTTATTTATAAAAAGCCAAAATAAAAAAGGGTCGTTGCCTGTTGGTGTTTACAAAGCAAAAAAAGAGAAAACATATAGAGCAAGTTGTAGGCATGGAGGCAAGTATATATATTTAGGAAATCATAAAACACCAGAGGTGGCAAGTGAGGCGTACAAGGCGTTCAAGTGTAAAGTAATAGCTGAAATAGCAGAAAATCAAGATGAGCCATTAAGAACGGCATTATTGAACTATAAAATAAACTAATAAGGATAGTAAGTAATGAGTGAGTTAATGTTTAAGCAAGGCCAAAAAGTAAACGTAACAGAGAGAATTCAAAAGCCTGGAGAATTTGGTGGGTGGGATCATTCATCTATTGAGACTGAGGGTATATTTCACTCGTGTAATTCAGAAGGGGCTTTTGTTCAAGTGGTTCAAGGGGATAGATTGAAATTATATCAAGTTCCGTTTAGTGATATCTATATTAAACTTGAAAATAAGGATAAATAGCGTACAATAGTAATTGTTATTTGGCGTGGTAACCAGATGATAGATGAGGTTTAGTAAGTATTTCTGGGGCTTTAAGTTAGCCCTTACCACCAGAGATACTCACTAAGCCTTTTTTATTGCCTCGAATAAATCCACAATAAATACCTCGATTATAATTTATACGTCTATTGCGAAAGCTAACCACGGTTGGATTATTATTTAAAGCACTACAACGATCGCCCATAGTGCAACTGAGTTCTAAAGTTATTATAGGGGCTGGACACTACAAGAAGTGGAATGATAACGACCTAATTTAATCTTGTTAATGATTAGGTGTCTAAGCGATGCGATGGCTCCGAAGTCATATATTGTTGATTAGATATTAGAACTAAACTCATTTATTTGGGTTTGGGGTTCTTTTATCTTTTCACTCCACAATTCACCAAAGTCATGTATTAAGTAACTAGTGACTAAAGAGATTAAAATGAGTAAAGGTAAAAGAAATCTAAAGGCTAAAAAGGCAGAAAATAAAATAAAGCTTGAGCTCGCAAAAGCAAAATGCGCTTCATTCGTTGGATTGCCAAAAGATAAATATTCAATGTTAGAAATAGTAATTTGCGTATCCGCTAAATTAAATATTGTTGTTCGTGGTGATATACATCCGAATGCACAGATAAAACATCTTGCAGGGCTCGTTAATAAAAAGCCTTATATTGTTTGCAAGAGAACAAAGAAGGACTTTTACTCTAGCAGGTCATGGAAAATACTTCGATACCAAGCTTTTGAGAAATACGGAAACCGGTGCCAGTGTTGTGGGGCTCGTCCTAGTGACGATATAGCTTTGCATGTTGATCATGTTAAACCTAAATCAACTCATCCTGAGCTCGCTTTGGATTTAAACAACCTACAAATACTTTGCGAAGATTGCAATGTAGGAAAAATAAACCAGTGGGATACTAACTGGAAAGCATAATTAATAGTATCTAATGACACTTATATTTAAAATTTAATAAGGATTTATAAAGATGAATAATTCAGA